>WNFC01005254.1_pt1 | contig 14196 bp, 13 predicted proteins | sample 5400541 | NCBI WGS metagenome assembly WNFC01 (sample SAMN13153342, study PRJNA577476) | soil metagenome | isolation source: 120 cm saprolite under Douglas fir tree site 2 hole 2 replicate 1 | place: USA:California | collected 2015-04-18
CATTGCCGGTCGGTGAAGACGTAGACGCGGAAAAGCTCCGCGCTCGTGCCGTCGATCGCCTGGTCGCCGCTGAAGGTGAACGCGGGCATGAGGCGGTGCGCAGGTGAGGAGGCGTCGCCGGTCGAGACGACGTCCGAGACGGTATGCCCGAGCGTGATCGGTCCACCAACGTACGCAGGGTTCGTGGAGCTGTAGACCGGGCTCCAAGGACCGTAGCCGACTGCAGGCAGACCGTTCTGGCGGCTCTGCTTGTTGTCGTCGGTGCGGTCGGTCCGCAGCGCGCGGACCCGCCAGCGCACCGTGCCCGTCCAGCTCGACGTGCGGTGAAAGGTGTAGAACTCGCGCTCGTCGAGGACGTTGGTGAAGACGGTCTCCATCTTCGGCGTCGGGTTGTTGATGTCGACGAACCAGACCTGGTAGCCGTCTGCGCCCTCGATCGGCGTCCAGCGCAGCAGGCCCGGCTCGCTCGGCAACGGTTTCGGTGCCGGCCCGGGTTGCATGTCGAAGCCGAACGGGGCACTCCACGCGGTCGTCCCGGATGCCGTGATCCCGCGTACACGCGCGAACAGCGCGTGGGGGTTGCCGGTGATCCACGGCAGCGTCACCGTGGGTGCGGCGACCGGGCTGCTTAGTCCGCTCGTCGAATAGACGAGCCCGCTGTCACGGAAGCTCGAGCTCGTCGCCAGCTGGAACTGGTAGTGGATGGCGCCGGGGACCGGATTCCACGCGAAGGACGGTGTGCGCGGAAAGGAGTTCGCGACAGGCTCGTCGGAACGCAGCAGGAAGCCGTGCAGATTCGCCGGGCGGGCGCCTCGCACAGGCTTCGCTGCCTCCGCGGCAGGCGCAAGGAAGAGCAAGCCGAGACAGACGGCGGCAAGTAGAGGAGCACGCAGCATCGTTCCTAGGTGTTTGTCGGCAGCCTCCCCCGTTCGGCTGTCCCTCAAATGAGGGATGCCAGGCGCTGTCCGACCGCCAGAACGAGCGCGTCGGCGCCGGGTCTTCCCACCAGCTGCACCGACGCCGGCAGGCCGTCCTCGGCCGGCCCGGACGGTAGGGCGAGCGCGGGCCAGCCGAGCGTGTTGAACGGAAGCGTGTTCGCGATCAGCCGCTCGCGCAGGGCAAGGTCGCCAACGCCTGTGGGAGGCGCTACACACTGCAGCGTCGGAGTGAGGACCAAGTCGAGTCCGTCGAGCAGGCCCAGGCAGAGTTCGGCATATTCGGCGCGGGCTTGCTCGGCCCGGTCTGCTTCCGCATCCGACACCGCGAGGCAGCGCTCGATCTTCACGGCGATCTCCTCACCGTAGAGCTCACCGTTCTCTGCATAGAGCTCCCGATGAACAGTCGCGACTTCGTGCATGAAGGCGGCGTCGATTTCGGGTCGCGGCCACTCGAGCGAGCGGTTGCGAGGGAAGTGGTCGGCCGCCTCCCGCGTACGCCGGGAAACGAGTGGGTCGGCCTCCTCGACCCAGGCCGTGCCGACGACGATCTCGTCGAGCGAGTCGAGCCCGGCCGTCGCGAAGCCCGGCGCGATGACCTCGAGCAGTGCGGCACACTCCTCCACGGTCCGCGCCATCGGTCCGACATGGTCGAAGCTCGGGGCGAGCGGAAAACAGCCCTCGCTCGAGACGAGGCCGTACGTCGGCTTGAAGCCGACGATGCCGCAGCACGCCGCGGGGATGCGGATCGAGCCGCCTGAGTCGGTTCCGAGGGCCGCGTCGGCGAGACCCGCGGCGAGGGCGGCCGCGGAGCCGCCCGACGAGCCGCCGGCGATTCGTCCGGGCGCGCGCGGGTTCGGCACCGTGCCGAAGTGCGGGTTCTCGGAGGTGACGCCGTAGGCGAACTCGTGGAGATTCGTCTTCCCCACGTTCGTGTACCCGCCGGCTTCTGCGAGGCGCACCGATTCCGCACTCGTCGCCGGTGTGTAGTCGGCGAACACGGCCGAGCCGTACGTCGTCCTCAGCCCCGCCGTGTCGAGCAGGTCCTTGACAGCAAGCCGGATGCCTATGCGGGTGTCCTCTGGAATTGCGAGGAAGATCCCGTCGGCCGCCACGTGGCGACCTTACTGGCTACCGGCGGCGTTTCGGCTTCGTCGTCTTCTTCACGAGCTGCATCGCCACGCGGCGGGTGATGCTCGCACCCTGCGCGCCGCCGGGTGAGTAGCTCGTCAGCAGGAGGACGTTGTCGGGCGTGTTCGTCTTGCGGAGGGTCCTGAGCAACTGGGCCGGCAGGATGAAGCGCACGTCGTTGTTGCCGGCGTGCAGGCCGGCCGAGCCGAGCCAGGTCGATCCGAGTGTCGCCCTCAGTGTTCCGTCGCCGCTCGAGAAGACGACGAACCGGAGCAGTCTCGTCTTCGCGGACACGCGGATGAGCTCTGGCGCGTGCAGCGTCAGGTCGGGTGCCGGGTCGGTCGTCGGCGCCTGAACGACGGGACCGATGATCTTGGCGCCCGCTGGCGCCTCGCTGGCGGCGGCCGGCTTGGACTTGTCGACCGTGACGGTGCCCGAGAGCGTGAACTCGCGGCCGTCGAGAGCGGGCGGGGACACGTCGTTCGTCTCGTTGGGCAAAGAGACATAGGCATGGGGGCTGGCGCCGCAGGTGTTCCACGGAACGGTCAATGAGGCGGTCGTGCCGGAGACCGAGAAGGGTTGGGCGACCGCTCCCTTGGCGTTCGCGTAGTAGTAGGGCGTCGACGCGACGCCGGCGGGAAGTGCAACCATGAGCGCGAGCGACGCCGAGTAGCAAGGGCCCGTGTCGGTGTCGAGCCCGTGGGCCAGATCGACATAGCGGACGGCAAGATGGTTGACGGCGAGCGTCACCGGCGACACTGCGCCGCTCGAGGAGGCGACCACGATCGACGCTTGCGTCTTCGGCAGGACACCTGCGAGCGTCGCCGAGGTGAAATTTCCAGTCAGGCGGGCAGTCGTGTAGTCCTCGAAGAACTTCCCGAGTGTCGGGCCGAGCGGCTGGACGACGCTCGAGAGTGCTTGAGTCCCGGTCCAGCCCGGATTTGCGGCAGCCGCGTCGAGCACAGATTTGACCTTGGCGTCGCCGAAGCGCTCCGCCAAATACTCGAAGAGCATCCAGCCCGGATAGCCGTTCCGATCGAACTCGCTGTCACCGCATTCGGAGCCGACGCAGTCCAGCGTGCGGTCCGGGTTCAACTCGAGGCCGCCGACCGCCGCGTTCGCCCGCACTGACGCCCATTCGGCCAGACCTTCCTGCAACCACGGATCGGCTCCTGGTGCGACCGCGTCCTCGAACAGGTGGAAGACCTCGTGCGCGATGACGTGATACTCGAGGCCGCTGGAGAAATTGAGATGAAGCTCGTCCGGTCCGACGGGTGTGATGATGGCGTCCCACCGGCCGTGCGGTGTTGGCGTGCCGAGTGGAATCGCGCCAAAAGCGAAACAGTCGGTCGAAAAGTCATCGACGGAGATGTCGACCGAAGCGCCCGGTGCGGTGTAGCCCCAACTGCTGTAGAGGGCGTACGCGCGCTCTGCCATGCCTAGGACCTCGCCGGCCTTCTCCTGGCTCATTGCAGCGGTGGGACACGGCGCGGCGTCCCGGCTCCAATGAATCTGGAAGTGATCGCTGGAAAGCGTCGCGACGCCGCTGGTGGGAAACGGGTCGACTGCCACGGCTCGTGGCACGCCGACGGCCAGCGAGGCCGCGAGGGCGATCAGGATAAAGGGCAGCAGGAACCGAGACGAACGCGCCATCACGGGCCAGATCGGCTCCGTGCGGGGATTCCTTTAGCTGCGGCTCAGTCGTAGTGCAGGTAGACGAACGCCACGACGACCGCTCCGGCGGCGATGAGGATCGCCAGCCCGAGCAGCGCCACGGCCAGCGCGATGTTCTTCTTCGCGACCTCCGGGCTCGGCTCGACTGGTGTCAGCGGCTCGGGCATCACAGGAGCGGGTCCACCGCCATCGCCGCGAAGAGTAGGGCCAGGTACAGCAGCGAGAAGTGGAAGAGGACGGACGCCCGGCGCGGGGTCGTCTCCCGCCGCAGCTTCACCGCCAGGAGCAGGAACGCCGCACCCAGTGCAAGCGCGGCGCCGAGATAGACGAAGCCGACCGTTCCCCAGAAGAACGGCACGACCGTGATCGCGACGAGAACGAGTGAGTAGAGGACGATCTGCCTTGTCGTCTCCCGGACGCCACGCACCACGGGCAGCATCGGAATGCGCGCCGCTTCGTAGTCGCGCCTGATCAGCAGCGCAAGCGCCCAGAAGTGTGGGGGCGTCCAGAAGAACACGATCAGGAACAGCCAGAGCGCGGGGAGGGTCAGGTTTCCGGTCACGGCCGCCCAGCCCACGAGCGGCGGGACTGCTCCTGCAGCGCCGCCGATGACGATGTTCTGCGGAGTCGTGCGCTTGAGCCAGCGTGTGTACACGAGCACGTAGAAGAGGTTCCCGACGAGCGCGAGCACGGCGGCGAGGACGTTCACGAGCGACGCGAGCAGCACGAAGCTGAAGGCCGACAGCGTCAGGCCGAACTCCAACGCGCGCGACGCGGGCATGCGTTCTGCGGCGAGTGGGCGAGCTCGAGTGCGCTTCCCCATCAGCTTGTCGATGTCGCGATCGAGGACGTGGTTCAACGCGGACGCACCGCCACAGGCGAGGGCAAGGCCGGTCATCGTCACGAGCACGAGCCAGGCGCTCGGCGCGCCCTGCGCCCCGACGAACATCGCGCAGAGACCCGTGATCAGCAGGAGCGACATGATGCGCGGCTTCGTCAACGTCACGTAGTCGCGCCACGAGGCCCGCGGTGCAGGCTCGCCGCGATACGTGGAGGCCGCCAGCACGAGCGTCGTCGCGAAAGCGACTGCCGCCAGCGCGAGGTGCAGACCAGGCGCCGTCACCAGTGCGGCGACGCCGAACAGGACGAGCGCGCTCACCGAGGGCACGAGCAGCCGCCGGTGGACGATCACGGCCGCGACCACGAGCGCGAGCAGCGGCGGCAGGGCAAGCGCCGCGAGGACGCGATGCGCCGCACCCAGCGACGCCGCGCCGCTGACGACGGCGAGCAACGTCGCGAGCCCGGCGAACACCGCGGTCAGGCGCAGCCAAGGCCCTGGCCTAGACACGGGACTCCGCGAGTCGCCGCCGCAGGTCGCGGAGGGGCCGGGCGCTCGTGATGTACGGCAGGCTGTCGAAGTTGTGCGGCGGCGGCGGCGAGGTCGTGTACCACTCGAGCGTGTCCGCGAGCCAGGGGTCGTTCACTGCGCGCCGGCCCTTGCGCGACGTCTGGACGACGTTGACGACGAACAGGGCCAGTCCGATCGCCATGACGCCCGAGCCGATCGACGAGATCAAGTTGTAGGTCTGCCACAGGCCATGCTCGGAGTAGGTGTAGACCCGACGTGGCATGCCGAGGAGCCCGAGCATGTGCTGCGGGAAGAATGTCAGGTTGAAGCCGAGGAAGACGAGCCAGAAATGAGCCTTCCCCAGACGTTCGTCGAGCATGCGTCCGAAGATCTTCGGCCACCAGTAATAGAGCCCGGCGAAGATCCCGAACACCGAGCCGCCGAAGAGGACGTAGTGCATGTGCGCGACGACGTAGTAGGTGTCGGTCACCTGCCAGTCGACCGGAAAAGCGGCGAGGAAGATCCCGGAGAGCCCGCCGATCGTGAACACCGCGATGAAGCCGAGGGCCCAGAGCATGGCCGTGTCGAAGATCAGATTGCCGCGCCAGGTCGTCGCGAGCCAGTTGAAGATCTTCACGCCGGTCGGCACGGCGATCACCATCGACGAGAGCATGAAGAAGACGTTCAGGAAGTTCGGCAGCCCGACGCTGAACATGTGGTGCGCCCACACGAGCATCGAGTAGAAGCCGATCGCCACGGTCGAGAACGCGATCGCCTTGTAGCCGAAGATCGGCTTGCGCGAGAACACCGGGATCACCTCCGAGATGATCCCCATGGCCGGCAGGATCATGATGTAGACCTCGGGGTGGCCGAAGAACCAGAAGAAATGCTGGTAGAGGAGTGCGTTGCCACCGCCCTGTGGCTCGAAGAAGTGTGTGCCGGCCTGTCGGTCGAGCAAGAGCAGCGTGAGCCCGACCGAGAGGACGGGGAGCACGAGGAGGAGCAGCACCGAGTAGATCTCGATCGACCACACGAACAGGGGGATCCGCATCCAGCTCATTCCGGGCGCGCGCATGTTGTGGATCGTGGCGAGGAAGTTGATCGCACCCAGGAGCGACCCGAGGGAAAGCAGGTGGAGCGACAGGATCCAGAGATCCTGACCATGGCCGAGCGAGAACATGTTGGCCGACAGCGGCGGATAGGCATACCACCCTGACCTCGACGCGCCGTACTTGGCGAGGAAGCTGAGGTAGAGGACGATGCCGCCGAAGAGGAAGAGCCAGTACGAGAGCGCGTTCAGGCGGGGGAAGGCGACGTCGCGCGCACCGATCATCAGCGGCACCAGGAAGTTCGCGAACCCGGCGAAGATCGGGACGACGACGAGAAAGATCATCGTCGTGCCGTGGATCGTGAAGAGCTCGTTGTAGCTCTGCTTCGTGATGAAGTGCTCGTTCGCCTGCGCGAGCTGCGCGCGCATGAGCAGTGCGAGGATCCCGCCCGCGGCGAAGAAGACGAGTGACGTGCAGATGTAGAGGATTCCGATCCGCTTGTGGTCGGTCGTCGTGACCCAGCCGATGACGCGTCCCTGGCGCCAGTCCGGCCGGTACGGCTCTACGGTTGCTCTAACCGCCACTCGCCGTTCCCTTGTAGACGTTCTGCTTCAGGTACGCGAGCAGCGCCAACACCTGGTCCTTCGACCAGCCGTGCGCAACGGGCGGCATCTCGTTCCTGCCCTGGCGGATCAACTGTTCGAGGCCCTGTCCCTGCGTGAGCAGAGCGTTGTTCGAGATCCTCGGCCCGAAGCCACCCTGGCCCTGGAGTCCGTGGCACTTCGCGCACGAGCCCTCCCACTCGCCCCGTCCAAGATCGCTGGCCGCGGTACCGAGCCACGCGGCGTAGTCGGTCTGCGACTGCACCTCGACGACCGCCTTCATCGCCGCGTGGAAGACGCCGCAGAACTCTCCGCATCGACCCCGATACGTTCCGATGCGATCGGCCTTGAACCACGTGTGCGTCATGTGGCCCGGGATGGCGTCGAACTTGCCGCCGAGTTCAGGGACCCACCAGCTGTGGTCGACGTCCTGCGAGGTGATGTCGACGCGCACGGTTCGATTCACGGGTGCGTGCAGCCGGTCGATCGAGATCTGCCCGTCGGGATACGTGAACTGCCAGTAGAACTGATGCGCATTCACCTGGACGACGAGTGGACCGCCCTCGGCCTTCGCGCTCGGCACGTCCTGGATCCCCGGCAGCTTGTAGAAGACGAACGAGGCGATCGCGGCCAGGATCAAAACGGGAATCGCGGTCCAGATCAGCTCGAGCCGGGTGGCGCCGTGGATCTGCGGTCCTTCCACCGTGCGTGGCCGGCCACGCCGGCGGTACTTGACGATGAACAAGATCAAGGCGCCCTCGACGAGCACGAAGATCGCGCCGGTGAAGATCGAGATCCAGACGTACGAGTCGTTGATGCGCCTCGCGTTGGGCGAGTGCGGCGTGGGCGGCGCAAAACCTCCGTTGCCTGCGTAGGCGACAGAAGTGAGCACCAGCACGGCGCCCAAAGCAACAACGAGGACGAAGATCTTGCGCCTCACCGGCGGTGGCATCCTACGAGATGATTGGGAGATGAGTCCGAGTGAGTCGGTTGGCGATTTCAGACGGGCGCGCGACCCGAGCCCGCGCGCCCTGGAGGCGGCACCGCAAGCGGTGCCTTAGAGACGTGGAGGGGAACTCGCGCGTCCAGCTGCCGCCCGGGATCGGAGATAGTTACGAGGTGTACGTGAACGGGGTTCGGCAGGAGCCCGGTCGGGACTTCGATCGGCTCGGCGACGAGCTCGTCTTCCGCCGAGAGCTCGCCCAGGAGGGTCGGCTGGGCCCGATCCGCTGGCTCTCGATGCTGCTTGGGGTCGCCGGCACATATCGCAAGCACGAGACCGTGGACGTGGTCTACGAGGCGGGCGGCCGTCGGACGGTCGAGACCCTTGTGCCGAAGGTCCCTTGACGTTCGGCTGCCGAACCTCAACCGCACCTTCGGACTGTGGGCAAACGCGGCCCTAGAGTCCGCGAGCCAATGAGCCACCTCGCCGACGCGTTCAGCTTCGCCTTCGGAATGTTCTGGGAGATTCTGTGGGCGCTCGTCCTCGGATTTGCTCTCTCGGGCGCCGTCCAGGCTGTCGTCTCGAAGAAGGAGATGCGGCGGCTGCTGCCGGACGACTCCGCGCGAACCGTCGCCGTCGCAAGCGTCTTGGGCGCAGCATCGTCTTCCTGCTCCTACGCGGCGGTTGCACTAGCCCGGTCGTTGTTTCGCAGAGGCGCAAATTTCACCGCGGCGATGGCGTTCCAGTTCGCCTCGACGAACCTGGTCGTAGAACTGGGAATCATCATGGCCCTCTTGCTGGGGTGGCAATTCACACTCGGGGAGTTCATCGGCGGCCCGCTGATGATCGTGTTGATGGCGCTCGTCTTTCGAGCCTTTCTCACCCCACGCTTGGTCGACGAGGCCCGGGAGCGAGCGGAGCTCGGGACGCTTGGCAAGATGGAGGGCCACGCTGAGATGGACATGTCTGTCGCCGAGAAGGGGCCGCTTTGGCGTCGCCTCGCCTCACCGGCCGGCTTCACTGCCACCGCTGATTACTTCGCGATGGACTGGGCTGCCGTCTGGATCGACGTCTTCGGCGGACTGCTGATCGCCGGCGCGCTAGCCGCCTGGGTGCCCGATTCGTGGTGGCAGTCCCTGTTCCTCGCGAACCATGCGTCCCTGGCGAAGTTCTGGGGACCGATCATCGCTCCCGCGGTCGCGATCATCAGTTTCGTCTGCTCGATTGGCAACGTGCCGCTCGCCGCGGTTCTCTGGAATGGAGGTATCAGTTTCGGGGGCCTTCTGGCCTTCATCTTCGCCGACCTGATCGTTCTGCCGATCCTTGACATCTACCGTAAGTACTACGGTTGGCGGATGGCGGGCTTCCTGCTCGCAACGTTCTACGCGACGATGGTCGGCGCCGGCCTGATCGTCGAGTTCGTGTTCGACGGACTCGGGCTCACTCCCACCGCGCGAGACGCGAAAGTCGTGAAGGCATCCGTTAGCTGGAACTACACGACGATGCTCAACATTGTCTTTCTCACCCTCGCTGCCCTCCTTCTCTGGCGCTACTTCAGGCTCGGCGGTGGCATCAGGATGCTGAGGATGATGGACAAACCAATGGCGCACGGCCATGGTCAAGGACACTAGAAGCTCGCATGGGTTGGGCGAACGACAGCGCGGCGCTGGCGGCCCGACCGACCAGGGACCGGCTCAGGCCGTGTTCTTTACTTCGGGCTCCAGTCGGTAGCCGACGCCGTAGCGCGTCTGGATGAACGTGTGCTGCGACGCCCGGCGGTCGATCTTGTCGCGGAGGCGCCGGACGAAAACGTCGACGGTCCGATCCCGGTGTGTCTCCCGGCGACCCCAGATCTTCTGCAGGAGCTCGTCACGGGTGACCACGCGTCCGCGCTCGAGGGCGAGTTGGTACAGGAGCCGGAACTCCGTCGGCGTCAGCTCGGCGCTCTGCCCGTCCACGAACGCCTGGACCTCGCGCGGATCGATCCTGAGCTCCTCGATGTCGATCGGCTCCCCGCGTGGCGCATCTTCTCGGCGGGTTGCCCGCCGCGACGCCGCTCGAACTCGAGCCACGAGCTCCTTCATCGAAAACGGCTTGACGAGATAGTCGTCCGCGCCGAGGTCGAGAGCGTGAACGCGGTCGTGCTCCGTGCCGCGCGCCGAAACGACCACGATCGGTGTCGCGATGCCCTCCGCGCGCGCAGCCTCGATCACGCTCCAGCCGTCACGCTCCGGGAGCATCAGGTCGAGCACGACGACATCCGGGTGTTCGAAACGAAGGCGTGCGAGCCCCTGCTCGCCTTTGCCGACCACAACCGGATCGAAGCCGGCCGAAGCCAGATGACGCGCCATGCCGTCGGCGATGACGGCGTCGTCTTCGACGATCAGGACTTTGGCCATACTCGACCTGAATCATGGAGGACGCGAGGGCATACCAGGAGCTTCGGGTCGGATTCACGGCTGCGGTCTCCCACGAGCTGAGGACCCCTCTCGCCCGGCTGCTGGCGCTGCTGGACACGGCGACGCTTCCCGGGGCCGACCGCGACCACCTCCTTGCCCAGGCGCGGGAGCAGGTCGAGCAGATGACAGAGCTCGTCAACGACGTCCTCTTCCTCTCCGAGCTCGAGAGCGGCCGAGAGGTCGTCGCGCTCGGTGGCACTGAGGTCCTCCCCGTGCTGGAGGAGGTGCAGGCGCGGCTGGCCGACAGCGCCGAGCGGGCGGACGTCGAGATCCGGATCGACTCCGAGCCCGGCATCGAGCTGCCGCTTCGGCGCCGAATGCTCCAGACCGTCGTCGAGAACCTCGCGCAGAACTCGATTCGGTACGCCGGTCCCGGCTCGACGCTCACACTCGCGACGCGTCCTGGCGTCCTCGAAATGAGCGACGACGGGCGGGGCGTCGAGGAAGGAGAGCTCCCGCGGCTCTTCGAGCGGTTCTACCGCAGCGATCGCGCTCGTGCGTCTCGCGGGACCGGGCTCGGGCTCGCGATTGTCAAACACGTGGTCGTCTCCGCCGGAGGGAACGTCGAAGCATCGGGTAGCCCGGGGCGGGGGCTGCGCATCGTGTGCACATTCCCCGCCCCGTAGCACCGTTCTCCAATTAGGTGTGGATCAGGGTGAGCGTCTTCTGGGACGCCTTCAGCACGACCTTCGGGAGTGGCGAGAAGAGCAACTTCGGCCCGTCTGCCTGTCCCTGGGTCAGCGCCCAGCCGATGAACTGCTTCAGCTCTGCCGCCTTCGCCGTCTGCTTCGCGACGATCACATAGGTGAACGTGCAGATCGGGTAGGCGAACTTCTGCCGCTTCGAAGGGTTCACGATCGAGATGCCGCCGTTGTCCGGTGCAACTCGAAGAATGGTCGCCCCGGCGGCCTTGATCCCGTTCAGACCAGGGAGTGCGAAAACGCCGGCGCGGTTCTGGATCGCCGCGAACTTGAAGTGGTTCGTCAGCGTGAACGCGACGTCGACGTAGGTAATGCCGCCGTCCGTCTGGCTCAGCGCCGCAGACACGCCGGAGGATCCGCGCGCGCCGACACCGGTCGGCCAGGCTACGGCGACGCCCTTGCCGGGGCCGCTCTTCCAGGTCCGGCTGACGGAATTGAGGTACTCGGTCAGGTTGTACGTGGTGCCGCTGTTGTCCGAGCGGTGGATGACGGTGATGGCGAGATCGGGAAGAGACTTGCCCTTGTTCAGCTTCATCAGGGCCGGATCGTTCCACTTCGTGATCCGTCCCAGGAAGATGTCTGCGACCACCTTGCCTGTCATGTGGATGTGGTTCGGGAGCGAATCGCCCTTGTAGGCGATCGACGTCGCGGACAGCGCCCACGGGATCTGGGTGCAGCCCTTGCAAGCGCCGAACTGGTCCGGGGATAGGGGCGCGTCACTGGCGCCGAAGTCGACGGTGCGGTTCGTGATGGCGTTGATCCCGCCGCCCGAACCGATCGGTCCGTACGTGACCTTGAGGCCGAATTTCGAGTCGACCTGCGGGATCCAGGCCTGCATGAGCTTCGACACGAACGAGCTGCCGGCGCCCGTCAGCGTGCCGGCGTCGCTCTTCTCCTTCGTTGCTCCGGCGACGCTTGCGAATGCCAGCGCGGCAATCACGAGCGCGCCTAGGAGTGCGATGGTCTTCCTGCTCAAAGTGGGTTCCTCCCCTTGCTTCATCGTCGGGTGCAATCAGCGAGAAGCCTGCCCCGACCCATGTGGTCATGGGGCTGATGGAGGGTGTCGTTCTGGTTACGAGGAGGTGAAACCCGACTGGGCGCCTGGGCCTCCGGTCTAGGGTTCCGGCTCTAGATGACCTCGGTCCCGTCCGACTATCCGCTCTCCGGAGCCCGCCGACGTCTCGGGGATCGCATCGGCGACGTCGGGCTCAGGGTCGTCACGCTCGCCGCGGCGCTTGCCGCCGTCGTCCTGCTCGGGGCGATCGTCTGGAAGGTCGTCGCACTGGCGTGGCCCGCGATGTCGAAGTACGGGATCGCCTTTCTGACCAGTGACACGTGGGATCCCGTCAAGAAGCACTTCGGCGCCCTCTCTTTCATTTACGGCACGGCGATCAGCTCGTTTCTCGCCCTGCTCATCGCTACGCCGCTCGCGATCGCGATCGCGCTGTGGCTGAGTGAGCTGGCGCCTCGCGGCGCCCGCGGAATCATCGGCTCCCTCGTCGAGATGCTGGCGGCGATCCCGAGCGTCGTGCTCGGTCTCTGGGGAATCCTCGTGCTCGGCCCGTACCTGTCGCATCACCTCGAGCCGTGGCTGCACTCGAACCTGGGGTTCATCCCGATTTTCGGTGCGCCGGAGGCGACGGGCACCGGGATGTTCACCGCCGCGTTGATCCTCACGATCATGATCGTCCCGATCATCGCCAGTCTTTGCCGCGAGCTCTTCCTCCAGGTGCCGGGGGAGCTCGAGGAAGGTGCGCTCGCGCTCGGGGCGACGCGTTGGGAGATGGTGCGCGGCGTCATCCTGCCCGCGACGAGGACCGGGATCGCCGCCGCGATCATCCTGGGAGTCGGCCGTGCGCTCGGTGAAGCGATCGCGGTCACGCAGGTCATCGGCGGCGGCACGAAGATCACCACGAACATCTTCGGCCCGAGCGACACGATCGCCAGCAAGATCGCGGCGAGCTATCAGGGTGCCGCGTCCGGCTTGGAGTCTGCGTCGTTGCTCTACCTCGGTGCGATTCTGCTCGCCATCGGGCTGCTCACGAACTTCGCCGTGCAGGTGATCGTGCGCCGGTTCGATCCGTTGCGAGGGTCGCGCTGATGTCCACCGTCGAGCCCGTGTTCTCTCTTCGGCCGAGCGGAGGGCTGCGCCGCCGGCGCATCGTCAACAAGACGATGGAGAGCCTCGGGACGCTCGCGGCGCTGATCGCGGTCGGAGTGCTCGTGCTCGTGATCGTCTCGGTGGCGGTCCGGGCAGCGCCTGCGCTCAGCCTCGATTTCTTCACCAAGTCGCCGAACCTCATCGGCGGCCCGGGCGGTGGAATCTCGAGCGCACTCGTCGGCTCGGCGCTCATCGTCGGAATCGCAACGGCGATCACGCTCCCCGTCGGCGTTCTCATCGCGATCTACCTGGTCGAGTTTGCACCGCCCTCTGTGGGGGCGCCGATCCAGTTGATCCTCGACGTCCTCAACGGATTGCCGACGATCGTGACGGGCATCTTCGTCTACGGACTGCTCGTCATCGGGCACACGCAAAGCGCGTATGCCGGGGCCTTCGCCCTCGCGATCGTGATGCTGCCACTTGTCGCACGGGCCGCCCAGGAGGTATTGCTGCTCGTTCCGTCGGCGTTGCGGGAGGCAGGCCTCGCCCTCGGCGTCAGCCGCTGGCGCACGGTGCTCGGCGTCATCCTGCCGACGACCCTTGGCGGCATCCTCACCGGCGCTGTGCTGGCGATGGCCCGCGCGGCCGGCGAGACCGCGCCCCTCCTGTTCACCTGTTCCATCTTCGCCCCCGCGGTCTCGACCGACGTGACGCACGCCTTGCCGAACATTCCAGTCCTGATCTTTACGTACTCGGAGCAGCCCGACCAGGCGCTCCACGAGCAGGCGTGGGGGGCCGCCCTCGTGCTGATGGCGTTCGTACTCTTCGCGAGCCTTTCCGCAAAGGCACTGCTCGCCCGTTCCAGGAGGAAGCTAGGTCGATGATGACCGACGACGTTACGATTCCCGTTGACGTGGGCCCGGTGGAGATCGCTCAGGAGCGCAAGACGCCGACCCCGTCTCAGCGCGATGTCGTGTTCGACATCCGCGAGCTCAAGGTCGACTACGGGCCGACGACAGCGATCAGCGACGTCAACCTCGAGATCTACAAGAACTACATCACGGCCATGATCGGCCCGTCGGGCTGCGGCAAGAGCACCTTCATCCGCTGCCTGAATCGGATGAACGATCTCGTCCCGGGTGCAAAGGTCAGCGGGCAGGTCTTCTACCGCGGGCAGGACATCTACGACGACGGCGTCGATCCGGTCGAGGTACGCCGCCGGATCGGGATGGTCTTTCAGCGGGCGAATCCTT
>WNFC01008522.1_pt1 | contig 14195 bp, 9 predicted proteins | sample 5400541 | NCBI WGS metagenome assembly WNFC01 (sample SAMN13153342, study PRJNA577476) | soil metagenome | isolation source: 120 cm saprolite under Douglas fir tree site 2 hole 2 replicate 1 | place: USA:California | collected 2015-04-18
GCTCGGCCAACAATGTGTCCGCCGGGCGCCCGCCCGCCCATCCCGTCAGCAGATTGGAACGCGCCGGCGCGCTGGTCCACCACGTCGGCATGAAGCGATCGGACGCATGCACGAAATTGAGCGGCATGCCATCCTCGAGATTTTTTCCCTTCGCGCGGTGCTTGATGAAATCAGCCGTTTCCCAGAATCGCTCGCGAAAACGGAAGATGATCTTGACGACATGGCCGACCTCGAGCTTTTCGATCGCGCGCTGTTTCTCGCGCAGAGGCGGATCGAACCGAATGCCGGCCGGCGCCTTCCAGACTCCGATGGGGATCGTCACGACTGCTGCCTTGCCGCGGACGGTTTCGCCGCGCGCGGTTTGCACTTCGACCTCGCCGCGGCGCCACGAAACGTCGGTGACTTCGCTGCCGAGGCGCACGTCGGCGCGCTGCGGATGGAGTCCGGCGCGCAGCCACTCGATGACCGCGTCGTAGCCGTTCGCGATCCGATGTTGTTTCGGATCCTCCTCTTCTTCGTCGGACGCTCGGAGCGAAGCTGCGCTGATGCGATCGGCGTGCGAGGCGTGATAGCCCTCGACGAACTGGAGGGCCATCTGTTTCAGGCGCGGTGAAAGACCGCGCTGCTTTTTGAGAAAGTCTGCGAACGAGATGTCGTGCGCGCCTGCCGGAATGCGTCTGCGGATGCGAGTCATCTCTTCCCAGAAGTTGGAATCGATGCGCCACTTCCCGCGTGTTGAATTCCAGTACGTCTGGGGCAGCTCGTACGTCAGCAGCGCACCGGCATCCACGATGGCGAAAGTTTCTTCCGCTTCGCCATGGATGAATTCCGCGCCGAGCTCGATGGGCAGCGGCAGGTCAGGGCTGTGGATGGTCCAGATGCGGCCGCCGATGCGCTGGCGTCCTTCGAGAATGCAGATTGTTTTTCCGGCGCTGGAAAGATCGCGAGCGGCGGCCAGACCAGCCGCCCCCGCACCGATGATGATGACGTCGAATCGACTCTTCAACTACTCGCGGACGATCTCTGCCCACGGCAGCTTGCGGACGGCTAGAACTTTTTCGTCGATCTCGTTCTGCGTCGCCTTCTCGCCGAGGACGCGGCGGAGGTAGTCGACTTCCGGCGTCACGAGCTTGTTGTGCTTGGGCAGGAGGCGGACCGCGGCATTCTGCAGGTTACGCTCGGAAACGGTGATCATTTTCGGAGGGCGCGTGACCTTATCGTTCATATGAACTCGCAACGAGGATTTGAGGTGATCTAATCCTACCGATGAGACTACCGCTTTCGTCTCGCGGCCGTTAATCTGCGCACACTAAGCGTATCGCGAAACGCGAACGATTGCTGAACAAAATTGCGTTTCTCCGAGCGGCAGGAGCAGAGCGCACACTGAATGCCATCGGCATGCGCCGCCCGCGAATGTCCACAATACTCACAGCGTTTGACGCTGCTTGTTGCCTTCATCACACCATAGTCTGATCAAGAAGAATGCCGATCCCGCCTTTTTCTCCCGCCGGTAGAATTCGCACGTTTCGAGAAGCGGCAACGCTTTTGGGCCGCTACGATGGAACCGTATGAAGACAAATGAATTGATTGAAGCCATTCAAAAAGGCGATTCCAGGCAAGCGGCCGCACTTCTCGATGAAGACCGCGCGCTTCTGAATGCGAAGTCAGGGAACACGCCTGCGGTGCTGCTGGCGCTCTATCACGGACATCCTGAGATCGCGCAACTATTTATCGAACGCGGCCTCCGGCTCTCCTTCGCCGAAGCCTGCGCCCTCGGCGACCGCAAGCGGGCCATGGAGCTTCTCGAAAAGGACTCCGATCTCGTCCGCTCGTACAGCGAGGATGGCTACCCGGCAGTCGGCCTGGCTATTTTCTTTCGCCATCCGGAGATCGTTCGGGAGCTGATCGAGCGCGGGGCCGACGTCAACGCCCACGCCAAAAATCCACAGCATGTAGCGCCTGTGCATTCCGCGGCCACGGTTCAGGATTACGCCACGATGAAGCTGCTTCTCGAGCACGGCGCCGATCCGAATGCCCGTCAGCAGATGGGATACACGGCCTTGCACAGTGCAGCAAGCCATGGCGACGTCGAAATGGCCAAGCTCCTGATGCAACATGGTGCGGACGCCCATGCACGAACCGAGGATGGGATGGACGCCGCCGCTGTTGCAGAAAAGTACAAGCAGCCGGCGTTCGCGGACTGGTTCCAAAAAAATTATTGAATTATTGTTCCGCATATGCGGACATTCCTGGGCGTTCTGTTCCTCGCGAGCGCAGCCCATGGGTCGATCACCGGTGCACTGATCGACGAGCGAGGAAAGCCGGTCGCCGGCGCCACGATCGAAGCGTTTGCAGCCGAAGATTCGCAGGCGCTCCGCGCGCGATTGCTATCAAAGAATCCCGAACGCACGCCGGTGGCCTCGGCGCACTCCACGGATGCCGGCGGCTTCACCATCGATCCTAAAAATCGCGTCGCTGATCTCGCGATTCGCGTCGGTGGCCGAGTGGCGGCCGGTCTCCAGATTCCGAACGGCGAAGATGCCGGAACGATCGTGATTCCGTCGCGTGCGTCACTAAAGGTGCGCGTGATGGCCAGCGGAAAGCCTCTTGCGAACGCGGTCGTTGCCGCCGGCCCCTTCACCGTTCGCACCGATGACGCCGGAGTCGCCGAGTTGCCGGAGGCATCGAACGTGACGGGCCGCATCTGGATCATTCATCCCGACTTCGCGATCAAGGAGCCGCTGATTACAGAAGGGGCTCGGCCGACCGATGTCGCGCTCACGAAGGGGACAGCACTCCGGGGACACGTGATCGGCGCGGACGGCACCCTTGTTCCGCATGCCACGATCAGCATTGGCGGATGGCCGCTGGCGGACAGCGACGACTCGGGCAATTTCACGATTCCACACGCGCCGGCGAACTGGCGTGCAGTGTTTGCGGCCGCCGGCAACCGCGTTGGGATGGCGATGAATCAGAAAGGCGGCGGTTCGCGTTGACCTCGTTTCGCAGCTCGACCGAAATCTGAGCGAATGGACTTTTGCGGACGAGAAAGGACGGTTCACGTTCGCGCTGCTCGTCGACACGCGGTACACGATTGCGGGGTACCATCCTGGTTTCACAATCCTTTCGGCTGACGCGACGCTGCGGAGCGGAGGGTCGACGTCGAAGGCCGTGGAGGCCCGTCCGCTCGAACGCATTCGCGGACATGTCTTCGACGATCAACGGCGTCCGGTCGCGGGCGCACTGATCCAACCGGGATTTCGAGGAAACCGGTTTCGCTCCGGCGCTGTGATGTCGGGCCCGTCCGGCGAGTTCGCACTGCAACCGTTTCTTTCGCCCCTGCCTCTGCGGCTGCTGGTCGCGATGAAGCCGGGATATGCGATCGGCGTATCGCCGCCCATCACATCCCAGAACTCGAAAGACGAAGTGACGATCGCACTTTCGCGCGGATTTCCTCTTCAGATCAAAGTCCTCGACAAGCAGCGAAATCCCGTCGGCGGCGTGAAACTCACTCTGATGAGCGCCACCTCGGACGACACGCCGTTTTCGCAGTACTCCGCTGTGTGCGAAGAGCCCGGCGGCCCGGATTGCGATACCACCGGAGCGCAAGGGACGGTGACATTCCGAATCACCGAAGGCTTGTATCAGATCCAGTTGGCGGGCGAGAAAGTCGCGCGTCGGTTGATGTCGAAGCAGACTCTGACCGCTCGTTCGAGTCCCGTCGTCGTCGAGGTGGATCGGGGTGTCGAAGTGGCGGGCCGCGTGGTTTTCGGCGACGGCACTCCGGCCGCCGGCGTCTTCGTCACAAATCGCATGCCGGGCTTCGGCGGAGCATTCGCCCGCACTGACGAGGACGGCGCGTTCGTGGTTGAGGGCCTGCCGAGCGGTCGCGTGGTCCTTGTGGCCTACACCGCCGAGCAGCCGCCGCTGCAGAGCATGCCGTTTGAAGTCAACGCACCGGCGCAAAACGTCGTCATCACTCTGCCGAAATTGTCGCGCATCGAAGGGCGGGTGGTGGACAAAGAGTCGCGGCAGCCGGTCGCTGATTTCACGATCGCGTTGACGGGAATCGCGATCCCGTTCGCCCGGCCGCAGCAGTTCCACTCCGATGACGGAGCGTTTCAACTCGAACGTGTGCCCGCCGGAACGGTCGGACTCCGCATCACGAGCGCAGGCTATGCGCCCGGATCGCGCAGCGATCTGTCGATCGAGGAAGGGAAGACGCTCAGCGGCATCGATGTCCAACTCGAGCGCGGCGGCAAAGTGACCGGTCGCGTAACCGCAGGCGGACGGCCGCTGGCAGGCGTCGCGATCCGTTGGGAGCCGGGTCGTCCGAGTCCTTTCACTCAGAACGTCACGACAGACGCCGATGGCGAATACGTGATCGACGGCATCGCGCCCGGCGAGCGCTCCATCGAATTCTCGCGCGAGAGCTACGTGGCCAGGAGCAAGAGTGTCGAAGTCACCGTGGGAAAAGAGACGCGGCTCGACGTCGAGTTGGACCACGGCCGCGAGTTGCGCGGGCGGGTGATCGAAACATCCGGCCGTCCGGTGTCGGCGGCGCGCGTGACGTTATTCTCCAGTACGGGCTCGCCGCCGTCATACACCGACGCCGACGGATCGTTCACGCTGCAAGGGCTGGCCGACGGCCGTTACACGATCGATGCGACGAAGCAGGGCTACGTCACGGCGAGAAAAGATGTCGTCATCCCCTCTGCCGAGGCGATTACGCTAACCCTGGATACCGGCGGCACGATCCATGGGCGCATCCTGGGCGTTCCCGAAGCGGAGTTGCCGTCAATCACTGTGAATGCATACGGCAGCAACACATCGTCGCGCACGTCGGTCGAGCCGGACGGGACTTTCACGCTGCACGGCATTCCGGACGGTCGCGTGATAGTCGGCGCAATGCGCATGGGCATCCGAATGACACAGAGCATGCCGAAACAAATCGATGTCGCGAACGGATCGGCGCCGCCGGTCGATATCGATTTCAGCGAAGGCGCGAAAATCAGCGGTCATGTCACGCGCTCCGGAGTGCCGGTTCAAGCTGGAATGGTCAGCTTCGCGCCGAAGAATGGTCCCGGTGGCTCGTCGCAAATCGGTGCTGACGGCTCATACGAAATGTCATTGAGCAACGGCGAATACAACGTCAACGTCTACATGTCGAGCAACTTCAATTATCAGACGAAGTACACGGTCACCGGCCCGGCGACCTTCGACATCGACATTCATGGGGCGACGCTGCACGGCCGCGTGACGGATGCCTCGACCTCAGCACCGATCGCTGAGGCCGAGGTGTGGATACTGAACAATGAAGCGAGGATCAGAAAGAACGCCGTCAGTGATTCGGAAGGGAAGTTTGCGATGGAAGCCGTTCCCGACGCGTCGTACGAACTTCATGCAACACTCGCGAAGTACTCACCCGCTGCGCAGACAGTGGTCGTGGCCGCCGGGAACGCTCCCGATGTCGAAGTGCATCTCGAGCACGGTCAGGAGACGACGATTCGCGTCGTCGATGCCCAAAGCGGTGCGGCGTTGCAGGCGAATGCGGCTGTGTGGGATGGTCGCAAGCAGCTCGCAACCGGTGCATCGCAAAGCAGCGACAGCGCTGTCCATTTCTGGCTCCAACCGGGTCATTACAAAGCATCGATCTACTCCCGCGGCTACATGACGCAATTCGTCGATCTTCCGGTACCCGGTCCCGAGTTGCGCGTCGCGCTGGCGCAAGCGGGTGCGATTGCGATCACTTCGAAGAGCGGCGGAACGGCGCGTCTCATGCTCGTCGGCACTCTTAAACCGGTGCGGACTGCGCGGCTCGCGCCCGGGATGCTGACGAACATTGAAGGTCTGATGCCGGGCCGCTATTCGGTCGAGCTGCTCGATGTCGACGGCGTCACGGTGAAGGCGACTTATCCTGCCGACGTCGTCGCTGGTCAGACCGTGCGGCTCAACATCGACTGAAGCAGCCGCGCATCGGGGAACGATCCTTCTCCGAAGAAGACGCGGCGGGCGATCGCCCGCACGGGCGGGACCGCCATCGCAGCGAACGCCATCTCGATCAAAAGCGGATGCGATGCCACGCGCAACGCGCTCCGCATCCAGCGCCGTGTGACGAATTGCGCTCGAAAACGCGCGCCGTCGTACTGGCGCAGAACGGCTGGATCTTCGCGTTCGAGATATTCAGCGACAACTTCCGCCGCGAAGGATGACAGTCGCATCGCGCCGTCAAATCCGCCGGCGGTCAGCGGTGAGACTGCGCCGGCGGCGTCCCCGACGAGCAACCCTTGTTCATTCGCAATCCTGTGCAGAATTCCATTGACGGGAATCAGGCCGCCGCGGCGCTCGATCACATTTTCGCCGGCGAGATGCGCGACGCTCGATCGAAAATCCTCGAGCGAGCGCGCGGGATCGAAGCGATGACGGTAGCCTGCGACGCCGACATGTGCGGTCCGGCCGTCGGAGGCCACCCAGGCGATGTATCCCGGCGCGATCCGTGGATCGACGAAGCAGTGGAGCGCGGCTTCCGATCGCGCGGCGACCACGACTTCGAGCCCCACCAGGAATTCCGAATTGCGATCGAGGCCGAGGTGGCGTGCGACCGTGGAGCAGGGACCGTCGGCCCCGACGATGAAGCGCGCACCATACTCCTCGGTATGGATTCGCCGCGCGACCTTTACGCGGCCGTGATCGCAGGCGGCCAACCATGCCGATGGCAGGAAATGAACGCCCGCACGATCGCAGGCATCGAGCATCGAGAGGTAGATCCACTCCATGCGGCCGATCCGGAATTCATCGCGATTGGACGCGAGGCGTACGACGCGCGACGACGGGGAGTGCAGGAAGACCTCGCGAATCGCGGGGCCGAGCTGCTCATCGGGCAGCGGGAAGTCTTCCCATGTCCTGCGGACGAAGATTCCGGTGGTGTGCACCGTGTCCGCAAGCGATTCCTTGCGATCGATCAGCAGGACTCGCAAGCCGCGGCGGGCGAGCAGCCGCGAGGTCTGTAGTCCCGCCAGGCCTGCGCCGATTACCGCCACGTCGAACGTCATCACGAAGTACTTTATAGCACAAAGCATGCCTCGCCGCGGTTCAATGGCAGCCAACTTGAACGCCGTGACCCCCATGTCGGCCCGAACCGCACCTCGAACCGAGAGCGGCGTCCGCAAATGGGTCACTCTGATGGTGCTCTCGCTCGCCCTGGCCATCATCATCATCGATTCCACCCTGCTCAACGTCTCGCTCTCCACTCTGATCCGCGAGCTGAATACGAACCTCCAAAGCCTGCAGTGGGTCATCTCCGCCTACGCGCTGATGCTGGCCGCGCTTACCGTGACGGGCGGGCGGATGGGGGATCTCTTCGGGCGAAAGAAGATGTTCATGGGCGGCGCGGTCATCTTCGCGGTTGGCTCCTTCATCGCGTCGATCAGCCGAAGCGTGCCGGTCCTGCTGTTAGGCGAGTCGATCATCGAAGGAATCGGCGCGGCGCTGATGATGCCGGCGACCGCGTCGCTGCTGGTCTCCAAGTACCGCGGTCACGATCGCGCGATCGCGTTCGGGATCTGGGGCGGCGTGGCCGCCGCCGCTTCCGCCATCGGCCCGATCCTGGGCGGATTCCTCACCACGCACTACAGTTGGCGCTGGGGCTTCCGCATCAATCTCTTCGTCGTCGCGCTTCTGCTCCTCGGATCCGTCATTGTCGAGGACACGCAGAAACCGGAGGGAAAAAAAATCGACTGGGTGGGAGTGCTGCTGTCGGCCGCCGGTCTGTTCTTCGTGGTGTTTGGGATCATCGAGTCGGAGAGCTACGGCTGGATTCGCGCGCGCAAACCGTTTCCGATCTGGCAGGCCGGTTCGATTTCGATCGCGCCGCTCGCGCTGCTGCTGGGCGTCATCATTCTGGTCTTCTTCGGAATGTGGGAAAGGCGCCTCGAGGGTCGTGGTGGAACGCCGATTGTCTCGATGCGGCTTTTTCAGAATCAGCAGTTCGTCGCCGGCGCGAGCGTCGTCGGCGTTCTGATGCTGGCGCAGAACGGCGTGATTTTCTCGCTCCCGGTCTTTTTGCAGTCGGTCAAACAGCTCGACGCGCTGCACACCGGCCTGACTCTGCTTCCGATGTCGCTGGCGTTGCTGATCGTTTCGCCGGCCGCCGCCAACCTGACCAAACGCGTGCCGCACAAGAGGCTCGTGCAGGCGGGTCTCATCATCAATACGATTGCGATCGTGATCATCCGCTTCACGATCGGGATCGACATGAACCTCATGTGGCTGACTCCGGGGCTCGCGCTTTACGGTGTCGGAATGGGACTGGTGCTCTCGCAGATCAACAATCTGACGCTCTCCGCCGTACCGGTGCGTGAGGCAGGTGAGGCCTCCGGAGTGACCAACACCTTCCGCCAGATCGGAATCTCCCTCGGCGCCGCGATCATCGGTGCGGTACTGATCTCGACGATCCTGGTGCGGCTCGACAACGCAGTCGAGCAGAGCCCGAACATTCCGCCGCAATCGAAAGAGTCGATCGTCCGGATGCTCCGCTCGCAAGCAGCGGGATTGGCGTTCGGCGAAAGCGGGGTATTCGATTCCCTTCCTCCCGAAATTCGCGCTCAGATGATCGCCATGCGCCGCGCCGCGACCACGACCGGAATTCAGCGCGCCTTCCTCTGCGGCGCACTCTTCACGCTACTGGGCCTGGCTGTTTCGACACAGCTTCCGCTGCGTCCAAAAAAGGACTGAGGACTGAGGGCTGAGGACTGAGATGTTTCGCCTCGCATTGATTGCCATCCTCGCGCAGGATTTATCTCAGTCCTCAGTCCCCAGTCCTCAGTCCTCAGCCTCGATCACGGTCACCGCCACCCGTACTCCCGAGAGGCTGGCGGGGACCCCGGCCAGTGTTGTGATCCTGAATCGGCAAACGATCGCCGTCGCTGCCTCGCCGGCGCTCGATGACACGCTGCGGCAGGTTCCGGGCTTCACGCTCTTCCGGCGCTCCGGCAGCCGCGTCGCCAATCCGACCTCGCAGGGCGTCTCGCTGCGCGGGCTGGGCGGCAGCGGCGCGTCGCGCGCGCTCGTTCTCGACGACGGTGTGCCGCTGAACGATCCGTTTGGCGGCTGGATTTTCTGGGGGCGTGTGCCGCGCGCTTCGCTCGATCGCATCGAAGTGCTTCGCGGCGGCGCGTCCGACGTCTACGGAAGCGGCGCGATGGGTGGCGTGGTGCAATTCGTCCGGCGCAAGGACGATTTTGCGATGGACGTCGACGGAGGATCGCAACGGACTGCGGCGGCCTCCCTGTTGTTTCCGTTCACGGGCGGCAATTGGAGCGGCGATGTCGCCGGCGACTTCCTGACCACCGACGGCTATGCGATCGTCGATCCCGCGCAGCGAGGCCCGGTCGATCGCAACGCTTCCTCTCGCCACCTCGGCCTCGACGCCACAGTGCGCCGCGAAGGATTTTTCATCCGCGCCGGACGCTACACCGAGTCGCGCAACAACGGGACGCCGCTGCAGATCAACGACACCGTCATCCGGCAGGTCGCGGCCGGGTGGGACAGCAGCGCATGGACGATTCGGCTAGATGGAAACGACAACAATTATCATCAAACATTTTCCGCGATCGCTGCCGACCGCGCCAGCGAGCGGCTGACGATCGATCAGCGCGTGCCCTCGCACAGCGCGGGCGGGTCGGGGCAGTGGAGGATGCCGATCGGCCGCGCGCAGGCGCTGGTGGTGGGCGCCGAGGGGCGGGAGGTCGGGGGGGCGAGCGAGGAGGGGGCGAATCGCGTCGAGGGGCATCAACGAACCGGCGCGATCTACGTCGAGGACATCGCCGACATCGGATCGCGGATCAATCTGACCGCCGCGGTTCGCGGCGACAGTTGGAGAAACTCCGATCCGACCCGCACGCGCAGTGACTCCTCGTGGTCGCCGCGTGTGTCGGCTCTCTTTCACGCGACCGACGGCCTGGCGTTCACGGCCGCTGCCTATCGCGCCTTTCGCGCGCCGACGCTCAACGAGCTGTATCGCTCCTTCCGCGTCGGCAACGTCATGACGCTCGCGAACGCCACCCTCGGCCCCGAGCGCCTGTCAGGGTTTGAGGCGGGCGCGCGCAGCGGACCGTTTCGCGTGACACTCTTCTCGATGAGGATCGCCGACACGATCGCCAACGTTACGCTCGCGACTACTCCGACCCTGATCACGCGGCAGCGCAAGAATTTCGGCAGCAGTCGCTCGCGCGGCGTGGAAGTGGAGTATTCGCGAGTGCTGCCGAGCGGATGGTCGGCGAGCGCCGGATATCTGCTTGCGGACGCCGCGCTTTCAACGCATGCGCGCACGCCGCAGGTTCCGCACAATCAGGCTACGCTGCAATTCGCGTATCGATCGCTGGCCGGCGTGCAGGCGCGATGGTCGTCGATGCAGTTCGATGACGATCTGAATCAATTCCCGCTGCGGAGTTTTCTGACCATCGATCTCTTTGGCGCCCGGCCGATCGCTTCGCAGCTCGACGCCACGGTGGCGATCGAGAATCTGCTCGACCGCCGGGTCGAGACCGGCGCCACTCCGGTGATCACCTTTGGGCAACCGCGCGCAATTCGAGTCGGCGTGCGCTACGGCTTCCGAAAGCGCGAAGAAACGGCTGGCCGTTGACGTAGATGCTGCAATCAGCCGCGATGCAGTCGAGGTGAACGAACGGGCTGCGTTGTGGATCGTCATCATCCGGATTGGCCGCTCCTCCGATGCCGAGGTGCGCGCCTGGCCGGACTTCGTTGGAGGCCGCCGGCCATCCGTGAATGAATCGAGTGGAAGCGCGATTGAACGCAATGCCCACTTCGTTTATGCGGCGGTACATTTCGCTCTTATCGAAAAAATCTGACATCGCTCCCGGCCCGCGGCCGCTGCCCGTAACGTTGACCACCGTCCCTCGGCGAATGTGAATACAGAACGGGTGCCGTCCCACTTCGCGGCTCAGTGGAAGGAGGCGCCGCGCGTCCGCTGCAAAGCGAGGTTCTTGTGCGAGCGGAAGGACTGCGCCGTCAACGAGAAATTGACCTTCCACCTCGTCCCGGGGATTTTTGATCTCGGCCGAGTAGGCCACTTCGCCGTCGGGCAGAGTGCGGGTCTCGCCGCTGCGCAGCCGGCCGGCAAGCTCGAACCACGGGCGATTGTCGCGGACCTGCAGCGTCCCTCCTGCTGTCTCGACGGTCACCTCATATGGTTCGCGTTTGGCCAGGAGGCTGAAAAAATAATCTGAGATCCGATCCTGCTCGCCGTAATCGGCGCCCATCACCACTCGAAGCGCATGCGTGGCGTAGGAGCGACGGAATCCACATTCGAGGATGGGAACGTCGATGCGCGCGAGGTCGCGCCTCGGAAGACGCTCGACGAGCGCATCGAGCAGCGCCAGATTCTCATGACGGCAGACGACGGCCTGCAGCGAGAAGTAATCGCTCCGCAGGCCGGCACCTGCGGAGCGCATCTTCCGAAGCACGTCCCGAACGCCGCGGTCGATCCTGATGAATAGCAGGCGGGATGCGCACTGCTCAACCTGCCGTTGCAGCCGATGCCTGTCGGCAGCGGGCAGAGCGAAGTCGGACAGAAAAACCGTCCAGTGCGGCTGTTCGTCCAGATTCAGCAGCGATCGGTAGCCGATCACTTTTTCTTCTTGGCCGGCTTCTTTTTCTTCGGAGAGGTTTTCTTCTTCTTTTTCTTTTTCTTATTCGGAATTTGCCAATCTCCGTTCGCCAATGAGCGCACGCGAGGGCCACCGGGCTCGACATGGGGAAAAACCGATGTGGTCAATCCGGAATCAGGATCGAAGGTCACCGCATAAGGCTGCTCTGAGTCTTTCATTCGAAGCTCCTCTTTGTTGTGAATGCCCAAGACAATATTGGTTGTCTGCGAATGATTCGCAAATGCTTTTTTTGCGGGCGGGCAGCCGTTATATTCTTTTGAACTTCATTGACACTCAGCGAAGGTGCGCGGTTGGGACCTTACGAGATCGTTTCGCCGCTCGGGGCGGGCGGCATGGGGGAGGTCTATCGCGCGCGCGACACACGTCTCGGCCGAACGGTCGCCATCAAAATCATCGGCGGGGAATGGTCAGAAGATCCTAAGCGCCGGCTTCGCTTTCAGCGGGAAGCGGAAACGATTTCGAGTCTGAATCACCCGAACATCTGCGCTCTTTATGATGTCGGCGAAATTCCGGCCGGCGCCGGCGGCGACTTCGCACCGAAGCGCACGACGCAATACATCGTCATGGAGTACCTGGAGGGCGAAACGCTCGAGGAGCTCCTCAAAAAAGGCCCCCTGCCGGTCGATCAAGTCTTTCGCTATGGTCTGGAGATCGCGGACGCGCTGGACAAAGCGCACCGAAAGCATGTTCTCCATCGTGATCTGAAGCCATCCAACATCATGATCACCAGGACCGGCGCGCGGCTGTTCGATTTCGGTCTGGCGAAATTCCTCCGCGAAGACGCAAAGGCGGACGTTGAAAGCCGAAGTATTACCGCAGAGAAGCCGCTGACCGCTGAAGGATCGGTGATCGGGACGCTCGAATACGTTGCCCCGGAACAACTTCGGGGTCAAGAGGCGGATGCGCGGACGGATATTTTTTCCTTCGGCGTCTGCCTGTATCAGATGGTCACCGGCAGGCGACCGTTTGTGGGAGACACGAGCGCCAGCCTGGTTGCGGCGATTCTGGAGCACGATCCGCCTCCAATCTCCGAGTCGCGCCCTTCGATCCCGCCCTCTTTGGAATGGCTGGTGAAAAACTGCCTGGCCAAAGATCCTGACGAGCGACTGCAGACCGCGCATGACGTCAAGCTCGAGCTGCAGCGCATTCGGAGCGAGTCGCCGGCTCTGGCGTCCTCTGTGCCGCGCAAAGCACTCCGATGGCCTTATTGGAGCGTCGCGGCAATCGCCATCCTGATCGCCGTGGCGGCCGTCGTGATCTTACAAATGAAGAGGATGGGGCGCTCAAGAGCGGCGATCAGGCGAATGTCCATTTTGCTTTCCGCCACTGCACCGCTGGCGGAAGGTTCGTTCGAAAAAATAGCTCTGTCTCCGGATGGCAACCGGATCGTTTATGTCGGAGGGGGCGAGTCGTCGCGACTCTACGTCTACTCGCTCGATTCTCTCGAAACGAAACCGCTCGCCGGGACGGAAGGTGCCAGAGGCCCGTTTTTCTCGCCCGATGGAGCGTCGGTCGGGTTTTACACCGAGGACCAGGGCCTGAAAAAAATTGCTCTGGCGGGCGGACGGCCGGTGCTGCTGACGCCCGAGCGCGATCTCCGGGGTGCGGCCTGGGGCAACGGCGATCTCATTGTGTTCGCTGGAAAAGATTCTCCGCTTCGTCAGATCTCTGCTTCGGGAAGCCAATCTGAGCGCGGTATGAAGCGGACGCCACTGGAAAACGGCCGGTGGCCTTCCTTTCTGCCGGGCGGAGAACATCTTCTTTACACCATGAGCGACGCCGGCGGTGATTATGAGAATGGAAGACTGGCCATCCGTTCTCTGAAGACGGGAGAGACCAGGATCGTTCTCAAGGGCGCGACATATGGCCGGTACGCCTCCGGTCACCTTTTCTATCTGCATTCCCAGGCGCTCTTCGCCGTGCCCTTTGATGCCCGTGCGCTGAAGGTGACCGGTCCGCCGGTCACGGTGACCTCCGACCTCGATTCCTACTTCTCTTTGGGACTCGCTCACTACGCCGTGTCTTCCGACGGCCAGGTTTTCTACATTCCACGAGAATCCTCGCAGTCGGAGCGCGAGCTTCTGTGGGTCGATCGATCCGGCAAATCGACTCCGGTAACGAAGATCCTTCGCGCATACCAGCAGCCGAAGCTCTCTCCCGACGGAAAAAAACTGCTGGTGACCATCGGGCAGGCTCCTCAGTTAGACCTGTGGATGTTCGACATTGCGCGCGAGTCATTGACACGCGTAACGACCGAGGCGGAAAACGAAAGTGGAGTCTGGTCGCCGGACGGCAGACAGATCGCGTTCGCATCGACGAGGAGCGGTGGGTTTGATCCGTACATCATGCCGGCCGACGGTGGAACGCCTCCCAGGCGAATTACCGCGCAAAGAAGCTGGACTTTTCCGAGCTCGTGGTCGCCGGACGGAAAAGCGATCGCCGTGGTCGAGTACACGGCTAAATTCAACGATATCTTTGTGGTCGCACCTCGGGAAGGGTCGGTTCTGG
>WNFC01005257.1_pt1 | contig 14193 bp, 15 predicted proteins | sample 5400541 | NCBI WGS metagenome assembly WNFC01 (sample SAMN13153342, study PRJNA577476) | soil metagenome | isolation source: 120 cm saprolite under Douglas fir tree site 2 hole 2 replicate 1 | place: USA:California | collected 2015-04-18
TGAAGTGAAAGTAGAAGACAGAACCTTCGCGCTTCACGGCCGTGTGCCTGGGAAAGATCGCGGCGACGTGCGTCTTGTATGGCGTTTTGTCCTTGGCAAACCGCGTGTCGCGATAAATGCGATAAACGGCTTTCTGCGGCGGCGTCACGTACTCAGGCGCGAACTGCGCCAGCTCTTCATTCAGGGCATTCACCAGCTCCAGCATGGGAGCCTTGATCAGCTTGTTGTATTTTTCCTTGCGCGGCTGAAACCATTCGCGACGGTTGTTGCGCTTGAGTGAACGCAGAAAGGCGAGTGCATCGGGGGAGAAGCCTGGGAAAGAAGTTTTCATCTATATTGAATTCAAGGTCGTTGTTTGTGTGGTCGGCTCTTGAGAGATGCCAGACCGGAAGAATGCCAAATCCGTTTCTTCCGATCAGCGTCATCTGCGTTCATCAGCGGTAAGGTTTGTTCTCAGGTCAGCGAAACAGATTTCTCGGCGATCAGCTTTTTCACGCGCTCCACAAACTCGGTCGCCGGATAAGTACCTTCTGGTTGCTGCTGGCCGCGGACGCGGACGTTCACCGTGCCCGCCTCAGCTTCCTTTTCTCCAACCACCAGCAGGAATGGCACCTTCTGCATAGTCTGTTCGCGGACTTTCGCATTCATCTTCTCATTGCGATCGTCGACATGAACACGTACGCCTGCCGCTTTGAGCTGGTCGGCGACTTTGTTGGCGTAATCCACATGTTTTTCACTGATGGGAATCAACGCCACCTGCACCGGTGCCAGCCATACCGGGAACGCTCCGGCAAAGTGCTCAATCAGCACGCCGAAGAATCGCTCCACTGATCCGAATAGCGCGCGATGCACCATGACCGGCTGTTTGCGCGTTCCATCTTCGGCCACGTATTCCAGGTTAAACCGGGCGGGCAGATTGAAATCAAACTGCACGGTCGAGAGCTGCCATAGGCGACCAATGGCGTCCACCAGCTTCACGTCAATCTTGGGCCCGTAGAAGGCCGCTTCGCCCACAATCGTCTTGTACGGAATGTTCATCTTCTTCAAGACTTTTTCGAGCGAGCCGATGGCGAGGTTCCAATTCTCCTCGCCGCCCACAAAACTCTTCTTGTCGTTGGGGTCCCATATGCTCAGCTCGACCTGATACTCGTCAAAGCCAAATATCTTGAGCACGGCCAGGGCAAAATCAATGCAGCCGACAATCTCATCTTCAATCTGCTCCGGCATGCAGAAGATATGCGCATCATCCTGGGTAAAACCACGGACACGCAACAAGCCATGCATTACGCCTGATTTCTCATAGCGGTACACCGTACCCAGTTCGCCGTAGCGCTGCGGCAGATCGCGATATGACTTCAGCGAATCGGCATAGATCAGGATGTGTCCCGGACAATTCATCGGCTTGATGCGATAGTCGGCGTCATCCAGCTTCATGGGAGTGAACATGTTCTGCGCGTAAAAGCCTTCATGTCCGCTGGTCTGCCACAGATTCACGCGGGAGATGTGCGGCGTGTACACCAGAGAGTATCCGCGCTTGAGATACTCTTCGCGCATCCAGTCTTCCATCTCTTTGCGGATGATGCCGCCCTTGGGATGCCAGAAGATCAGGCCCGGCCCGGCCAGCTCCTGAATGCTGAACAAATCAAGCTGTTTGCCCAGCACGCGATGGTCGCGCTTTTTGGCCTCTTCGATGGCGTGCAGATGCTGCTCAAGATCTTTCTTGCTGAAGAATGACGTGCCGTAGATGCGCTGCAGCTGCGGATTCTTTTCATCGCCCAGCCAGTACGCGCCGGCGATGTTCAGCAGCTTGAACGCCTTGATCTTTCCCGTGGAGGGAACGTGCGGCCCGCGGCAGAAATCCACAAACGTGCCGTTGCGATACGTGGAGATAGGCTCGCCAGGCTTGGTGAACTGTTCCACGAAGTGGACCTTCATGAAGTCACCTTCGTTGCGGAACCGGTTCAGGCCTTCATCGCGTGGGATGAACTCACGCTGAAATTTTTCGTCGCGCTGCACCACTTCCTGCATGCGCTTTTCGATCTTCTCCAGGTCTTCCGGCGTGAACGGCGTGGGCCGGTAAAAGTCGTAAAAGAATCCAGTTTCAGTAAACGGACCATGCCCCAGCTTGGTTTCGGGAAATAGCTCAAGTACCGCGGTGGCCAGCACGTGTGCGGAGGAGTGACGATAAACGTCCAGCGCTTCAGGGTCTTTATCGGTCAGGAGGCGCAGCTCAACGTCTTCTTCCAGCGGTTTGCTCAGATCGGCAAAAGCCCAGCCATCTTTTGATTGCGGTGCATGTATGCTGCCCGGCGTTTTTTCATCTCCGGGCTGGCCATTGCCGCTGGGTGCAGGCGCCTTCCATGAGGCCGGCTTGATCTTGGCCGCCAGCGCGGCATCCGCCAATCTGGGACTGATGGACTTGGCGATGTCATAGGCGGTGGTGCCTTTGGCTACTTCTTTCTTACTGCCGTCAGGAAGCGTGACGCTGATCATGCTGGTGGTTGCGGTTTGTGACATAGATTTCGGTTCGAACCAGCCGCTTCGGGCCGGTTTCTGTAAACTTTGAGTCTAACATTTGCCCCGCCTGAGCTTCTCTGGTGCATCGCCGTATTTCTGCGGTTACAATCTGTGCTCGAAAACCGCAAAACATCTGTTGCCCCAAAGGGTATTGCCCAAAGGAGTGGACGCGCGTGAAGATTGTGAGATGGCTGGCTTTACTTGTCGCCCTGATTCTGTTTGCAGTCAGCTTCAACATGGTCGCCGTCAAGGAAGCGTCTAATAAGGGCAATACTGCCGGGATTCTCGGCTATAAATGCGCCACGCTCAGCCTCTCGGCTCCCTGGGGCGGAAAAGATTCCGTCGCGATGCGTAAGCAGACGCCCGTCCTATGGTTCTCTCTTCTTATCAGCGGGTGGATCAATCCGGCATTTGTGATCGGACTGGTGGTCATGCTGGCGGCGCCTAACCAACGATGGGCCCTTGCTCTTCGGTGCTTGATTGCCCTGATGTTCATCGGTTGCTGGATCTTTTTCTATAAAGTCCATCTGGTCCCCGTCCAGGGCTATTACACCTGGATGGCCGGGATTCTTCTCGGGCTTCTATCTAACCCCCGACTTAGGCCCTAAAAAATCCGGAAGCTGTTGAGACCAAACGTGATATCTTCCTAGCAGCAACCGAACCATTCGGGAGATAATGAGTCTATGGAAGCCCAAACCAACACCGTTCTGCCTACGCGGGCAGAAATGAGAATCCTCCAAGTGCTATGGGAGATCAGTCAGGGCACGGTGGAGGATGTGATCAGTCATCCTAGCCTGAACCCTCGTCCAAATTACAAGACTACGCAGACGATTCTTCGCATCATGGAAGAAAAAGGTCTGGTCCGTCACATCAGTCGCGGCCGCGTATTTGTTTTTGAGCCCTGTGTCTCACGCGACCACGTGGGCAGGCTCTCAGTACAGACGTTGCTGGAGCAGAATTTTGGCGGTTCGCCCGCGGAATTGCTGGTAAATCTGCTGGAGGCCGGCCCGGTCAATGAATCGGAATTGAACGAACTGGAAAATCTGATCCGGAATTACCGCATCCAAAAGGGTGATTCAACAAAATAATCCCGGACATTGTTGTTGAAGGGCTTTCATGGTGCCGAATGGAACCTTCTCATTATTTACATTTCGCCGGAACATTGCTGACGTATTTCCTCCAAGTGTCAGCAGGGTTTGTGGTGTGCGCAATTGTGGTTCGCCTGTTGCCGGGCCCTCATCTCCGGTTTAGGGCCTGGTTCGGTTTTCTTGTTCTGTCTGGCCTTTATTGGTTCGCCTCGCTGGCGAGTTACTTCATCGGATTCTCCACCCCGCGTCTACGATTGTTTGGCAGCGCCGCAGGAAGTGTTGTAGCTCACGGCAGCCACCACCTGTTTATCCCGGCCCGATGGAGCACCTTTGTTGTTCCGGCCGGAACCCTCATCACCTGGGGCTACGGCCTGGGTGTGGGCATTTTGCTCATGGCGAAAGCATGGAAGCACGTTCGACTGCGGATTCTGGTGAATCACGGAAGTCAGCCTTCACCAGCGTTGCAGGCGTTGTTTGATAACCTTTGTCACGATTTCGGTGTCCGTCGCTGCTCGCTGGTGGTCCTTCCCGTTATGATCTCTCCCGCCACCGCCTATTGGTGGCGTCCCCGGATTCTTCTTCCTCAAATTTGTCAGCATATGGAAGAGAGTTCGCAACTGGGTGACATTCTGAGTCATGAACTCACGCACATTGTGCGTCGCGACTACCTCTGGTCGCTGATCAGTGACGTATTCTGTACACTGCTTTTCTTCCATCCCGCCGCCTGGCAGGCGCGAAAGAACATGCGGCGTGAACGCGAACTGGCATGCGACAGGGCGGTAGTGCAAGCCAGACCGGAACATCGGGCTGACTACGCTACCAGTCTGGCCCGCTTTGTTCGTCTGCGCATGCTGCAACAGGTTGGTTCTTACGGAGTGGACTTCGCCTCTTCCCCATCACTGCTTGGCCTGCGTATTCGCTGCATCCTGAGTGAACCGGTGAAAACGCCGCTGTGGAAGAAGCTTTCTGCTGGCTTCGGCTGCCTTGCCTTTATCCTGATGTTTGGCGTGATGTGCCCTGCTCTTTCCGTCCTGATGGACTTTGCCGGACAGCCCCAGACTGTTGCTGATGCCGTCTTTGTGGTCTCCGCGCAACCTGCAAAGCACCAGGCCGTTCGCAAGGCGAAGCTCGTGGCCAAAGCCGTTGCAGGGCAGGAAACCGGTGGTTCTGAATACCCTGACGATCTAACCTCTTTGCGGGTCAGCCGCTCGATTCCTGAAACCTCAGCCTACCGCTTCACGTCGAATCCTCCCGCTGGCGGCTCGGGTGAATCAATGCATAATGAAAAGCCGGTATGGCACGATTCATCTCCAGGCTCACCATCGTATGAGCCTCCCACGGTGCGCAGCGTGGTTCTTTCCACTATCGGTGGCATCGCCGTGGAACGCGGTGAGCACGGTGGACGCAGGGGAGATCGTGACGATCGTTAATCGTGACGAGCGTTGATCATCTGCTATCGAGGTAAGTAAGGCCCGCTCTTCTCAATCACCAAGCCTCTGAATACAATCCCTGCATGCGTTTGGCCCACAAAGTTGCCATTGTGACCGGTGGCGGAAGCGGCATTGGCAAGGCGATTGCCCATGCTTTTGTCCGCGAAGGCGCACAGGTTGTCATCAGTGGACGCAATCAACAGAAGCTTCAACGTGCTGCAATGGAAATTGGACCGGATTGTGTTCCTGTGGCTACTGATGTGACTGATTCCGAAAACATCGCTGCCCTGGTGAATGCGACCTTGCAGAAATTTAAGCGCGTCGACATTCTGGTAAACAACGCCGGCGTGCTCCTGCCCGGAAATGCAGAGTCACTCTCCGACGAAATTTGGGAGCAGACCTTCAACACCAACGTTCGCGCTGTCTGGCAGCTTTCGCGCGCCGTCTTGCCACATATGCGAACTGCGGGCGCAGGCTCAATCATCAACATGGGTTCCGTCCTGAGCAGCCTGGGAGCACGCAACCGCGTAGCGTATGCAGCCTCGAAAGGTGCTGTGCTGGCCATGACCAAAGCGATGGCGCTGGACCACGCCGCGGAGAAAATCCGCGTGAACTGCATATGTCCAGGTATTGTGGAGACAGATATGGTGGCCGCGTTCGGCACAGATGAGGCGGCCAGAAAACAGAGAATTGCGATGCACCCTGTTGGCCGATTCGGTCAGCCGGATGACGTGGCCGGAATAGCCGTGCTGCTCGCCAGCGACGAATCGTCGTGGATTACCGGATCGGCATTCACGGTTGATGGCGGTTATTCGGCGCAGTAAAAAAAGGGACGCGGAATTCGCGTCCCCCTCAAGTCCCAGTCATAAAATAAATCAGTTATTCGGTGGCCGCGTAGGTTGAGGTTGCGCAGGTTGTGCGGGACGTTCCTCTGCGGGCTTTGGCTGTTGCGGACGATCGGCTGCCGCAGGGTTCGTTACCGGCGATGGCGGATTATCTTCGTCATCCGTTGGTGGCGGTGCCAATTCTTTTTCTACCGGCTTGCGCGGGAACATCTGATCACGCTGTGAAGCCAGATACACAAACGATGCCACAACTACCGACGCCTGCTTCAGATCTTCCGGCTGGAGACGGTCATAGACGTCCATGTTGGAGTGGTGCGTGCGCGTATCGTACTCCATGGGATCCTGTATGAACTGGAAACCGGGTATGCCGACTGCATCAAAGGAGAGATGATCGGTTCCGCCGGTCGTGCGCATGGTCAGCGTGTCCATGCCCAGATCGCGGAAAGGCCGCATCCAGGCCTCAAAGATCGGCTGTACCGCAGCGTTTTCCTGCATGTAGACGCCGCGCAGTTTGCCGGTGCCGTTATCTACGTTGAAGTAGGCGGAGACCTTGGCCGCTTCGGGCTTTACCGACATTGGTCCAGCATCGCGACGAATTACGGTTGGGTCGCCTTTGCGGTCCGCGTCTTTAAATTCCGGGCGCGAGCCGAAGTGATGGGCCACATACCACTGTGAACCCAGCAATCCCTGCTCTTCACCGGTCCAAAGGCCAATGCGTATGGTCCGGCGCGGCTTGATGCCCAGCGCATTGATGATGCGGACAGCTTCCATCATGACCACCGTGCCAGCGCCGTTGTCGGTTGCACCGGTACCGGTGTGCCATGAATCCAGGTGAGCGCCCAGCATTACCACTTCATCTTTCTTGTCGGTTCCGGGAATTTCGGCGATGGTGTCCCACTGCGTGTTCACATCATCGTAGAAGGTGTTCTTTACGTTGAGTTCGAGCTCAACTTCCTTTTTCGCCGCCAGAATGCGCGCAATACGGTTCCACTGCTCCTGCGCCATGGTGAGCTGCGGAGTTCCCGCTGTGAGTCCGGTCTTGTACGATCCACCTTGCTGCACAAACACCGTGCCGCCACCGATCGCCCCACGGCTGTGGTCAATTACGGCCAGGACCTTCTCGTCATCAAAGAACTTGTTAACTTCGCGCTGGAAACGGGCGCGCCGTTGAAATTCGCGGAAGCGCAGGTCATTGCGTTCACCAGGAATCTGGTATTGCGAGATGTCCGCCAGCGATTTGTCGGTATAACGTTCTGAGAGGGCGTCGGCTGATGGCTTGATCTCGGGATCGTCGCCTAGCAGCAGAATCTTTCCCGCGAGCTTGCCTTTGAATTTCGCCATGTCCTGCGGCGTGCGGATATTAATTCGCATCACCTTGCCGCGAACTGCGCCGTTTGTCCCGGGTGTCCAGGCCTTGGCATAGGCGATGAGAGCGGCGGTGTCCGGCGATGTCATACGCACGTTCACGTATTCATTCGCCCAGCCACGACCAAAGGGTCCCCAGGGCTCAAGGTGAGAGTTGGCCAGGCCGAATTCGGTAAGCTTGTCACGCGTCCACTCATTGGCCTTCTTCACATTGGGTGATCCGGTAAGACGCGCCCCGATTTCATCCATAAGCCCGCTGGCAATCTCCATCACCTTGGAGTTGCGGAAACCTTCATAACGAATGCGGGAAATGGTGTCCAGATCAACTTTTTCCTGGGCAACGAGGCTGCTCATTCCGAGCAGACAAGACACGGTTAGAAGCGAGGCGGTAATCCGCCGGGACAGGTTCATTGTTACTCCTTGGAATACTTTGGAGAGGCAGAGAAGTGTAAATCCATGAGCAGAGACGGTCAAACGTGGATTTGTAAAGAAGAGTCACGCCGAGGCTGCAGCCCGCGAGCCCTGTACTGAGACTTAAGCACCGCGGTCAGCAGAGCGCGCCAACCGCGGTGCAAATGCGAATGAATCGGTTCAACATCGGGGTCATCCAGTTGCCTGGAACCGACCGGCCAATGCTGAGACATGTACTTCTGCTGGACTCTCTGCCGACAATGAATCCTAAGCAGCGCTCTGTGATTGGGCGGTGAGGACCCGCGGAGCCAATAGGTCAGCAAGACCAATGCGACGCAAAAGTTCAGCGCGCACCCTGTCGCAAACCATGTTCACAACTTCAGCACCGTCCTGTGTCGGATCTACGTGAACGCGGAAAGGCCGCTTTCCGAACGGAGTATCCACCACTTTGACAATCGCTTCCGCCACAGCTGACACGTCAGCATCGGGAGGTACGATCGACGAGAAACCCTTCAGTACATCGTCAGCGAACCCCCTGTAAGGACCGGCTTCGTATTCTGCAACACGCGTCTTGTCAGCAGGCGCGCCAGCGTGGGCGAAGTGATTCGTGCCGCCGGTAAATGCGCCGGGAACAATGATCGAAGTCTCGATGCCCCAGCGCGTCAACTCGCGTGCATATACGACGGCCATGGCATCCATACCCGCTTTCGCTGCGAAGTATGGTGCAAGATACGGCGGCGTTCCTCCTGCTGCGCTGCTGCTTGAAACCCAGACCACCAGGCCATTCTTCTGTTTACGCAATTGAGGCAAGGCCGCCCGGTTCACACGTTGCGTGCTGAGCACATTTACATCGTATAACTCTGCAAGTTGCTCGGCCGTGAAGGCTTCAGCCGGCCCAAACACCATGTGTCCAGCATTGTGGATCACAACGTCCAGCTTACCGTTATCACTCACAATTTTTTGGATCGCGGCGTCGGCCGAGGCTTGCGATGCAACGTCGAGCTCGATGGGGCGTAGATCGACATTGTTCTCTTTGGCAAACTTTGCCGCTGCTTCAACTTGAGGAGCATTGCGCCCGCTGGTGTCGCGCATGCTCGCGTACACGACGTGCCCGGCGCTGGACAGTGCACGCGCCGATAACGCTCCGAAACCGCTCGATGCTCCCGTAATCACTATTACTTTCTTCATTGCCATTCTCCTTCTTGTGCTTTTCTTCCATTCCAGCTGTACTTCCGAGGGCAAACTTATTGACCCTAGGCGAAGCCACCGTTAGCGCGCAGTACTTGCCCATTGACCCAGCCGCCGTCCGGGCCGGCGAGGAATGACACCACTTTTGCAATGTCTTCCGGAGTTCCCAGGCGCTCAAGTGGCGGCATTTTCGCCAGCTCTGCGATTTGCTCTTGGCTTTTGCCTTTAAGGAAGAGTTCGGTCGCGACCGGCCCGGGCGCCACAGCATTTACCGCTACACTGCGTCCCCGCAGTTCGTTCGCCAATACGTGTACCAAGCCTTCGACTCCGGCCTTTGACGCGATATACGGGCCATAGCTTGGGAAATTTCTGGCCAGCACGCTGCTGGAGAATGCAATGATCCTCCCTCCAGGTGCTATGTGCTGCGCAGCCTGAGCCAACACCAAAAAGGCGCCGCGCAGGTTGGTGGCGATAACCTTATCGAACAGATCGAAGTCATTCTTGCCGACGGGTGAAAGTGGCATGATCCCCGAGTTGTGAACGACGACGTCGATGCTACCGAATTTCTTGCTGGTTTCATTAAAGAGCCGCTCAACATCCTGAGGACTCGACACATCCGCTTGAATGGAGACAGCATTACCGCCAATCTTCTTCAGCTCCGCCACGGCGTCCTCAGCTTCCGCTGCATTGCTCAGGTAATTCACCACTACGACGAACCCGTCCTGCGCTAATCTTTTCGCCACGGCTCTCCCGATACCGCGGGATGCTCCGGTTATGATTGCAACCTTCTTCATAAGTTCCTCCTCCTGGACATTCCAAACTGTTGGTAAGACCTAATATCTCGCGCCGCGCGGCATAATTCCAATGCATAGTGCTTATATCTAATATGCGTAGGATGCATTATCCTATCGCGTTGGGATTTCGCTCGCACGTGTACATCGCACGATTGATCTGTCTTAACGGAGCACCTAATGCGCATCAACCATTTACGTCAGGCGGATTTGAATTTGTTAATTGTGTTCACAATCCTGGCGGAAGAACGCAACGTTACTCGCGCCGCCAAGCGCCTCCTGCTGAGCCAGCCAGCGGTGAGCCGTGCCTTACAGCGCTTGCGGGATATGTTCCGCGATGATCTGCTGATCCGGACCTCGGCGGGCTATGAGCCTACGCCGAAGGGTCAACGCCTGCTGCACGAACTCGAATCCACATTGCCGCGATTGGACCGCTTGCTCAGCGGCTCAGACTTCGACCCGGCAACGGAAGAAGCTTTGTTCCGGATAGCAGCGACTGACCATGCTACGCATGTGCTTTGTCCGCTCTTATGCCGAACCGTCCTTCCGACGGCAAGGAAAGTGGTGTTCAATTTTCTCCCTCTGCACGACGCGCAGTTTGAGGCTACGGAGAAAGGCAGGATCGATCTCTTGCTCGTCGCCGATGACGGCACCGCACCGTCGAACCTTGCCAGAGAGATCATTTTCGAGGTTGATTTCGTTTGTGTAGTAGCGAAAAAGAGCCCCTTCAAGCGCGCTTTAACGTTGAAGCAGTACCTTGGCGCAGACCACATTGGGATCGATATTATCGGGGGAATCCAGACTATCCCGGAGAAGAGATTGTCGGCGATCGGGGCTAAGCGTCATTGCCCGATAGTTGTACCCTATCATCTGGCCGCGTTGCGAAGTCTGGTCGGAACTGATCTGGTAGCTACCGTGCCCAGAAGCATCGCGGAACTGGAGGCGTCAAATCCTTCATTGCGGATCATCAAGGCTCCGGCTCTACTCGGGACCTTCAAATACTTGATGGCTTGGCACCCGCGAATGAATACGGACGCCGCACACAGTTGGTTGCGCTCAATGGTGCGCGAGTCCGGCAGAGTGATATCGAGGCGGTGAGAATCATGAGTGCCCGGAGACAATAGCCAAGTGTGTTTTTCCTGACGCACCACCTTTGAATGATTCCTCAAGAATCGTATCCCGGACCGCGTGCTCCGCACTCTTTCCACAGCTTTTCCCAGTTCCACATCCCGGATGTCACCTGGTTCGGCAACGGGAATCCGAGCTGATGCGCGAGCATACACACCTGCCCGCGGTGGTGCGCTTCATGAGAAAGCATGTAGCACAGCATTTCCGGCCCGACTGGCCAAGCCGAAGCCCAGCCGTCTCTACGAAATTTCTTGACACGGCCACCAGGATTGCCGAGCGCTTCAGCTAGCATCTCAACGCAGCGAGCTGCGCTCTCCGCCAATGCCGCTCGGGCCTGCTGCGGCGTGCACTGCGCGCGATTGAGCTGCCGTGGAATCTTCATATGAGGAGCGGTAAGCCTGACCCATTTGGAGCGGACATTGTGCATGTGGGCGAAAATCGCCGCGATGGTGCGGACGTTGCCGGGCGGTTTAGCTCTCCAGGCGGCAGGGTCAATTTGTTCGATCAGAAGCTGGTTGATGCGATCGTTGGCGGCAAAGATCTGGACAGCGGCGCGGCCGAGTTCAGTGTGAACCTTCTGCCGGTGCTTGGTCACGTCTGCCTGCTCCTGCTTTCTGTCCCTGATCGGCGCGGATCTATTTTGCGATGTCATAGCGCAATCGAACTGCCCCGTCCGGATACTTTCGGGCCGAGCGTAAGCGAAGAGACACGTCTCGATGGCTCGGAGCAATGAGCGGTATGCCCTCACCTATAAAAGTGGGAATCACTTGAATGTCGAACTCATCAATCTCCCCGGCGTCAAGGAACGAGGCGATCAACTCTCCACCACCCATCATCCAGATATGCTTTCCAGGCTTTGCACGCAGACGTCGCGCAAAAGCTTTCACCGGCTCCGACACGAATTCTACGCCTGGGGCAGCTCTCTTCGGAGGCTTCCGCGAAAACACGTAATTGGCCACTTTCCTATCAAAAATCGAGACTTTAGAGCCCTTCTTTTTCTGATATTGCAACGCCCAGTCGTACGTCTTTCGTCCCCAGAGAATGGTGTCAATGGTCGAATAGAACGTGCGCATGCCATAGTCGACCGTGCGCGGCCGGCGATTGAGCCATTCCACATCGCCATTGGGCCTGGCGATGTAACCATCGGCGCTGGTGGCTATGTAGACGATTATCTTTCGGCGTGCTTTCATAACCTAGTCTCCGGGTGAGAGAACTTTCGCGCTAACCGCTACTGGTGTGCCCTGTTCGAGCGCAGCCCGGCGCGGATGGAACGCACCAACGAGATGGTGAATCCGGTAATAGCCGCAAGCAGACCCACGGGCGCGGCAACCTTATACGTGAGTGTCATATCCGGACGGCTGTGCTGCGCGGCGCCCACAATCAGCAACACAAAACACAGGAAAGCCACGGAAAGAAAAAAAGTGATCAGGCCTGAGGCGAGGCCAATACCGGCACTAATAAGGAATTTACGCATACGTCTTTAACTCTGACAACTCTTTGCTCTGATAAGTCTTAGCTCTGGTTACTCTAAGCTCGGGTAACTCTTTAGCTCTAAGGCGATTGTGTCTCATTTAGAATAATACCGTGAACCCGGTGAGCAATGCTGAAATGAGAACGGCCCAGGAGATCATACGTGATGTCCGGGTGAACCAGTCACCCAACGGCGTCTGCTACGCAACAGCGGGCGAGGTCACTCTTCCGTCCAATGATATCGAGCGGATGATCCAGGCCATTCCACGGACGATTGCCGCCGCGCTCACTCGCAAGGCCTTCTATTTCGTTCCACTCACGATCGGCGATGGCGACAAGACCCTGATCGCCGAGCGCTTTGACCCGAACCTGATGGACGCTGCCATTTGCCATCGCAACATTGATTCCGGCGACTCCCAGTGCGTCTTTATCTCCACGCGCCTGCTCGATGACCGCTTCTCCATTGCCTTTGAACTCTATATCAATGTTGGGCATGCCTTTGTGGACAAGGCCGGACTCTCAGCCGAATTTGGTGAGCTGGTGTGGGGACAGGCAATGAGCGGCGTCCGTGGCGAGACCAGCCTGGATGCGCACGAATTTCGCAAGCTGGCACTGGGTGACGGTACCGCACGCGGCGGGAACGAGAAAGCCAAGTCAGAATACCTGGCGGCCGCCTTCTCTGACAGCATCGCCATCTATCTGCTCTCTCTTTATCTGGACGTGGAATACCGCGATCTACGTGAACGTGAGTATCCGTTGTTGGCGCCATCGGCGATGGCCGATCGTTTGAAGAAGATTGCGGCGCTCTTTCCGCCCAATCCGGATTTCCAGTTCAATATTTTCTACCGGCGCAGGACGTAGGGCTTCTTTTTAGTGGAGCGCAGCGACTTTAGTTGCAGAATTAACGGCGAGGCCGACTAGAGCGCCGAGCCGGGTGTGAAGGGCGCTCGCGAATGAAGGCGCGGTTTCAGAACATGCAGCGGGTTTGACGAATAATGATTGCACACTTGCGTGGCAAACTGATTTCCAAGCATCCCAACCAGGCGATCATCGAGGCCGCCGGCGTCGGCTATGAAGTCATCATCAGTATTCCTACGTTTTCTGATCTGCCCCAGCTTGGCTCTGAAGTCTCTGTTTTTGTGCATACGCATGTCCGTGAAGACGCGCTGGCCTTGTTCGGCTTCATTCGGGCGGAAGAAAAGCAGCTTTTTGAAAAGCTGATCAGCGTGAGCGGCATCGGCCCGAAGCTGGCCATTACGATTCTCAGTGGCATGCAGCCTGAGGCGATTGTAGGCGCGATTCGCGGTAACAACCTTGCCGCACTCACTCGCATTCCCGGCATCGGCAAGAAGACTGCCGAGCGCATGGTGCTGGAGCTGCGTGACAAATTGGAGTCATTCGGAGTAACACCCGTGGTTTCCTCGGCTACGCCGGTGGAAGAAGATGTGATTTCAGCGCTGGTCAACCTGGGTTATCAGCGACCGCTGGCGGAACGCGCGCTGGCTAAGCTGGGCGCTTCAGACGGAGAGTCATTTGACTCCTTATTTCGCAAGACCATGGCCGCCATCGGCAAGTAAGATATTGGCGTGGTTTACTGAGTAACGCCCTCCGGCAAATCCTCTATCTCCAAAATCCACGATCAGGCTTACACTCTTGATAATGAAACGTTGGCTGCCAGCGGTAACTGCAATGTTGCTCCTGCTAAGCGCGTATGTTTACGGCGGCGACAAAAAGAAGCAGGCACAAAGTTACAAGCTCAAGCCCGATCAGACTGCGGATATCGCCGTGGACAAGCTCAGCACGGCTAAACAGGAATGTGAAAACTGGGCTGTGGCAGCCGGGTTGGAAACCATGCTGGCAAAGCAGGGCGTTCAATTGGACCAGAGCTACTGGATCATGCGCTTGAATTATGGCGAGCTCTGTGTGCCAGGCATGCCGTCAATTGATGAGCTGACGAAGC
>WNFC01005258.1_pt1 | contig 14192 bp, 12 predicted proteins | sample 5400541 | NCBI WGS metagenome assembly WNFC01 (sample SAMN13153342, study PRJNA577476) | soil metagenome | isolation source: 120 cm saprolite under Douglas fir tree site 2 hole 2 replicate 1 | place: USA:California | collected 2015-04-18
CTACCTAACCAGTTCACCAGCGAAAACTTTCCCGGCTCTGTGCAGACCCAGGTCATCGGGATCAACAACAGCGGGAACACGGACGGATTCTATATCGACGTCGCTGGGGTCACACACGGGTTCACCGACATCCACGGCACCTTCACCACCATCGACTTTCCTAACGCGACCTCGGTTTTGACCCAACTGCTCGGCTTAAATGACAAAAAGGAGGCGGCCGGGTATTGGCAGAATGCCGCTGGCACACAGTTTCCTTTTACCGTGCAGGGCGGCGTGTTCACGGGGCTCGACTCAATGCTTCCGTCAAATACCAGCGCCCAGGCCACGGGCGTAAACAACGCGGGAGACGTTTCAGGGTTTTACGTCGATAGTGCCGGCGTCAACCACGGATTCCTCTTGCACAATGGAGTGGTAACGATACTCGATTTTCCTGGCGCTACCCTCACGCAGGCCTTCGGTGTGAATAATCGGCATCAGGTGGTAGGGGCTTACATGGACGCGGCTGGCAACACGCATGGTTTTCTGTATGACGTCACGGCCCTCGAATTTCAGTCGGTAAATGACCCCAGAGGCGTCGATACGACGACCATCAATGGGATCAACGACGTTGGCCAGATTGTCGGATTTTTTGTTGACCCGATAACTGGGAACACGGATGGTTTTGTCGGCAGAATAGCCCGTTGTGTCGAGTAGAAACTGCAGTTCACTCCAGGAGATTCAGGCGGGATGGTCTTCGCGATGCTGTCTCGCCTGTTTGAGCACCCGCCCTCTCCCAGCGAAATTCATCGAACTGACGCGCGCCTGCTCTCGTTATGGTGAGCCAGCAATAACCGCACAGGCCTGGCTAATAGTCGAGTGAGCACGAAGATTAAGCCGGGTGAAGCTACGGATAGGGGATCACGGCCTGAACCTGACTCGAATAGCTGCTCTCGGCTCCCGTGGAGTCCACTGCAGTCACGACATAGTAGTACGTCTGGCCGGCTTGGACCGTGCTGTCAGTATCAAAAGGCGTCGCATCCAGGGCGGAATTGATTCGTGTGAAGGGGCCGCCGGACGCCGTTCCACGATAGATGTTGTAGCCAACCACACCGACTGACGTGCTCGTGTTCCATCCCAGAGCAACACTGTGCTGCGGCAGTGTCCCGGAGCCGCTTAGGGACTGCACGATCGGAGAATTGGAAGCGTTGCTGACAAACGTGACGTTTGCAGACGCTGCGCCGGAGGTCTGGGGCGCAAACGTCAGTTGGAACGAAAGGCTATTTCCCGCGGCGATCGTCACCGGTAATGTAACTCCGCTTACGGAAAATTGAGATCCACTCACTCCCAGCGATGACACGGTAACAGGGGCACTGCTCGCACTGAGTGTGCCCGACTGATTTTGGGTTGTTCCAACGGTAACGTTGCCAAAATTGATGGTGGAGGGTGCGACTGACAACTGGCCGGGCAGCGTGCCTGTTCCGGTCGATGGCACAGAGAGAGTAGGATTCGATCCATTGGAGCTGATTACGAGACTCCCGGTCAAGCTTCCCGCAGACTGGGGTGCGAACGAAGCGTTGAACGTCACGCTCTGAGCTGCGGACAGCGTGAGCGGCAGATTGATTCCACTCAAGCTGAACCCGGCACCGTTCGGAGTGATCTGGGAGATTGTCAGAACCGAGCCGCCAGTATTTGTCAGCGTCTCCGCAAGTGTCGTGCTGCTGCCGGTGGTGACACTTCCAAAGCTCAGGCTCGCGGGGTTCGCGGTGAGCTGGCCGGGTGTGACGCCCGTCCCCGATAGCGGTACATTCAGAGCAGGATTGGATGCGTTCGATGTTATTGCCAGGGTGCCGCTGACACTGCTACCCGACGTGGGCGCGAAGCTGACACTGAAGCTCACACTTTGGCCTACGCTCAAAGTTATCGGCAAGCTCAAGCCGCTCGCATTGAAGCCGGAGCCAGTAGCACTGGCCGCAGAAATCGTGACGCTTGCTCCGCCCGAGTTCGTGAGAGTTTCCGCCAGGGTCTGGGAATTGCCCACTTGAACGCTGCCGAAGGCGAGGCTGGTTGGAGTTGTCGTGAGCTGCCCTGAGGCGGTCCCTGTGCCCGAAACTGGCAAAGTAACTGTGCCAGAGCTGCTGCTGAGACCATTGTGTCCTTTGCCGTTTGAGGTCTGAGTACTGAATGAAATGGAGACCATGCCACTGTCAGTGCCAGAAGACTGCGGAGTAAACGTTGCGTAGCCGGTTACACTCTGCCCACCAGCCAGGGTCACGGGGTAAGTCAAACCGCTAAACGTGAAATCCGTTCCTGATAGCGTGGCTTGAGTTACGGTCAACTTCGAGCCGCCAGAATTTGTCAGAGTGACCGGTTGCGTCTTGCTCGTGCCGACGAAGACGCTGCCAAAGTTGAGGGTTGAAGGGTTCAGCGTAATCTGTCCGGTGGCCGCGGATGCATTTGAGGTCAGGGAAAGAATTGCGGACAAAAGGACGAACAAGCGAAATCCGCACGAGAGTTCGCTCCATCTGGAGCCCAAACTTTTCACAGCACGACCTCATGTACCGCGCTAGAGCTACGCGGAGGGGGATAAGAAGCCGCCGCCCGATGCTCACCACTACATGGTTGCTCTACTCGGGGATGCAGCACTTCAAGTTTGCATGCAATGAGGGAGAACGGACAGATCACAGAGGGTCACTGTGAACCTCCAGATGGACCAAAGCGGAACATGTCCTTCCGACATGTCCTTCCGAGACGTCCTTCCGAGACGTCCTTCTGGATATGTCCTTCACATTTGGAGGGATTGGCGCGACATCAGCGGCCGGAATGCTGGAGCGGATTCAGCAATCCACCGTTCACGTCATCGAGGTAGCGAAGATATCTCAACGCCAGCCCGGGGCGGCGGGATTCTCCTGTTCGAAGTTCAATCTTTCTAACTCCCATGTACTTGCGATGCGTCGGCTACTCCTCGGCATTCCTCATCGGTGGTGGTGAGGCAAGGGCAATCTGTTTGCGGCAATCAAACAAGCGAGAACCGTGGGCTAACTGTTGCAAATCGCCTTTGCACTCATTGACCGCGATTCGCGAGCGTAAGAGCATAGTTGAAGGGCTGTAGCGTACATTCGGAAGTTTCTGGATCAACCCTTCAGCGGGCCTGCAAAATTGCGTCCGCCACGCGGGCCGCCTCTACCGCAGGCTTCACGTCGTGCGTGCGAAGGATATGGGCTCCCTTGAGAATGAGCGCGGTCTGGGTGGCGAGCGTTCCGAACAAGCGATCTTCGGGAGGCGCATCCTTGCCATCTTTCGCGAGAGTGCGGCCTACAAAAGATTTTCGCGACGTCCCCGCCAGCAGTGGGAATCCCGCAGCCTGTAGCTCGCTGAAGCGTGACAACAAGGGATAGTTCTCGTCGAAACTCTTGCCAAAACCAAATCCGGGGTCGAGCACAATCCGCTCCCGGCGCACGCCGGAGAGGATGGCGGATTCCGCCCATTCCTTGAGTTCGCGCTTGACCAGCAGCACTACATCGCCGGGGGGCGGCAGGGTTCGCCATTCGTCGGGGCGCCCCCGCATGTGCATGAGGACTGCGCCGCACTTCAGTTCGGCGACGGTCTTTGCCATCTGCGGATCCCAGCGGAAGCCGCTGACATCGTTTACGATCTCGGCTCCAGCGCTGACTGCCGCGCGGGCCACGCTCGCCTTGTAGGTGTCGACGGAGAGGACGGCCTGGGGATGTTTCTTCTTCAGTGCCGCTATCACCGGAATGACGCGCTTTATCTCTTCCTCGGCGCCGACGGGTTCGGCGGCCGCAGGATTTTTGGCCGCAGAAGCTGCGGGAGTTTTGCGCAATTCGGCGTTCTGGCCGGTGTCGATCGGCGCCGCCACGCGCGCACCCGGACGCGTGGATTCTCCGCCGATGTCGAGAATGTCGGCACCTTCATTCAGCAAACGTTCTGCATGTTCGATGGCCTGGTCGCGGTTCAGATACAAACCACCGTCAGAGAAGGAGTCCGGCGTGACGTTCACGATCCCCATGATCAGCGTGCGCTTGCCGAGTTCCAGCGCGCGGGCACCCAGGTTCCATTGGAAGACTGCTCTCATGGCGCTCGATTCTAAATGACACCGTTCTAAATAATGAAGAAAGGCTCCGGCAGGATTGTGCGCGGGCAGGAAGATCAGTTAACGTGAGGATCGGCGTCGGGGATTCGCTATCTGCTGCGTCTGGCCGCGGCTTGCCGCTTGCGCACTGCGTGGACGGTCCCGGGACCGGTGCCGGTCGGAGGTTTCCGCATGCCATCCAACAACTCTTTGAGCACGACCGCATTGTTGTGCGTCTCGTTCTTCGACGCAAACAGAAGTGTCAGACGCTTTTTCTTGTGCGCCAGGGCGTAGAGTTTGCGCAATTCGGTGTCGGCTTCGGGATGCCGCGAAAGTTCCCTTAGATATTTCTTGCGAAAGGTTGGCCAATGGCCGGGCTGGGCATGAAACCACTGGCGCAATTCGTTGGAGGGAGCCAGCTTTCGCAGCCACTCGTCGACCTGGGCTTGCGCCTTGCTCAGGCCGCGGGGCCAAAGGCGGTCAACCAGCACGCGTGCTCCGTCTGTGCGCGACACCGTCTCATAGACTCGCTTGACCGCGACCGGCATGGGCTTAATCTATGATTGTAAACTGTGGCGGTTTGTAAAGCTGAGGCGCTTATCAAGCTGCGGCGCTTGCTGTGCTTGTGCGAAACGAGAGAATTCATGCAGCTATTGAACCCGGAGTCTATTCGGGGACGAAGATGGGATCACCGACAGTGTCGCAGCTTTGTTCTCACGATGGTGACCGCCTTGCTGATTATATTGACGTTCGTCTTGACGCTTACGGGCTGTGACGTTGAGCGGCGCAAATCGGACGCCGAACTTGGTCTCACACCGCAGCAAGTCGCCGGACGTAAGGTTTATGACCAGTATTGCGACCGTTGCCACGAACCCTATTCCACGCGGGGCAAGAAAGGTCCGGGACTCAACGGAGTTTTTCAACATCAATATCTTCCGCTCAGCGGGCTTCCTGCCAATGACGAACGGGTCGCGGACATCGTGAACCACGGACGCAATGAAATGCCCGGGTTCAGCCAGACGCTCAGCCCGCAAGAGGTGCAGGATTTGCTGGCTTACATGCATACTCTGTAGGTGACCCTCTCGCCTTCCTTCAGCCCAGTGCTTTCTAAATTCATCACCACGAAGGGCACAAAGGAACACAAAGGAAATCCTTAGCGATTTATACCTTTATGTGACTTTGTGTCCTTTGCGGTTGATGAATTCAGGACACTACCTTTCATCCCTTTGCGCTGCGGTACGCATGCCATTTCGTGGGATAATTCCCGAGTGAAAAGCGCGGCGAAATCGGAGCTTTTTCGGAAGCTGCCTTCCGTGGATGAACTGGTGCGCACTCCGCCGGTGGCTGCGCTTGCTGCCAGCCAGGGAGCGGCCGTTGTGACGGATGCTGCGCGGGCCGTTGTCGACCGGTTACGGGAGGAAATTTCTTCTGGCCTGCTGGACGAACAGGGCCTCGCCTTGGCGCTCTCGGGCGTTGCTGAGGCAATCGAGCAACAACTTCGCCGGGCGCACCACTTCTCACTGCGCACGGTGATTAATGCAACCGGAGTCATCCTGCATACCAATCTTGGCCGCGCGCCGCTCGCCGAAGCTGCGATTGACCATATCCGAGAGACGTCGGCTGCCTATTCAAATCTGGAGTTTGATGTTGAAGGCGGGGAGCGCGGCAAGCGGGATGTCCACGTGGAGCGGTTGTTCCAGCGACTGCTTGGGGCCGATGACTTTGCGGACCCATCAACGAAGCGTGCCGAGCTTCGCTCGGCTGGACGGGCAGGAGTGCCCGTCCCCACACGAGCGCCTGTCTCCACACGAGCCGATACTTCCACCATCGTTGTTAATAACAATGCTGCTGCGGTTCTGCTCGTGCTCAATACGCTTGCCGAGGGCGGAGAAGTTATTGTTTCGCGCGGGGAGCTTGTCGAGATCGGCGGTTCGTTTCGCATCCCGGACGTGATGGCGAAGTCTGGAGCGATCCTGCGGGAGGTTGGCACTACGAACCGGACGCGGATTGCCGACTACGAGCATGCGGTTAGCGAGCGCACGAAATTGTTGCTGCGCGTGCACCGCTCAAACTTTGCGATTACCGGGTTCACCGAGCAGGCATCCACCGCGGAACTTGTGGAATTGGGCCGAAAGCACGGGCTGCCACTGGTGGAGGATCTGGGGAGCGGCGCACTTGTGGAGCTGCAGTCTATTGGAATCAGCGAACCCAGCGTCCTCGACAGCGTGCGGGCCGGGGTCGACGTTGTGACTTACAGCGGCGACAAACTTCTCGGTGGGCCGCAAGCCGGGCTGATCAGCGGACGTCGTGAATTGATCGCGCGCATGCGCTCGAATTCGCTATTCCGCGCTTTGCGCGTGGACAAGCTTACCTATGCCGCGCTGGAAGCAACGCTGCTGGCTTATGTGAGACGCGACCACGATGCCATCCCCACACTGCGGATGATGCGCCTCACGAAGGATGAGATTGGCAGGCGCGCCGAGAAACTGGCGGCGCAGATCAAGTCGTCGACGTTGCAGTCCAAGTTGCAAGTCGAGGTGATCGATGGAGAGTCAGTAATCGGCGGAGGTGCTGCGCCGTCTTCGGTGTTGCCCACCCGCCGGTTGGCATTGACCTGCAGCGATCTCAGCGCCGACGAGTTAGCGGCTCGCCTGCGGGCGAACGATCCTCCGATCATTGCGAGGATCGAAGATGGGCGCGTGCTGCTGGATTTGCGGACAGTATTTCCGGCAGAGGATGCCGCGCTGGCTGCGGCTCTTCAGCGAATCGCCTCTTGACTTTCCCGCATCGAAACGGCCTTGGCTCTCCTTTACACCATTGGACACTCGACACGTCCCCTCGCCGATCTGGTCGAGGCGCTGCAGGCGCACACGATTCAAACCCTGGTGGATATTCGTGCATTTCCCATGTCACGCAGACTGCCACAGTTCAATCGCGAGGCGCTCGAAAAAAGCCTACCAGCGGTGGGGATCCGCTATGTCTGGATGCAGGCTCTGGGAGGCTATCGCAAGAAAATTGTGGAGGACTCGCCCAATGTCGGTTTGCGCAATGCGAGCTTTCGCAACTACGCCGACTACATGCTGACGCCGGAATTTAATAGGGCAATGGGGGAATTGGTGTCGCTGGCAGAGACCTCGCGCACAGCGTACATGTGCGCGGAGCGGATTTATTTTCGGTGCCACCGCATGCTGGTCTCCGACTGGCTGATGGCACACGGGCACGAAGTGATGCATATCGACGGAAGCGGCACTCCCAAACCGCATCAGCTAACCGCGGAAGCTCGCATGATCGATGGTGAACTGATTTACCGCGGGGATAAACTGCTATAGAGGCTGCGGAAAAATACCGTGTGAGTACCTCAGAGGCTGAAGCCCTCATTGAAAACAGGGCCCAATCGCAGCGCTGAAAGCGCTGCGCCACCCAAAACCGGAGTTTTTCGGCAGCCTCTATAGGCGTTTGAGAAGGAAATCGTGAGAATGAAATCATGATCGTGGGGACGGGAATTGATATTGCCGAGGTTCCGCGCATTCGCCATGCGATTGAGCGCTTCGGGGACCGCTTCCTGCAGCGCATTTTTACCGCCGGAGAGATTCGCTACTGCGACTCCAAGGCAAATCGCATCGAGCGGTACGCCGCGCGCTTCGCGGCCAAGGAGGCCGCGATGAAAGCGCTGGGCACGGGCTGGAATCACGGCGTGCGCTGGCGCGATTGCGAAGTCGTGCGCATGCCTGGCGGCCGCCCCACCATCAGCTTTCACGGACGAGCCGCGGAGTTCGCCGCACGGCTGGGCGTCAAGAATGCGGCGCTCTCGCTGTCCCATACCGTCGAGCAGGCGATCGCGCAAGTTATCCTCGAAAACTAACCTGAGAGTGGCGATTCGAGCCGTGGGGTACCAGCAAACACTTATGCCGCGATCACCCTTCTGCTAGACTTTTGCCTTCCAAACCTCTTATGTCAGTGTCCACGAGTACGACCCCGATACCGCTCGTCAGCAGTAACGAAATTCCAGAGAGAATTCTGCTCGCCGGGCTGGCGCTCACCAGCTTCTCCGCGTTGCTGCTCGAACTCTCACTGACGCGGCTGTTTTCTGTGGTGCTGTTCTACCACTTTGCGTTTCTCGCAATTTCGATTGCTCTGCTGGGCCTTGGCGCCGGGGGAGTGTTCGCATATGTGCTGAAGGCGAAGCTCGGCGCGATGGACACACGCTGGCTGGCCGCGCGGTTATGCCTGGCAAATTCTGTGATCGTGCTGGCCGTGCTGGAGATCGTCCTGCACGTTCCCGTGGCGCTCGAAGTGTCGGGGGCAAATTTCCTGCATCTGACTGTGCTCTATCTAGCCGCCGCCGTGCCATTTTTCCTGACGGGATTGCTTTTCTCGGTGGTGTTTGCGCGGGAAGCGCATCGCATCTCGCGGCTTTACGGGGCGGACCTGTGTGGAGGAGCGCTGGCATGCCTGGCCGTCGTGTTCCTGTTGAACTGGATCGGAGGGCCGAACACGATCCTGTTTGCGGGCGTCACGATGGTGTCAGCGGGCGCCGTCTGGGCTGAATCGAGAACTACACGCCGGACTGCTGGATTATTTGCGATCGCGCTCCTCTGCCTGATCGCTGCCAACAACTCAGGACGGCTGATCGATGTGGTGTATGCCAAGGGGATGTTTCGGGATCCAGCCTGGGTCGAATTCGCACGCTGGAATGCGCTGTCGCGAATTGAGGTTGACACTCTGTCTCCGGGAGTCAAGGACATTGTCATCGATGCCGACGCTTCCACTTACATCATGAACGCCGATCTGGCGCACTGGCACGATACTGGATGGGAGAGCGCTCTGATGTCGGCACCTCCGGCGCTGGCGAATGTTCTACGCCCCCACGGTGAGTTCGCCATCATCGGGCCGGGCGGCGGGGTCGACGTGCTCCGCGCCGTGGCGAACGGCAGTCCCAGCGTCACCGGCATTGAGATCAACCCTATCATCGCCAACACGATTATGCGTGGGCGGTATGCGGCCTATGCGCAACATCTCTACGAACGGCCGGAAGTGCACATTTACGTAACCGACGGCCGATCATTCGTGCGCTCGACAGCACAGCAGTTCGACGTGGTGCAAATGACGCTGGTGGATACGTGGGCCTCCACAGCCGCCGGAGCCTTCGCCCTGAGCGAAAACAATCTCTACACGGTGGAGGCGTTCCGGGAGTATTTCGAGCATCTCAAGCCGGATGGCATGATCGCAATTACGCGCTGGGAGTTTCGCCACCCGCGCGAGGCGCTCCGGGTGGTAGCTGTGGCGACCGAAGCGCTGCATCGTCTTGGAGTCGCAAATCCAGCCCGCAATTTCATTGTCGCTTCGCAGGGAACGTTGGATGAGGACGGCATCCCGGTAGTGGTTCTGGCGAAGAAAACTTCATTCACTGCTGAGGAAGAATCGGCGGTGCAGGCTCATTTTGAGCGGTATCGTCAACTCACTCCGCTCTATCTGCCTTCGCAACCCGGTTCCAATGCATTCTCGGATCTGATCGCGCGCAATGATCCTTATGCCTTCGCACGGGAGTACGCCTATAACGTTTCTCCGGTCAGCGATAATGCGCCTTTCTTTTTCTTCACACTCAAAGCGGGTCAGATCCTTGGGGAACAGGGGCTGCAGCAGGGAGTCGACTGGAAGGTAAATCTCGGAGTTCTCGTTCTACTTCTCGTGCTGGTGATTTCTGTGGTGGCTGTGATTGCTTTTCTGGTTCTGCCGCTGGCGCTGAGAGGAGGGAGCCGGCGACACTCGCCGTTGCCTCTGCTTTACTTCGTCGCGGTGGGTTTGGGTTATATCCTGGTGGAGATCGCCTTCATTCAGCGCTTTGTGCTTTTTCTCGGACATCCCACGTACGCGCTGACGGTTGTGATTTTTCTTCTGATGCTGTCGAGCGGGGCAGGCAGCCTGTTCTCGCGCCTCTGGCTTCCCCGGACCGAGATGGTCTGGGTTCCATTGGTGCTGGTAATTGCAACATTAATTTTCGATCTCTTCTTCATGCCCAGCAGGTTGGCCGCTCTGGTCGGACTGGGATTAGGCTATCGATTTCTGATCAGCGCCGTCCTGCTCGTGCCTCTCGGCTTCGTGATGGGGATGCCTTTCCCTACGGGCTTGCGCGCACTGGACCCCGGCGGCCGGAGCTCCTCTGAACAACGGTCCGCTGCGGATAACGCGGTCGAGTGGGCGTGGGCGATGAACGCAGCGGCCAGCGTTTTAGGATCGGTGCTGGCCATCGTGATTGCCATACAGTTCGGCTTGAACGTTACCCTTGCTTGCGGAGCAGGCGCCTACCTTCTGGCCCTGTTGCTAACTTCTGCACTGCATTCCAAAGCCACTTAGACCGAGCCCCGGTTTTGTTATGATGCAGCGAGGGGTTGGTCGCGAGTGCGAGCTGTTGGCGCGACGGAGAGAAACCACACGCAAACTGGCGCTATGAGGAAATCTTTTGCCTAGCCAGAAGCAGCTCAAGTGGTCTCAACTGCGGGTTGGGATCACGGTGATCGTTGCTAGTTTGTTCCTGGCGCTGCTCCTGTTCCTGATGAGCGGAACGGTCGGCATGTTTACCACCCACATCACTCTCAAATCCTACTTCGACAATATCAGCGGCTTGCGTGTCGGCGCGCCCGTACGACTGAGCGGCGTCGACATCGGAAACGTGTCGAGAATCCGCATCGTTCCCGACAAGGATAAGCAACTGACGCCCGTGGAAGTTACGGTAAAGGTGAGCACGAAGTACCTCTTCGCCCTGCGGCGCGATTCGCTGACGTCGCTCGAAACCGCCGGGGTGCTGGGTGAGTACTACCTGGACATCGATAGTTCCCAGGCTATCGCCCCTATGGTACAGGATGGCGACGTTCTGGCTACGCGGGTTCATCCGGACTTCAACCAGGTCGTTCGCTCCAGCCAGGGCACCTTGCAGAATATGGACGCGCTGCTCAAGCGCCTGGATCGGATCGTGGCCTTCGTGGAGAGTGGCAAGGGTTCCATTGGCAAGCTGATTTACGATCCGACCCTGTATGACCGCTTCTCCTCAACGGTGTACGAGTTCAAGGGAATCGTGGACCAGATCTCCAAAGGACAAGGCAGTCTGGGATCGCTTATCAGCAGCGACGAAGCTTACAAGAAGTTCACCGCCACGCTCGACAAAATGAATGCCGTGATCGATGACTTGCAGCAAGGAAAGGGAACGGCCGGAAAGTTCCTGAAAGATCCGTCGTTGTACAACAATGCCAACGACACGGTTGCAAACATGAGAAAGCTGACAGAGGACATCAACGCCGGCAAAGGGTCCCTGGGCAAGCTGACGAAAGACGAGGAGCTGGCCCGCAAATTGGATAACACGATCAGCAAACTCTCAGCCCTGACCAGTGGACTGGAAGCAGGCCAAGGCACGGCGGGAAGGTTCTTCAAGGATGAATCGCTCTATAACAACGCTAGCGAGATGCTGGTCGAAAGCCGCACCCTGGTCAAAGCCATCCGCGAGAATCCCAAGAAGTATCTCAGTATAAAACTGCACGTCTTCTAAGGTGAGGACTCCGAGGCCCCTCGGGGGCTGAAGCCCGTAGAAAAAGAGAAACCTGATCACAGCGCTGAAAAGCGCTGCGCCACCCAAAACCGGAGTTTTTCCGCAGCGGCTAAAGCCGTGGTCATTTTGCTGCGCTTATGGCGCGGCTTAAAGCCGCGCCCTTTCAAAACGTGTCGTCAAGAATCCTAAGACAAAACATGTCGACAAGAAATTCCTAGGATCAAAACCAAGATCGCATTTCTCAGGCGCACACTGAAGCGCTGCCTCCCAAAAGCACACACACAATTCAAACTCAGTTCGCACGCGCAGCGCTTAGTGCTCTCCGATTCCGAAGACTGTGCCGAGCAGCAGGATTAACAGCACGCCCAGGGAAATCCAACCATACTTCCAGTCTTTTTCGCGAAAAAAAAGAACGCAGGCGACAAGCACGCGAACCACGGGAGTGGCCAGCATCAGGAGCACGCCGGCGCGCTCAATGTCCAAGGGAAGATGACCGCTGACAAATAATCCGGCGACGAGGCCAGCCAGCATGATGAAGAAGCAGCCGAAGGCTCCGATGCACAGCACCAGGCCGACTGCGCGGTCGAACTCGGGTTCTCGCACCTGGCTCACGCGGCGCCTCCGCGCGCCAGATGCACAAGCAAATGTCCGGCAAGATACAGCATGATCGCGACCAGCAGATAAACCACGTAGCGGGTGTGAATGCGAGGCGCCAGCCGTGCGCCCAGCAGCGAGCCCAGGAAAACGCCGACAGCCAGAGGCGCGGCGATGTCCACGAGAATGTCGCCGCGGCGGTAGTACACGATTGCGCTGGCGGTAGCGGTCACGCCAATCATGAAGTTGGAAGTCGCCGCGGCTACAACCAGCGGCACGTTCATGAAGAGATACATCACCGGGACCTTGATCGGTCCGCCGCCAATTCCGAGCAGACCGGAAAGAGCTCCAGCCACCAACGACGCGCACAGACCCAGGGGATAGCGCTGGGGTTCGTACGGTGGGATCACGAACTCGCTATTGTTTAATGGCGGGGATTCGTCCCCAGGCTTGATTTTTCCGCCGCGCCACAGAATCGTAATGGAGCTGTACAGAAGGAAGCCGGCAAACAATCCTTCGAGCGCATTGCGGTTGAAGTAGCCGACCAGATACGCGGTGACCGCGGCGCCAATCGCTGTGGCCAGTTCGAGCGTCATGCCCAGCCGGATGTCGGTGGTGTGCCGCTGCAGGTGCACCGAAGAACTGGCTGCCGAAGTCGTGATGACCGCCACCAGGCTGGTGCCAATGGCCTGACGAATCGGAATGCCAAAATGCAGAGCTAAGATTGGGGACAGCAGAATGCCCCCGCCGATGCCGGTAATCGCTCCCAGCAAGCCGGCAAAGAAGCCAAGCACAAGCAGAAGGACGCTTACCACGTAGAGCGGAACCTCCGGCTGGCGCTCGGGCAGCGGGAAGCGCCGCCCATCGCTGATTTCAGAAGAATGATTTCGGCTGCGCCGGAACGGAACATGAGCGAGCTAGGATACCACTCGCGGCTTAGAGGTAGCGTCCGCCTGCTCGTGTGCGTGGTAACTGGAGCGCACCAGCGGTCCAGATTCGACGTGGCGGAAGCCGAAGCGCATGGCCTCATCTCGCAGGTAGGTAAATTCCGCGGGCGTATAGAAGCGGGCAATCGGCAAGTGATCCTTCGACGGGCGCAAGTACTGACCGACGGTGAGAATGTCGACGCCGCGCATTCCGAGATCGCGGAAGACTTCCACCAACTCTTCCGAAGTTTCGCCCAGGCCAACCATGACGCCGCTTTTCGTGACCATACCGGGAGCGAACTTTTTCGCGTTCTCCAACATTGTGAGCGTGCGCTCGTAGCGGGCGCCGGAGCGTACAGCGCGATAGAGTCGTGGCACGGTCTCGGTGTTGTGGTTCAGCACATCGGGATTGGCTTCGAGCACGATCTTTAACGCTTCGTCCAGCCCTTGAAAATCGGGAATCAATACTTCAATACGGCAGTCGGGAATGAGTTGGCGAATCTCGCGGATGGTCTCGGCAAAGATTTTGGCGCCGCCAATGTTGTCATCGTCGCGGTTCACGCTGGTCACGACCGCGTGCTTTAAGCCCAGCGTGGCTACGGCCTCCGCGACCCGGCGCGGCTCGTCCCAGTCGATGGGCTTGGGTCTTCCCTTGGGCACGGCGCAGAAGCCGCAGCGCCGCGTGCAAATATCACCCAGCAGCATGAAGGTAGCGGTGCGATGATTCCAGCACTCTCCAATGTTGGGACACTGTGCCGATTCGCAAACGGTATGCAATCCCAGACCGCGCGCTAATTTCTTCAGGTTGTGGAAGTTGTCGCCGACGGGAGCTTTGGCTCGCAGCCATTCCGGCTTGGGCAGCCGGGGCGGCGGTCCGACCTCGATCTGGATCAACTGGGAAGTTCCTGCCATCGTTTTGATTCTACCAGTTTGGGCTCAGCCCTGTCGTTAGCAAGTTAAAATGTCCGGTTTTCTTAGCACGTGACTTGTCCGGTTTGAGTTAATCCAGCAGCAGTCGGGGCTGTGGGAAAGTGGGAATCCCGCGGGGTGTGCGGGATTTCCA
>WNFC01028215.1_pt1 | contig 14192 bp, 18 predicted proteins | sample 5400541 | NCBI WGS metagenome assembly WNFC01 (sample SAMN13153342, study PRJNA577476) | soil metagenome | isolation source: 120 cm saprolite under Douglas fir tree site 2 hole 2 replicate 1 | place: USA:California | collected 2015-04-18
TTGGTGGTGTATAGTATTGTGTACATGTTGTTGGGGGGTTTTTTTTTTTGAGCGGGCGCGTGCGGGCAGCGGGCAGCTGGCCGCGGAATCGCTCTCTCCGCCAGATCCGTCTGTAAATTACTTCATTGCGCGAGATACGCATCACGAGGGTACTACAACGTGGTTCATTGAAAGCAGTACATTTAAGAATTGGAAAGAGCCTGGTGGATCCATGGGAAACTCGCTCCTCTGCGTCTTCGGTATCATAACTCACTTTGAATTTCATCGTGGGCTCCGGCAAAAGCGTTGTTACATGTCACCCGATAACACTCGTCTAGCCCAGGGTTACTTATATTATCGACTATTACTAGCTCTGCGGTTATCCAGGATATCGAACTCATCTCCAACACTGGACTGGGTAGCATGACCTACTAGTACGTTTCCGATTTCACGTGCTTTCCACTCTTAGCTCAGCAACCAATTTGTCTCCTTCGCAATATCCTTCTCGATTTATACTCAGCACACCAACATGGTTCACAACAGCCTGGTGACAGGGACCTTACGCAATGTTTAAGATGCGCACAGTCCCAAGAGAAAGACAAATTCACGTTATTGTAGATGCCCTGTACGAATGCCCCGACACTTCTGGGTTGCAATCATCGCGTGAAGAGGTTCTGAAGCTCGTCGAGAAATGGGCCGGGCTCCATCTATCAAATTTACGTCTCTGCGTCGCAAGGCGCCCCGGGATCGACATCGGTGACCAAGGATTCGTGTATTGACACGAAATCTGGAACCGCTCGGGTACCCTTGCATGTTGAAACGGATAGGTAGAGACAAAAGAAGTCTTCAAATTACGACAAAGTCCACGACACCAGGCACATTGAGGCCGTCCCGAAAGATAGAATTTTATTCATTAAGGTATCTGGTTTATGCTACGTTCAGATATAGCATCTGAGTCATTGCTTCAAGCTTCAAAGCTTCAAACGTTAAGCATTATATTTCGTCTTCATCGTAAGTATCGGCTAGGGACTCGCGTGATTACCAGGTTGACCACCAAAGAAGCGACCACCAAAGAAGCAACCATGGCATTGTCTGTTTATTCCACACCTCCTATCGTGATGGAAAAGGGGAATACACAACAATGGTACAGAATGAGGAGTCAGACAGAAAGTTGAGACGGTTCATACAGAGACCTAGCAGGGACCGCGCGAGGCGCGGACTCGGAGGCCGCTAGTAAACCAAGAAAGGAGGTGTTACAAAGTTTCGCGACGCGACAACCAACATAGATATAGCGGCAATGGCTAGATAAGCTAATCGGTGTTAACCTCCCAGCGGCGGCCACCTCCGATGGACAGTAAAAATCTTTAAAAAAAGGTGTTGACGAGAGATTTTTTTTTTGGAAGGCCCGATCGCCGCCGCCGAGGTCAAGGCCGCGCTCCTGCTACCGGGATGAACGGTGGCGGATTGGCTCCCGGGTCAGCGTTGCTCATCTGGCGCGGGCGCTTGAGCGCGGAACGTAGCGGAGCTTTAGGAATCAGTCGGTGCCGCATGTCGATGCGCACGCCCTCCTCGTTCATCCAACCTTCGCCGTACTCTGGATAATTAGCGAGGTCCGGAGGGTATTTCTGTCCCGGCGGTGCCGGCTTGTAATCTCCCTTGTTTGTCCAGAGTTGGTCCCTGAGGGCGAGAATAAAACAAATGACGACGGGTCCGAGTCAGCGTCAACTACCATCGCCGTGAGGACATAAAAAAAAGCTGTGAGAAAAAAACGCACCCGCGACGATTGTGCCAGCCTTTGCGTCGCTCGTGCATTGGGATAGGAGACGGACAAATCAGATTCTCGTCATTGAATCGCACGCGTGTGGACACGAGGATGCCCCGGTCGCGTGGCGGGGATTCTGGTGCGCGGCGCACGGGGGACTGGGGGGGAGGGACCGCTATGGAGAGCGGATCCGTAGCCCTGTATACGGAAGCCGGACGTTGGGGCACAACAGAGAGGGAGTTACGGTGGATGGCTTGCGATGGTGGTTGAGGTGCCAAGAGGACCGTCTCGGAGTCACGGCGAATAGGTTGGGTGGATAGTTGGGTTGCGGCAGAGATTGGATCCCTGAAGACGGATTGAACGGACTGCTGGCCGGAGTTTAATGACAAGGTGTCATTTTCCCAAGTAGAAAGGCCGATATCAAGTTTATCGAGAGGTACTAATAGGATAGAAGATACGACAATTTCAGAATCTGAAAGAGTCGGAATTGGATTCTGAACTCACACCGGCCGGGACCTGGGGCATCCATAGCAGTTTCTCAATGTCGATAACAACTTGAAGGAGGTGAACCACACTGGCACTGGCAGACCCTCAGACAATGACTTGGGAGGACGAAAGGATGGGTATCACAAGGGGATGTCCTCTGGCAGCGGAAATAGTGTATTTGGAGAAGTAGTACAGCCCAGAGCCCAGGTCTTTAGCATAGGTTCACAGAAAAAGGTTCACACAAAGACACAGCCACAGCCCTAACTAGTAGTACTCGACCTCTCAGATCTCACTAATATCAGACGTCGCACATTACCAGAGAGCAGTTTCAAGAGTTGGCCAGGATCATCACCTCTGGTAGAGTGGTAGACAACACCATACTCCCTGCCACCATTTTCTAAGGCGAAAAGTGCAGAGTAGGGATGCCAGCCTGAGCGTGAGGTGATGTAGTAGTACCTGATCTGGAAGCATTACAGTGAATTACTGCCCGGCATATGCCGCGCCCGCGCCGTGCTATCTCATCTCAGTGCAGTGCTATCTCCCGTTACCTGAAAACTCAATGCTCAGCTGATACGGTCACTGTCAATAATTAACACTTCTCATCTTTACATCCGCATTTTCAGCACAAAAGAACAACCGTGGCTCCTCGTCCTCGTCCCAGACTCCCAGTCGACCCAGTACGGTACTAGTAGTCCACGGCGCGGCGGAGTAAATGTCATCATTACCAGGCCCGTTGACGCCTCCCGACCTTTTTGATGCAACTGTTGAGCTGTTCGGACAAGATCATATATCTACGTGTTACCTGATCTCTGTCTTGTACGTCGCACTAGGTCAATCACTAGCATCAACCATCGTTTTTAGCCAGAAGTTTACCTTAGAGGTAACCTCGCTGCTCGTCTCGCGCACCACAACCCAGGTGGATGTCCGTTCATAGTCGGCAACTTCGCCTGCTGGCAGTCTGGCAGACAAAAGCCGGTGTTGTATTCTAATCACTGGTTTACGCCGCTCGCTCTCGGATAATGCCACACCGTCTGTTGTAGCCCACTTCATAATCCTCGTCACCATGACCACGCTGGTAACAACGTCGACTATCCCGGTTTTCAGTATCGACATGCCAGTCTCGTCCTTCGCTATCGTTGCTGTTCTTCGTGCTGCTGCCAGGTAGCACGATCACATCAGCCCGACTTAGTCACTCTTGAAGGAAGGTAGACGCGTCCGCTGCCGTTCTTCAAGTTAGGGTCAAGCAGTTACAGAGGTGCTATATAACGCAGATGCTATGGCGTCAGCGTTCTGTACTACCTTGCGTCTGTGAATGGTTCTCGGCACTTTCGGTAGCCCCAGGTCGAACGAACCATTTGAAATTTGGGTAACAAGATCGATCTATGTTTGGCTACTGGGATGCCAGCAGAATACTAGGTCGTGTTAAAAAAGGAAGTTCCTGCTAATTTTGCGTCTTTGTTTGCTGCCGTACAGTTTCGGTACTACAGCTGGTGAACGCGGGCTGGACAGAGGGATGCATTTCTTTTCTACGCGTTTGTTGGAGCAACCCTTAAACTGCAACCCTCAAACGACGCTCCGTTTTCGTTCTTCCATGCTACAAGATAGTCGAGTTGCGATTGTGACCTTATGAGAGTTAAACTAAAAGAAGTGGCAATATCTCTAGTCGTTGTCGTCATCATGGACCCCAGTATCAAAAACGGACTCCGGCTCCGTCATGTCTTCCTCGTCAAGATCGTCCCACGCCATGTCCATTTCACGGCCTCTAGGTTTCTCGTCTTCATACGCATGCGATCGAAAGGCGCAAGGGGTACTCACCTTCCTTTTCCCCAAGCCATTCCCATCCGTCCTCAACAGAGGTCTCCGCATCGCTTCAGGACGAACATGGAGGTATAGACTGGGACGGGTCGGTAAGCGTGTTAACGGATGCAGGTGAAGCCCTCGGAAAACCAGCTTAGGTTCGGGGGCGGGATCGATATTGACAACTGGAGCCGCTATGGTCGTTGTGTTAGTCTGTAAGCTGACCACAACTTTATGAGCTCGCTGGTTGGAAGAGCATATATCTACTCGTTGGGACGAAAGAGAGGACGCGAGTACGCACATCTGCTAGAAAGGTACACGTATGACCTAGGGCAATTCCAGAATTGATATGCCAAATACTGGAGGGTCGGGAAAGCAGCAAAGAATTCGTCAGGGACACGGGTTATTTGCGCCCTGTGCATGAGCGAGATCGCGCCGCGTCTGGAGTTGGATTGCCATTGGGACTTGAAAACAAGGCCCTAAACGGTGGGTACGTTCCTGTATCTCCGATGAGATTGGTGTCGAACACGCCACCATTTCACAGGTGGAACGTGCAGAATAAGGATAAGGATGAAGCGAAATGACTAGGGTTTGGCTGTCGATAACGTAATACAAGCCTAGGCGCGTCACCGAGCGCTGCGTCGGCGGCTGCCGTTTCTTCCGAGTCCGAATTGAGTCGCCAATGACTTGAGCGAGCACCGGCCACCTGTTCTGTTAATCTGTATCTCCACATATACCTTTTGGACACACGAACAAGCGGTTTGGGTTCGTCCTTCACATCATAGTTGACTCGGCCGTACAGTCATCCACAATCTGTCTGGGCAAAGTTCACAGTCACAATTCATCGGCCGAGCCCCCGATCTGGCGAATACCACTGTTGGACTCGTCACTCGTTGATAAGATCAAATGTCTGTTTGTTACTGGCACGCTGTGCTTGTGCCTCCCCGTTACACAATGATATCGCCGCAAGGCAATGACTACCATGACCATCAGCGAATCCACAGTCATCCTCACCTTGAAAAAGGGTAATATCGAGGTAACCTCGCCGCTCGTCTCGGAACTACACCCAGGTGGGTATCTGTACTCGGTAACTTTACCTTGACCTAGTATGGCAGGCGAGAGCGGCTGTTGCATCTTAAGCATTGGTTTATTCCACCTCAGATATCGTCGCTCCAACTGTCGTGACACGGTTTAGCAACCTCTTAACCATGACCGCTGGGCGCAATGTTGACTTTCCCGCCTTTTCAGCTTCTATATGCCTGTCTCGTCCTTCGTGCTACAGCCAGGAAAACACATCAGCCGCTCTTGAAGGAAGGTAGGAGGGGTTTAGTTCTCAGGGACAGGCTGTTCTGGGGGTATTTCAGAACGCAGACACTATACTCTTAGTGTATTGTACAAATGGGGCACATATATGTTAGCGCTCGAGAGTAAGGGGAAAAGAAAGGAACGAGATAACAGCGTTGATCGTATGATCCGATAGCAGAACGTTGCGAAGAACGGCGCCCGCAATCGGTAAAAGATAGGGGAAGGAGGGATCGGGATCCACAAATGCCAGCACGATAGAAGTAGAAGACAACGGGGGAGGGCGAGAGCGAGAGAATTGTAACTTCAAGTTAGTGCGGGCGCTCAAATCCGAGTTGTTCCCCATTCAGTTTGTTGATGTCGACCTTCCCCAGGAGGGGGAGGGTAAAACAAGGAACGGCAATGTTTTTGGGCAAGCAGAAGGCTGCGCTTGCATCCCGTACAGGGAGGCTTACGAGGTTTTATGTACAGATGTACAGGAAATATGTGCTAGCCCTAATGTACCGAAGAAGGGAGGGTGTTAAGTAAAAGAAGTTAGTCCGAGACATTAGGAACGGCAGGACTTCAGAGATAAAACAATAAGGGAGATGCAAGGTGAAAGTGGAAATGATTGCCACCGGCGAGGATGTTGAGAATGACGTCGCGTGCGCCCCGATGCGTCTCGCTCCATTTATGGCCCGGATTCGCATGCTCATCTTAACGCGCCTTCCACAGTCGCATAGCTCGGCGGATCTCCCGATGCGGATCTCTCCGCATCAACTTGCGATTGCACTGTCCTAACCATTGGCGATGGTGTCATTGCTCTCTGCTCCGTGGCAGCAACCGGCGACTCGGAGGACGGAGACTGAGAGCTTTCATTCAATACTGGGTGGGCGTTAGCCACGGTGATGGTGGGCTGGGCCCGTAAGGTCACTGCACGCATTCGCGCAAGCTCCTTGGCCGACAAGCCAAGACGCATCATCCGAGGAGCTGGGTTTCCTTGGGTTGCCTCGGCGTGTGTTAGCATGAACGGAGTGAGCCCTGTATCTGTGACCGACTCCATGACAGTGCTTGAGTATGATGCGGAAGATATGTCGATATTGTATCTCCGCTGGTACCATAAGAAGGTAACGATTCCGGCTGCAAGTAATACGAGGGCTGCGACACCACCAATGATGGCTCTTACTATTCTGCTGACACCGTGACGGGCATGCGATGGCTCGGTTGTCGTCGTACTAGTAGTATTGAACCGTATCGTTTGTACAGGAGTCCTACATAAGGAGGTGGTTAGCCATCGAAAAAGGGACAGAGTTAAAACGGACTTCAGAACCAACGGCGCAAACATTGCACCTAGTGCAGGACTAACAAGAAACATAGCGACATTAGCTTCCACCCCATATTGAAATTCAGGACTATCTCACCTTGCCAATCCTGACATGTCAGTTCCGTTCAGAGAATAACGGAGAGGGAAAATTCCCATTCTCTGGCTTCCAAATAACGATGCTCGATTGTGAATTCTCGTGATAAGACTCGATCGCAATGCATCATTTGGAGTCATGGCAGCCACAAATAAGTTCCAGGCTAGAACGGCATCAGCTCGGCGTGTATCAAAATAAAAAAAGAATTGCCAACAGGGTACTATGGGGCGCGTGAAGTGCGGGGTGCCTGGCAGGTATATCGGAGCCTGAGCCTCATCAACCGGTAAGCCGAAAATTGTTTCGTTGAAAGCTAGGTCCCATAGCGTGTTGTTAAGGAAATCACTATGAGCGCTATATACCTGAAGAAAGATGAGAGGCGGGGTAAAATGTGTCGACATGAATACATACCGATGATTCCACCACATTAGTTCGTAGCCATACGTCTGCGAATATATTGTAACCCAGTGTCCACGTATCGGTCGAAGCATACTCCACAAGGAGATGCTGGTCGCTTGCCAATGCAGCGGTCTTCCATTGGGAATATAGGGACATTGTCATATTCTAAGGGCGTGTCAGTCTCACTGTACAGCTTGAAGATCTGACTTATTAATACAGACATAGTACTTCTCAGCATCAGCTGCCCGCCCAATGGCTAAACTCATCTTTGACATGGCCCCGATGGCAATAATGCCCTTAATAGCAAGGTTTGTTCTGTAGTTGGGGATCATGCTTATCACAGTGGGGCTTCCGACATCGCCGTATATCAATCCATCTGTATCTGCATCTGTCCTGTCATATTAGGCATATTTAGTGCTGTGTAATCCGCCAGCAAAAATAACGTACTGAAAATTCTTCGACAACGATGGGGTTGACAAATAATCCGCCCACGAAGCCAACACATGATACTATCAGGGTTTGTTAGTCCTCGATGGAAATGATCGACGACTTCGACATACATATCTACTTATCAGGCTTCCATTTCCACTTGCAAGAGCATGAGCATACGTCATGATCAGCATATTTCCAGACTCTGTGCATCAGACGTGATTCAGAGATACACTTGACCTGAGTGAGAAGTAATTCACAAACGTTCAACTCCAAGACTCTGGACAAAATTGGGAGCAGAGACATTAGGGTAGCCAGTTCCTACGTGCTCACATGTAAATATCTAACTGAAGATCAAAGTTTGGGGTTTCTATGGGACATACCTAGGTCGCTGGCAGCAAATTGGATACGATTGCCAGCTTGGAGCTGAAATAAGGGCTCAAGAAGAGGGGCTCCAAGGGTCGGATCGATATACATCAATGCAGGAAATGTGGCATACAGCGTCTCAACAGCATTTACCCGGCTCGACGACACCAAATTCAGTACTATTATGTATGATGGGAAATGAACTTGGATTGGCTCACTTAGGTATTTCTCCACCGACATTCTTCATAAACATCATTACATCTGACGGATCATATTCGCCATTTGTATTGGTTCCGATGGTTAGCTGTGTGCTGCCATATACTTGAGGGGTTGCAAGGGAAACCAAATCTCCGAGCAGATCAGAGATAGACACAGCATCGTGTAATATCTTCTGATCGAGCGCTTGAGCCCTTTTTAAAGCATTATCGAAATCGTTTAGAAAGTCGACAATCTGGATGAGGATGCAATATTAGAACAATTGGTTATCCAAAATTGCAGACTAACCATTGATTGGTCATCAGGATATCGTAGCTTATAGTATGGGCTACGTTGCTGAGGAAGGGTGTCAGATTGATTTGGATAGCTGATTGCAGGGTCTGTGGTATATCCAATTGCCCATACAATGGGAGCTTGTGTAGTTTGAATAGTGCCCAAGTCGCGCGAGATGGCAAATGAACCTATGACGTAGAAGGAGATGGGACCGGAGATAGGGGTAAAGGATGCCCCTTGGTTGTCCAAGTGCCCACTTTCTATGAAGCTCGAAATTTCAACATTGATGGAATTAGTGCTGTATGTGACGTTGCTCTCCTGGACCGTTGATGAGTAACGAAATGGAAGGGACTAAAGTCACTCACAGCCTTCATAGCAAAGTAGAGTGTACCCCATCCCGCCTGAGAGGAATTCTCGCTAAACATGACTTGTTCCCACGCCGGTGTGATGGCATGGTAGATGACATCGGAATTCGATGTCACATTCCACTGCATAGAGTCGGATTGCGCTTCTGAAATCCAGCCTGCGGCGATTCTCAGGGGTTAGGCAGTACTTTCAAAAGCGACTTCACGTACTTCCGTCAATGTCCGAATACACTTCCATTTTATGAGCTGCACTGTCCAGTGACATTGCCGTGATAGAAAGGTATGAGAATGGTATTGACTGTCTGACCCAATCTCCAGGCTTGAAAGGACATGTAAGTGAACGTTTAATGATTTATATGATTCAAAAAGAACCTCAATCGGGTTAAAGAAAGTAACGTTGACTTGCATGGGACCGGCTTCTACTGTCAGGGTGATCTGAGTAGGTGTTATCACCCTATTCGTGACGTTTGTTGGATAGAGGAGTAGGTCCCCTTGCCTGGGCGGCGTGTAGTGGTAGCAATTTTGTCCAAGGATGCAATAGGCGATGCTATCAACACGCACCACGACATCCCAGTTATGGTACAGTGGCTAGTAGAACAAATAGTCAGATCGCAAGCTGAGTCGAATTAAAGGAACAAACACGCCTCAGAAATGTTCGTACTGAAAGCAGGATAATAATCAGGATCGTTGCCCAACGCAGAATTACCACTGGCATTTGTTTGTAGAAGCCAAGAACTCAAATATGGAAAGCGGACTGCAAGAGGAAGTGCAATCGATTGAGAGCTTGAAGCCTGGACTAGTTGAGTAACTTGAGTCTGTCGGTGCAATAAAATGAGGACAAAAAGCAGTAGGAGAGTCATTGTGAGATGGTGACACCGGAAGGCGTGGAATCCACAGACTGTTGTACGTACCGACACCCTTGATATAGTTTAAAAGGAATTTCAAGTTTGATAAGTCCAAGCAATTCGTCCGTCCGAGTCTCTCGAACAGCGGCATAGCATTGTAACCAAGGGAGCCAAGAATTCCCGAGGGCCATGAGCCTACTGTAGTATCAACAATTTGCTGACATAGAACCCGGATTCCGTGGCAATGACTTCACCAATTGAATCCGTTGGACGAGAGTCCGTCACTGTCAACTTTGAAGTTTGAACAAACCTCAGTTGAACGTGCTTCGTAGAACCCAGATTCCGTATCAACGACCTCGTGACATGGAATCCGCTGGATGCGAGTCCGTGTGTCGGTTTCATCATTGCGTCGACTTTTGTATCTAGATGACAGCGTAATGTTGACGAATAGATGAATCAATATCATCGGGCTATCCGTGAGAACGGAGTACTCCGGATCAGAGGCCTCCGCTGTGCCTCCACATTTCATTAAATTTCTCATTCCTCGTATTCGCACCGCTTTAGTTTTGCTTCCTTAAACTCATAAAACAGTGCTCCGAGTCCTAGGTTTTATGGTATAAAATATGTGTATTTCATAGTGTAATCACAACAGAACTAGAATAACAGCCTTGAGTTGAGGCGAAGCTTTTCTACTTGCCGGTGGGCGAAACAGACTGAAACAGTCCCTCTCATCCTTACATGCCCCGTCGTCGCTCCCCTCGCTCGTTTTCTTCCCCGGCCCGGGCGCTCGGTTCCTCCTACTCGAGATCTACCTCTCCCCTGCTCACCGCTTGTCAATGCGCACTCGTTGTATTCTTGGCTCTGTTCATTTCGTCTACAGCACCTACCTCACGTGCAAAGATGGCAAATGACCATTATTGCCGCTCGCCGGAGTCTCCGAGTCGTACCTCGGCGGCCCACAAGAACATCACCGTACACGACGAACGCCAGCCAACGAAAGCAACGACATAGAAGGCTCACTGCTGGGATATTCTCCTACTTTACGCTTCTTTCTTCTCCCCTTATCGCCGCTGTTCTCCTTCGAGTCTTGCCCCTACAATCGTTGATACGCTTCGCAGTCCTGTAGTCACCCTGCAGCCGATGTCTGCCCTCGGGACAACCGTTCAACCCACTGTTGGTTTCCAAGGCCATGTCTTCAGGGTTCGACGCGTGGAACGCTTTAGTCATAAGACGATCCTCGGGCGCGACGCGACGGGTATCGGATACCCTCATCGCGAAGTGGGACCCATACCTCGTATCATGGCTCTGCGCGTCGCTACCCTATCCTTCTTTTCATATTTCAGCCAATATCATTTCCACGGCCATGCAGGTTTCCATCAGAGAAGGAACTGCGGACGCCACATACAGTTCGTTGGAATAGTGACGAGTAGATGATTCAATCGCGCGGGGGCTATCCGCGACGCGGGAGTCATCCGCACGTCGGAGAATGGAAGGGATCACATCAAGGTGACGAATCCTAACGTGTGAGCATGCACATGTGGGCCACGTCGTGGTCGTTTTACTCAATACCACGCATGGGAATCGTTCCAGGTTGGCCTCTCTCCGATACCCACCCTAGGGCGTGTCCGCACAACGATGGGCTCGCGGGGGCCGGAGAAGTGAAGAGACCCCTGATCGATAATCGCCTTGATTGATTTCACGCCTCATTGGGAATGTGTCTCATACAGTACACAGCAACGTGCGTTTATAGTAGTAGTCGTGTTACGTATGCCCTGCAGCTGGATTTCATATTCCAGTGCGCGTACACTTTGTGAGAAAGCGAAAAAGAAAGGCCCAGGCTTAGCATGCGATGGTAGGTACGCGATGCCAACTAAGGGCGATTTTACATCAAAAGACACAAGGATCATGCGTGTTCGAGCTGGGACTTCACATTCTCAGCCAGATCGGTGGGACATACGCGCGCTGATTTGACACGATGAAATCAACTTTTTCCACAGTTTCTTGTTTACAATCTTCTATCGCGTAAAAACATGCCTTTTCCTCCTTGCCACCATAAACTGGTATCGTCTACTCGAAGATCCAAGACGCAAGTGTTGCCTCGTATTGGACGATGCCTTCGGGGAACCAGCTAGACGTAATAAATTATCAGCTCTATGCACAACGTGCAGCCAAAGGAAAAGACTGACAGTCTGATCTCCTTCTCGGCATTCTCAACCGAGTCAGAACCATGGCAGATATTGCGGCCAACAGCGAGCGCAAAGTCACCACGAATAGTACCTTTTTATTTTGGCGCGCGGCATAGGATCCCGTTTGGCATACACACGGGGAAGATCGCCAACAAGAACATAGGACGTACCGGGGGCAGATGCAAGCGGGTTAGTCGCGCCGAGCATTACACGACCGGTCTTGACGGCGTCGAGGCCCTGCCAGACCATGGCGACGACGGGGCCGGAAGCCATGTACTTGATCAGACCAGGGAAGAACGGCTTGTCCTTCAAGTCCTCGTAGTCTGTACGAGAAAGAAAAAAAAAGGGGGGGGGGGAACGTGAGATTTGTGATCGCATGTGGATCGGAGAGGGATGGACTCACGCTTTTGGAGGTGTTCGGGCGTAGCGTGGACGAGCTTGAGAGCGATGAGCTTGAAGCCGCGCTGCTCGAAGCGGGCGATGATGTTTCCGACGAGTCCGCGTTGGACGCCGTCGGGCTATTCACCAGGGGGGGACGATCGATGGACACATCCACGAGCAGCGTGAGACGGGGACGCACCTTGACCATGATGTACGTGCGCTCGTGATTGGGAGACATGAGTGATGCTGGTATTTGCTCTGGCTGGTGGTGCACCTGACAATAAGATAGCCGCCAGTCTCTTTTTTTTGCCCACGGTCACGTCGCCCACCACGTGCCAGTGCGCTCGCCACTATTCCGCCGTCATCGCACTACACTGTACACTCTCAAACGATGTTATTCGGTCCACTTGGTCCGTCTCTCGCTCCCTACGTGCGCTCCTCCCACACCCTCTCCAAATGGCTCAAGCCCATCGCAACCTGGTATGCCAACTTATCCGGCTACCGCAGAGTAGGCCTTGTCTACGATGACCTCCGTGCGTCTCTCCATCCCCACCTCTCCCTCCCCCTCCCCCTCATCAAACTCCGGGCACCACCTGCTCTCATGGCGCTGGTCCAAGTAACACTGAATGCTCATCTTTTATGCAGTCGTTGAGGAGCGTCCAGATGTCCAAAGGGTGTGTGTGCTGGCTTCTTTCAAGCGGATTGTTTTGTTGAAAGCTTTGTCCGTACAGGCACTGACTCGCTTGACGCCTCGTGAGGCTTACGATCGCGCATTCCGATTCAAGCGCGCGTCCCAGGCCAGCGTTCTCCACAAAGAGCTCCCCAAGTCTGAGTGGGTCAACCCGGAGGAGGTCAGGCTCTCACGGCACCCTTGCAACATCACTGATTTTAATTAATTTCATGTGTGTACGTAGGACGTTCGGTATTTGAAGCCCCACGTACTCGAAGTCGCTAAGGAGGATCAGGAAAGGCATGTCTGGGACACTATCAATGTCGTTAGGAAGTAGAATCCTTGTTCGTGGAAGCTGCGTAATATTCAGACTGGAATGCCTGACACTCCAGTCATTAGAACACTTAGTCAGGTCAGCATCACCATTATCATCGATACGTCGCACAAAACCGAGTAGCACATGCAAAATAATCCGTTGCTCAAGTCGTAGTCATGATATTTGGCAAAATACATTTTTTTCAGTTACAACGGCCAAGTCAGCTACCGGAAATAACACAGGGAAAAAAAAAGTTTACACCCTGTTAGCTTTTTTTATTATCTCAATGAGGGTCGAAACCGATTCTAAAGTCTACAAGGCCTTGACCAACGGAGACACCACCTCACCGCCCTTTGCGGCATAGAAATCAACTACCTTCTTTCCGACAGCTGCAATGTCTGTGAAAAATGGTGAGATTCGAGCAGGCGGCCATGCGTGGAAAGGAAACGTACTGTCGCCAGTTATACCGAACTTTTCATACACCTTTTTGTAGGGACCAGATGAACCCCATGCCGGCAACCCATATTGTTCGTGACTGTACTTCGCCCAGCCAGCGGTCTGCAATTATCCTCGTCAGGCAACCACCTCCCACACGGGAACACTAGACCAATTTCGCACCGAGAGCGCTTCGAGCGATAGGATTGGTGCGCCGCTCCGCAGCACGCTAAGCCGGTAGTCCTGCGGTTGCTGGTCGAATACGAGCCAGCACGGCAACGACACAATGCGCGTTCTGATGCCTTGTGCCCTGAGTTTGCCCGCCGCCTCGAGAGCGATGCTGACCTCCGAGCCAGAGGCCACAATCGTCAGATGCTCGGCTTGCTCTTCATGCACGACGTAGCCGCCCCTGCAGGCGCGCTCGATAGACGAGTTCTCGAGATTCGGCAGGTTCTGTCGTGAAAGGGAGAGGATCGACGGAGTCTCGGAAGACCGGAGGGCGACGAGATAGGCGGCCGAGGTCTCGTTGCCATCCGCGGGACGCCAGAACGCAAGATTGGGAATTGAGCGGAAATGGATCGCAGTTTCGAC
>WNFC01014303.1_pt1 | contig 14191 bp, 10 predicted proteins | sample 5400541 | NCBI WGS metagenome assembly WNFC01 (sample SAMN13153342, study PRJNA577476) | soil metagenome | isolation source: 120 cm saprolite under Douglas fir tree site 2 hole 2 replicate 1 | place: USA:California | collected 2015-04-18
ACATTTCTAACTGTTGGATTACTTCCCCTATAGATTGAACAGTAGATGTAATCTGGGAAAGGTCAGCACTTTGTAACTGTTTTTGGAGATCAGAAAGAACAGCACTTTGTAACTGTTTTTGGAGATCAGAAAGAACAGCGAGTGTGCTTTCGTAGTCGGTCTCACGTGCTCCTTTCTGCTTAAATTGACTGTACGCTTCAAGTGCTCCCTGCTTATCCCCAGACAATAATTTAAATAGTCCCAAATCTGACCAGGCCCACCATTGATCTCTTCGCTTGCCCTTAACCTGTTCCTGTATCTTTGATAAGACTTCTAGTATTTCTTTTTTTTGATTAATAAGTTGCATTGGATTAATCAAAATATTGATTATAATAAAATTAGATTCATTATACGAATCATCCTTTTCAATTTCTTTGCCATTTTTGTAACTATCTAATGCTTTTTCGAGATATGATTTGAATAACTTGGAATCGCTTTCATTGATCTGTGCTAGACGCCGGTAGATACCTCCTATCATGCCATAACAATCTGCAAGTTCACGATCAATATGATCTTTATAACTATCTTCATGAGTTGTGCTCGCTTCCTGCATGAGTACTTCGACTGCTTGATTTAAATCTTCAAGGGCAGATTCGTAATCACTAAAATCTCTATTCGCTTTTGCACTCTCTTTTAATGTCGTTACTTGTAAAAAAATATCTATCATGCTTTGCTCTCTTTCTGCTTTTGTTTAAGTTCTTGTACCTTTTGAAAAATTTCTTTTGCTAGATTAGACTTTTTGGAATCTTTTCTAAAGATACGAGCTAGTTTCGAGCCGACTTGATGAAAATTTAGATATAGAACATCATCTTTAATGATTTCTTCATCTGTATACTCTTTACTAATGTAGTACCAGGCGGCAAGATACCTGTCCCTGATTCCAGTTTCAACATTTCTCTTTAATTCGGGATTTCCCGGGTAGAGTACCGCAGGTCTACCTTCTGTTTCTCCTACCTCGAATAACTGAGCTATTTGCACTAATTCAAGCCAGACAGGAGTACACACTGTTTCTCCACTAGTATCCAATTGCAGTTCAATAATGGTATAAGTTTCGTGAGGTATCCTTCCTCTGTTTCCTTTAGCAGCAATTTCTCCATTTCCTGTGTATCTATAATAATACATCATGAATTTGTATTCAGCTTGTTCTGCTGCATATCGCTCTTCTTCCTCTTCTTCAGTAAGTTGTTCGCCAGAAGGAGAGAAAGAGCAATTGTATTTAATGTGGTTAAACAATTTTAACAAGCTTATGCATTGAGGAGCAATATCAAAGAAACGTTCCTTAAGAGAGAGAAAAAGCTCATTATTGCTCCCCTCATCCCCGGCTAATCTTTTAATAAGATCATCCTGCTGCTGGGTAGAAAGAGTTTTTCCATGCTTCGATAGTTCATTCAATGCTTGCACTTGATCAGCTTCAAGTTGGGTCGCCACTCCGTCCAATCAACTATACATAGCACGACACGTCTAATAGTTTCATAGATGGACAAGGACACGAGTCGAGGAGACATAAGATCTAAAATACGAGCGACCTTTGGAGCTTTAGCTATCACTTCGGGGTTTCCAGCGATCTTACCATCAAGCTGTACCTGTAGCTCATTTCGTAACCTCTGCCAATTAACTTCCTGGTATTTTTTACCGTAAGAGCAGAGGAGAAGCACATTATCAGGGTCCGACTCACGATAACCTGGTGGAAGATTTCGAACAGCATCAAAAACAGGCAGGTCCAGATATTGAGGCATTTTCTGCAGTTGCGATAACCCATTCCGTATCTTGGTTCGAATAAGGTAAGGAGGAGTTTTTTCCTGCTCTTTTTGAAACTGCTTTTCTGAGTGAGAGATAATATTTGTTTCTTTGATATTAAAGGGCAGATCAATAGCATCACCTATCGCAAAATTGCCACCCATGCTCACGATAGTAATCCCTCTGCGAACCACCGAGCGGATACCCAAAAATAACATGACAGCGGGTTCATAGTTAGTGATATCGAAGATAACAAATTTGGCTCGGCAAAGTTTGCCAACAGCTTCCTGGTATTTTTCAGGGGAAGAGACCAGATCTGCTGCTTTTTTAAATTCTGGTTTGGCAATATCTTGTTTTACGCTTGGATCATTATCAAGTAGTGTTTTTGCACCTTCCACCGCTTTACGGAGAGTATACGAAGAACTAATCTTATCTGCATCTGATAAGATCACATAGCACCATGGATCACTAGATGCTTTTATTGCTTGAAATTCTGGGGGAAAGGCTTTTAAAGATACAATTCTTCCAGATGTGAAGGTAGTTTCGTCTTGATAATAGAGTAGCCCTGCTACGGAATTGGTGTTTCCGAAAAAGACTGGGCTGCCGCTTAAGCCTCCTAAATGAATAGGTGGATTCCCATCGAAAGCAATTTCATATTTGTGACCTTCTAACCACCCGGTAATCTTGCCTGGATACCAACGCACATCACTTTCTTGTGGAAAACCATAGATGCGTATCCTGGTCTCAGCAGGAAGTTCATTTGGGGATACCTCAAGTGGCTTTATAGTAGTAATCGGGTCATTTAATTTAAGAAGAGCAAGATCCCATTTATCTTTGTCCCATGTTTTCCATATCTCAGCGTTATATTCTCTTTTGGTTCGTAGATCAGTAATCGTTATTTGTTTTCCCTGGCTAGCCGCGACAACATGGTGGGCAGTAAGTATGAATCGTTGATCGATTAGGAAGCCCGTACCAAAATCTCCCCTATCAGTCGTCACCTTGAAGACTGCCCTGATTGCCTCTTCCTCTGTTTGCTCGTTGGCAATTGCTTCTGTGTCTGTCACGAGCTATTGCTCCTCTAACTCATTAGGAAGAATCACGCGTCAATTTGACATGAACCTCAAAAGTTGCTCCTGCTTTAGCCGAGCCATTAATTATTGGTCCGATAATGGGGATAGTCAACCCCCCCTTTACTCCGACTTCAAGGTCGATACCAAAAGTCATCTCCACCTCTGTTAGTGAAAGTTTATTGGAATCCTTCGTCTCTTCGGTTGCATTAAGCTTGTTTTGAAGATTAATTACAACTAGATTAGTTACATTGGCTATATTTTCTAAGTCAGATGGTGAAAGGCTCTCAGGTGACAAACTAGCAACTTCACCTGTGGTACCTGGTCTTATCACACGAATCTTCGCATTTAGTGGTTTTGACATGCGTCAATCCTCCTCTTAAATAGCAATGCATTAGCTATGGAGTTAATATTTATCATCATTATACTCAAGCACTATCATAAAAACAACAAACAAATGTTTCAAATAAATACCCATACAATCAGATTATATGTCCATTTGTTTAAATTGGTAAATTTATTGAAGTACAACCGCACTTTTTTGCAGGTAATGTTGTGCTCGGTTGAATCAGGCAAACGATTTTTCAGATGGGTGGGGGCTTTCCAACGATTTGCTGTCAAACGAGCCGCGGGAATTTTCGAATCAAGGCGTGAAGCCGATTGAGAGGGGAAACGGAGGAGGTGGGATTCGAACCCACGGAGGCTATTCACCTCACACGATTTCCAGTCGTGCTCACTAGGCCACTATGAGACTCCTCCAGCACGGCGGAGAGAGTGGGATTCGAACCCACGAGGGCTATTCACCCTACCGCTTTTCGAGAGCGGCACATTCGACCTCTCTGACATCTCTCCGCTGCGCAGTATAGCATATCTCCCAAACCAGGGCAAGCTTCAATCTACTTCTACTTCAGCCCCCAACTTATGCCCATTGGTAGGTTCGAGTACCTCAGGAGCCTGAGGTGCTGTGTCAGCGTCCTCGCGAATAAACGCCTCTGTCATTTCACGCGCAATATCATCATGATACTGAATAGGTGGAGACTTCATCAGGTAGGCGCTCGGCCCTTCCAGCGTGCCGCTAATGCCGCGATCCAGCGCCAGTTTCACCATACGAACAGCGTCAATCACCACGCCGGCAGAGTTTGGCGAATCCCACACCTCGAGCTTCATTTCCACATTCAGTGGCACGTCGCCGAACGTGCGACCCTCCAGGCGAATGAACGCCCATTTACGATCGGTTAGCCATGCCACGTAGTCGGACGGGCCTATATGAACGTTATCTTCGCCTAGATCATAGTCCAGTTGGCTCGTCACTGCATTGGTCTTACTGATCTTCTTCGACTCCAGACGTTCGCGCTCTAGCATATTGTAGAAGTCGGTATTGCCACCAACGTTGAGTTGCATTGTCCGCTCCAACTTTACACCACGCTCGCGAAACAGTCGCGCTAGCATGCGATGCACGATTGTTGCCCCAACCTGGCTTTTGATATCGTCGCCAATCATCGGCAGATTGGCCTCTTTGAAGCGGTCCTGCCAGTATTGTTCACGCGCAATAAACACGGGAATACAGTTGACGAAACCCACTCCTGCCCGGAGAATCTGCTCAACGTACCACTTGGTCGCCTCCTCAGAGCCAACCGGGAGGTAATTTATCACTAAATCCGTGCCAGTATCCTTGAGGATTTTTACAATATCATTAGTCTTCTTGGGAGACTTGGTAATCACACGCGAGAGGTATTTGCCTAATCCATCGTGTGTCATTCCACGATAGACTTTCGTTCCCAGTTGAGGAACTTCGGCAAAGCGATAGGTATTATTCGGCGCGGCGAAAACGGCTTCGCTGAGATCTTTACCCACCTTATTCTGGTCAATATCAAAGGCTGCAGAGAATTCAATATCACTGATATGATACCCACCCAGGTTTACATGCATCAAACCTGGGACGAAATCCTCCGGCTTTGCTTCGCGGTAATACTGCACACCCTGCACGAGTGAGCTTGCACAGTTACCGACTCCAACAATCGCAACACGCACTTTCTTACTTGTCATACGAGTTAATGTTCCTTTCCTGGGATCATATACTTATCCCAAATCACAGGTTTTCTAAGCTACACATACTATACCCCCCATTTTGCTTGATTGCTATAAGCATTTTTACACAATTATTGTGATCAAATTAACACATTCATCACATACAGTGTAAGCCAATAACATCAATCAGGGGATTCGAAACAGGTTACAAAACCCGGACTTAATACGTGAACGTCCACACTCAAAGAATTTAGGGGCGCAACTAGTTGCGCCCCTAAATTCTTTGATCTATCTCTTTGCGTTACTTCCTGAAAAACTCCACCGTCTTCTCTATTCCCACTTTCAGAGTTGTATGTGGCTTCCATCCCAGAACTCGCTCGGCCTTCTGATAATCAAAGTAAGTTAAGTAGATATCCCCAGGTCGTTTGGGTGCTCGCACGATCTCTGGCTTATAACCAATAATTGCTGCTAGTGCGTCATAAAGTTCGTTTACCGAAGCTGCTCGTCCTGTACCCAGGCAAAAGATATCGTTATCACCATGCTCAATTGCAAGTAGATTAGCGAGTGCTACATCACCTACAAAAACATAGTCCTTCTTCTGGTTGCCATCCCAATCGATACGTACACTTTCATGGTTAAGGAACCGCCTGGCGAAGATTGCTATTACACCTGCTTCACCATTGGGGTCCTGGCGCGGGCCATATACATTTCCGTAGCGCAATGCCGTATAGCTCAATCCATTTGCCTCTTGCCAGTAACGTAAATAATGTTCTGCCACCATCTTGGTAATGCCATATGGCGATTCGGGGCGCTGTACAACTTCTTCATCGATTGGCAGCCGTGCTGGAGTGCCATATGTGGCGCCAGACGAAGCAAAAACAATCTTGCGAGTTCCAACACGAGTACAATTTGTTAAAACATTAAGCAGGCCAAGTACATTCACGCTGGCGTCGAGTTGCGGATTTTTCGTCGAGATAGCTACACTGTGCTGCGCTGCCTGGTGGCTGACGACTTCCGGACGCACCTCATCGAAGATCGATTGTAATGCCGCATCGTCTGTAATATCTGCGCGGAAAAATCGCGCTTCGGGATTTAGGTTTTGCTCTTTTCCTCCCCCTTCTTCCCATAGATTATCTATAACAGCAACTTCGTGACCCAGAGCTACGCATTGATCAACGATATGCGACCCAATAAAACCAGCTCCACCAGTAACTAAAATTCTCATAAAGAGTTAAGACCTTTCTCTGAGTACAAAATGAAAAGGAGACAACGGCAACTTCTTGACCACTTCTCACTGTATTATATCCGGCGAGACTCATCCCATCAAACTAACTGTTCCAATGCAATCTGTAAAGCTTGAGGATGTGCTAATACTGGGAAAATGCGTAAGCCCGTTTCCTGTTTGAGACGATCTAGTGCGGAATTGTCTTCTGGATTCAGCATAGCCACAGTTAGCATATTGCGCTCGCGCCCCAGGGGGTAACAACGCAACTCCTGCGCTAGTTTGGGGTTAACAAGGCGCTGCAGACTCTGAGGTAATTTTCTCGGCAAGAGTGTGAGGTACGGGATTCCAAGTTTACGTGCTAGCACTGGAAGCTCTTCATCTATTTCATCTTTTGTATGCTGGCCTTGCGATACTGTCGTATGCTTGCGAGTTGCTTTCTCGGGTTGTGCATCGAAACGGAAACTTGCTTCATCGGTTGCTGCAATAAAATCAAGTATGGTTTTATCCTGTACTGGATAAGAGCTATGTCCTATAGCCATGGCTTGCGGACGCAATATATCGCGTTCTGAGAGATTATGTACCCGCCAGAGCAATGCCTCCCATAGGCGATTCTGTACAATTTGCCCACCCTGAATAGTAGCCCCTGGTAACAGAAAGTAGAGGTTGTGGCCCAAAAGCAAGACACTATCAGTTTTGCGCACAAGTGTACGTAGGTCATTGAGTAAGTATTGTGTACTCTTATCGGCAAACAGTAATCGATGAGTATTTAGCTTATCTTCTTTTTCATAAAACAACCGAATTGTTACAAGTGCAATTTGATCAATACCAGTCGAGATGATCCGTTCAACAGTTAACACGATATCATGTACTGTTTCAACTGTATACTGATTGGTTGTCAATCCATTTATCGGAAGAGCAGCGGCTTCGTTGCCCATAACTCGGCTCCTTAAGATAGTGTATTTACCAGGTGGGTAATGTCAGTAATGATACACAAGGGATGTTAAGGAAGAAGCGTCAATATGGTTACATTTCCGTTAAAACCACGTACTTACGGTTAAGATAACTCCAGCCGCTACAACACCGCGTTTCATTTTGTAATAAATCGCTGTAACACTTGACAGCATTTCTCACAGATAGGAAAATAGATGCCAGGCAGACGGTAAATCGTATAAAAAAGCCATTAAAAGAACGAATCTCATTAGCATGTGGGTATTTCCCACAACTCTGTTCTCTCATTTGAGAGATAAAAAGACCTATTGAAAAACACCAGGAATACATTTTTTAGAGTATAATACACTATATCAAAGATATGCCAGAAGGCTACTATGCAACATTACAATCTGAACATCCCGGCTTCCAATGCTCCACAAACAACTAATGCTGTACTCACTGAACGACAAACTGCGGGTTTGAACAAAGAAATGCAAGAAGCAGCTCGCGCAGCAGAACGTGCACGCCTCCGGCAGGGTATTATGCATGTGCGCATACGTCACTTTTATTGTACGTTAGAGGAAATGTTCGATCCTACCCTGCGTGGTCAGGCGTTCGTTGTGGGTACTGGTACAGGTCGTCCAAACGAACCTGGGCGCGTAATAGATGTCTCCCCCGCTGCACTGCGTCTGGGCGTTAGCCCCGGCATGCCCTTGCGTCGTGCTTACCGCCTTGCTCCGCGGGCACGTTTCCTTCCGGCTTCTTACGATCAATATCAACCCGTACTTCTAAAACTTCGCGAACAATACCGAGCCTATTCGCGTATCATTGAGACTGTACCTATTGCTGATGCTTTCATTGATTTGCGCGGTTGCGAACTGCCTTTCGATTCACCCGTTACTCTGGCCGAGCGCCTCTGTGCGGAGATAGCAGAAATGCGACTAATGGCCCTTATCGGCATTGCTAACGGCAAAGCTATCGCTGAACTTGCTGCTCTGATGAGTCGTAAAGATGGTCGGAGGGGAGTCCTCTACATTCCTCCAGGTCGGGAAGCGTCATTCGTGCAAACACTGCCGCTCTCAATGTTGCTCCAGATGCGTGCGGCGGGCACAGGTATTCCAAGTGCCTTGCCCGAATTAGGTGAACAGAATGGCCACGCCTCTCGTCCGCCAGAAATCGAAGGCAGAAGCGAAAACATAGATTCGGTGGCTGTCGCAGAGCTGGTGGCGCACCTTAAGGATTTTGGCGTCACTACCTTTGCACAGGTTGCTACTCTGACTGAAGAAGGCTTGAGTCGTCGACTAGGACGGCTTGGTGGCTGGCTTTACCAGGTAGCAAGTGGTCAGGACTCCAGTCTCGTCGTCCCTGATGCTCCGCCACTTAGCCAGAATGCACGTGTGCGTCTTCATCATGCCGCGGACGCTGACGAAACCTGTGCTGCCATTCGCAAACTCGCCAACTATCTCGGCGAGCGTCTGCGAGAACAGCGGCTCAAGGGTCGTATTATTGCCCTTATGCTCTGGCCGAGTCGCCTCGTACGCCAGGAAACACGTAAACTCGTGATCGCTGAAGATGGTGAAGAGGTAGCAGTTACTTCTGCTGAGGATACTGTTGGAGGTCAGATGATCCTTTCGTGCCACACTGATGATCCCGATGTCATTGCGCATCATGTTCTCATGCTCTTCGCGCATTATCACCGTCCAAATAATCGCTACTTGCAAGTCCAGGTGCGCATCGGCGACATTATGGCTGTGACTCCAACTTACTATCCGCCTCCTGTACGCGCTCGAGGAAGGCCCACTCGCAAGCTCTAGGTGACCGGGTATCCATGCTCTGACAATTTGAGGCGACCGCGAGACTCACCTGATGGAAATGTAGGGGTATCCCTTCTCCTTACGTCTCACCTGACCCGTAGGGTAGCTGCGCAGCAGCGTTGGTGAGACGAATAGGTGCCAGCGGATACCCGGTGTTTACCCGGATCAACTTTTACTCCTTAGCTGCTTCAATTTCTCAAGCTCCCTCTGCCCTCGTGCCTCCAATCCAGTCTTCCACTCATCCTTATACCGCCGCATTGTGTGTACAATTGTATGTGCTATCGCCAGATTGCGATACCACTTATGATTTGCAGGCACAATATACCATGGAGCTTTATCCGTGCTACACTTCGATAACGCATCTTCGTATGCCCGCTCGTAATCTTGCCAATACTTTCGATCCTCCCAATCCTCAGCAGAAAGCTTCCAGGACTTATCTTTATCCTGTTCTCGCGCCAGCAAACGCTGCTCTTGCTCATCGTAACTGATATACAAGAAAAACTTCAGAATAATCATTTCATTGTTAAAAAGCAGTTGCTCAAAGTTGTTAATTTCCTCGTAGCGGCGGCTCCATACTGTTTCTGGCACCAGATTGTGTACGCGAGCAACCAGCACATCCTCATAATGTGAGCGATTAAAAATACCCATTTCACCTTTAGCAGGTGTGACTTTATGTATGCGCCACAGGAAATCATGTGCCAGTTCCTCCTGCGTCGGTTCCTTAAATGCATGCACATCACATCCCTGTGGATTCACATGCGAAAGCACATGCCGAATAGTTCCATCTTTGCCGCTTGTATCCATTCCCTGCAGCACTACAAGCAGGCTGTACTGTTGTGCTGCAGTCAGCAACTCCTGTAACTTGCTCATTTCGTCACTGAGTTTTTGCAACTCCAGGTCCGCGGAAGCACGATCACTTTGATTATCTGTATAACCCGGATCAAAATCCTTCAACTTAACTTTGCTGCCCGCATCCACTCTCCAAACGTAATTCATAAAAACTCAGCCTCCTTCTACCTTATGAAACTACTCTGGTTAAACTACCCCGGTGAAAAAATAAAAGCGCTGGCATAATCATATCACGACAGCGCTTCAAGCAAAGTAGTATTAGAACCTGAAGAAGTAACACTAATCCTTGCTTGCGGGTTATAATAGATAAAGAAAGCAATTATGGGGGCAATCGCTTACATTTAACGGGCTAGAAAGCCCTGGTCATTCATGCCAGGGATGAATAGCCGTTCCTTGTTTCAGGGCGGGGCACCGGGGTTCTAGCCGCTTGACTTACAGCCAAATTAGTTGTAAAATGGCTGTATGCAAGAAGCAAAAAGAACAAAAGCTCTCTCTATCCGGTTTCCCGCTCAACTCTTGGAACAGATGAAAGAGATGGCAAAACGCAATCATCGCTCTCTCAATGGAGAATGGGTGGCAGATTATGCGATTGGCTATCCAGCCCGATCATGTGCACCTCTTTCTGCAAAGCAATCCATATACCCTGCCAACCGATATCCCACGACTCATGAAAGGTCGTTCCTCTCACGAGTTGAGAGAAGAGTTTCCGCACCTCATGAGAATGCCGTCTCTGTGGACGCGCTCGACATTCTATAGCACGGCGGGGCATGTCAGCCAAGATGTGATCGATACGTATATTGAGAGGCAAAGCAAAGTCTGATGTTGATCTTTGAGTACAAGCTAGACGGCTCCAAAGCGCAATATGCCGCTATTGATGAAGCTATCAGAATAGTCCAGTTCATCCGAAACAAGTGCTTGCGCCTGTGGATGGACGAGCGTGGGGGGCAAGGCATTTCTAAGAATGACTTGCAGTGCTATTGTGCGGTCCTCGCCAAAGACTATCCCTTTGCTGCTTGTCTCAACTCCCAGGCTCGGCAAGCCAGTGCCGATCGCGCCTGGTTTGCCATTTCTCGCTTCTATGACAAGTGCAAAAACCACAAGCCAGGCAAGAAAGGTTATCCCAGGTTCCAACACGAGAACCGGAGCGTGGAGTACAAAACAACGGGATGGCCGCTCTCGCCTGATGGGAAGCACATCACCCTCACCGATGGGTGTCGTATTGGACGCTTGCGGCTGGTCGGCAATCCTAAGCAGAAGATTGCAGCCTTTCCTCTTGAACAGATCAAACGGGTACGCATTGTCCATCGAGCCGATGGCTACTATGTGCAGTTCGGAGTCAAGGCAGAGCGTGCCATCGTGCATCAGCCTACGGGAAAGCAAGTAGGCATTGATGTAGGGCTCAAAGCCTACTATACCGACTCCGAGGGCAACACGGTAGAGAACCCGCGCCACTATCGCAAAGCCGAACAGAAGTTGAAACGCTTGCAGCGTCAACTCTCTCGGAAACACAAGCAATCTCAGAACAGAAAGAAAGCCAGGAAACACCTTGCAAGAGCGCATCTACACGTCCAACGGCAGCGTGAAGACTTTGCCCGCAAAACGGCAAGCACGCTTGTCTCATCTCACGATTTGATTGCCTATGAAGACGTACAGATACGCAATATGGTGAGGAACCATCATCTCGCCAAGAGTATTCATGATGCAGCCTGGGGCACGTTCATCTCCTGGGTCAAAGCCTATGGTGTTACGCATGACATTCCTATCATTGCGGTAGCACCGCAGTTCACCAGCCAGGAATGTAGCGCGTGTGGAGCACTGGTGAAGAAATCGCTGAGTGTGCGAACCCACATCTGTCCCAGCTGTGGCGTGGTCTTGGATAGAGACCACAATGCCGCTCTGAACATCCTGGCAAAAGCCTTAGCATGTACCCTGGGGCACAGGGAAACATCCTCTTCTGAGGACAACGCTTCTGGACAGACTGCCTCTACTCGTCTCTCCCAACGGAAGACGAGCAAGCGGTCTGGATGAAGGAAGAACCACCCGTCTTTTTAGCGGGTGAGTGTCAGATCTATTGACTAGTCACAAACAGCAAGCCGTAGAATCTATGCCTATGGATTCTCTCTACCTTTGCCGGAGTAATATCAATGACAGTCACATCACATGATAATAGTTCTGATGCTGCTGGCTCTTCTAGTGAATTGGGGCCACGAGAACCACAACGTCGTCAGCCGCGCACTACTCGCTATCGTGTGATCTCACGTATCCTTCTGGCTATCTTAGTGCTGGGCATACTCGTCCCCATCGTCATCGCTACCGGCTACGGCATTAGTGCCTATACCACCTACACCGGCGTACGTAGCCAGGCTCAGAGCGGAGTACAACACCTGCTCAATGTAAAAACTATTTTCACAGGCGTCAAGGCTCACCCCAGTGGCTTTTTCGACAACAGCAAATTGAGCCAGGCCCGGCAAGAATTTGTTGCCGCCCATATTGATTTTCAGCAGATTGAATATAAACTTGACCATACAGGTGTCATCCAGACCATATCGACGTATTTTCCGCAGTTTCTCACGCAGGTTCACACAGCCCGCGCTGTAAGCCAGGTTGGCATGGACATATCCTACATTGGTCAGCAACTTACTACAACTGCTCTCATACTCGCCCCGACATTTCGTGGCCCTTTGCTGACCGATACCGCCAAACCTTTGATCACACAAGGAATGCTGGATCTCGTGGGTGCGACCATCAATGGAATCTTGCCGAGCCTCAACGATATTCAAACTCAGTCTCACTTCATCTCACTCGACACCTTACCTGTCAGCGTGCAGCAGCGTAATCAACTGCAACTACTTCTACAAGCTCTTCCACAGATCCAAACCGATCTTGCGCAGGTACTCGATCTTCTGGGAGTGGCTAACTGGCTTCTTGGTGTGAATGAGCCGCGCACCTTCCTGGTGCAAACTATGGATCGTGCAGAACTGCGACCGACCGGTGGATTCACTGGCCAGTATGGCGAGTTACACATACAGGGAGGTCGAATCGCTCCGTTCAACCTCGCAGATATTTCTCTTGTGGAGTACGTCGATAATAGCCGAAACCAGGGGCAACTTGCTCCACCGCAATATCGTTCATGGTGGCCTTTCGCGAACTGGGGCCTGCGTGACTCGAACGACTCTGCCGACTTCCCTACTTCGGCTCAAATTGCCATTGACCAATATAAGCTTGAAGTCGGTCACCAGGTAGATGGCGTCATCTTGTTTACCCCGTTCTTAGTCGAGCATATTTTGCAGATTATTGGTCCAATTTATATCCCCTCCTACAAGGATACTATTACAGCGCAAAATCTGGAAGATCGCCTACATTATTATCAACAGGATAACGCGGGCATATATAAACAGATTGTCATTCAGCCAGGTGTTACTACAACTTCCGATCGCAAACGTTTTACTGGCCTGCTGGCTCATCTACTGATGGACAAAGTACGTTATGCTCCACCAGATGAAATCCTGGCTATTGCCCAGGAGATGTTACATGATCTGAAAACCAGGGATTTACAAGTTTATTTCACCAATCCACAGGTCGAAGAATTACTCACTAAATATGACTACTCAGCGCAGATTGATCACTCTACTACCCATGATGGCTTATACGTGGTTCAGGCTAATCTCAGCGCCAGTAAAGCTTCGCAGTATGTCAAAACCATCATGCACGATACTGTCTCACTTGATGCCCAAGGTGGCGCGACCCATGTTCTGCAACTCCGCCTCGTCTATAATCAGATCGGGCCTGTCTATGGCTATGATACCTATCGCGACTATGTGCGTATCTATGTCCCGCCCAATAGTCGCTTTCTTTGGGGAGATGGCTTCGATACCGGCATACCGCTCTGTGGCGGTCTCTATCAGCAATGTCAACCAACTGGGGACTATCCACAAGGCGAACTACTTTGTCCAACGGGTCAATTCCAACCAGGAGCAGCCGCTCCTTCGATCATTGATCCCGATGGTGCGCACTGGCATCCTCTCGATACCATAGGCCCACCCACCAGTCTTGTGAGTGATGAACCTGGGCGCGCCATGTTTGGGGGCTGGGTGATCGTGCCCAAAAACTGCACTATGACTGTCACAGTCTCATGGTACGTGCCACCTTTGGGTACCACTCCTTATAGCTTGCTTATCCAGCGCGAGGCAGGTACTTTCCCCGAGTTGGATCTCACCGTTCTGCCAACCCCTGGGAATTGCACCGCGCTCAACACCACAGGACTGCACTTTGACGGCATCATGGGCGAAGACATGTCCTTTACTACAAAGAGCTTTACATCATTACTACCTTCTGCATCTACGGCATGTTATCCTCAACCCGGAATATAGCCTACCGTTACTAAAATCTACTGGTAAGTGATGTTATCGTCAGCTTTCGCTCGCCTTAGCCACACAGCCGAAGCATGATGGGGGTGGCATACGACGAGCGAAGACGGACCGAGAAACGCCAACCATTGCAGT
>WNFC01006851.1_pt1 | contig 14190 bp, 16 predicted proteins | sample 5400541 | NCBI WGS metagenome assembly WNFC01 (sample SAMN13153342, study PRJNA577476) | soil metagenome | isolation source: 120 cm saprolite under Douglas fir tree site 2 hole 2 replicate 1 | place: USA:California | collected 2015-04-18
TCGCACAGGTGTCGGCGTAGGCCGCTTTTACGGCGGCAGCGAATGCAGCGTCACGAAAGGGTCGCACCACAAGCCGCTCAACAACCGGCCGCTCGAACGTTGCCGGCTCGTCCTCATAGCCCTGAATGTCGTTATCGCTCCTGCGCTGTCGCTCTCCTTTTCTTAGTTCCTCAAGCACTCTGTTGAAGCCGGCTGTAAGAATCAGATCATATTCGGCATCACTCAAATTACGCACGGCTCGTCCGAACGCGCCCTTGTTGGTTGACCCATCCGGCTTGGTGAGACCCTGCTCATAGCTCCCATGGTCCTCGCGGAAAGGAACTGAATGATCGAACTCAAGATAGTCCGAAACGATTCCGTAGAAATGGCCGTCACGAACTGGATCAGGTTCAATGCGCTGCAAACGAGCGGTGGCGAAATACGCTTGCCGACCTCCTCGACTCTGGACGTCGGCGTTGATCCGCCGCGGCTCGTAATAAACGATCCAGTCGCCGATTGCGGCCTCGACCTGACGGAGATAGCCGAATGCGAAGCAGGGCGGCGTGGCGGCTCAAGGCCCTCACCCCTTCCAGCGGGAGAGGGAGAACGGTGCGGGAGCAGCCGGGATCGAGGATGGGGCCGCATCCGCCTCGCCAACGCTCGTCCGACGCACTATCCTCGGGAGAGGCAGGGAGAGCGGCGGCCTGGCGCGATGTTTCGGGCAGCGCCGCACGAACGTGTCGAAGGGAGAGGATCATGGGAGCGACGCAAGCCTTCGACCGGATCACCTTCGAGCCCGGCAAGATGGGCGGCCGCGCCTGTATTCGCGGCTTGCGCATCACCGCCGGTCTGGTCGTTTCGCTGGTCGCCGAGGGCGCGACGGTCGAGGAGATCCTCGCTGACTACCCCTATCTCGAGGCTGAGGACATCAGACAGGCGGTCTCCTATGCCGCCTGGCTGACGCGGGAAGAGGTGATGCCGGCCTAGACGCCGCCGATGCGTTTTCTCGTGGACATGAACGTCTCGCCGAAAATCGCCGCGGTGTTGCGGCAAGAAGGTCACGACGCCATCCATCTGAGCGAGCTCGGGCTCGGCGACGCCGACGACGTCGATGTCTTCGCGCGCGCCGCGGCCGAGAGCCGCATCGTGGTCACTTTCGACCTCGATTTCGGCGAGATCGTCGCCGCATCCGCCACCGGGCACACGAGCGTGCTCCTGTTCCGGCTGAGGTCGATGCGCTTCGACAACGTCCGGCGCCGTCTGGCCGCGGCGTTGCGCGGCGCCACGGACGCGCTCGAAGCCGGGGCCGTCGTGATCGTCGACGAGACGCGATTGCGCATCCGACGGCTGCCGATCGGATCGTAGGAAGCGGTCGCGGAACCGCCGACGCGCTGGCCGTGCCGGGAAAGGTGCAGCCCGCATTTTGTTTGTTCGCTTTTTGTTCTTGACACGCCGGAGAGAAACAGCGAGAATGCGGCAAGTTGACGATTTGCGCCCGCCCGGCCCCGCCGCGGCGGGTTTTTCGCGACTCTACGCCTTTCTTGCGGCGCCGCGCCGTCAAACGCCGCCCAATTGACGGCGACCATTTGCCCACCCCGGCAAATAACCGCGCTGATTTCGGCAGGTTTCAGGTGATGGCGGCTGGCGTCGCCGCGCACCGGATTCTCCAGATTCGAGGTATCAGATGACGACATCGCCGAAGAAGCGGCGCGCGGCTTCGCGCGCCGGGACGACGACGTGCGGGGTGGCGGACGTCCCTCACCCCGACCCTCTCCCGGAGGGAGAGGGGGAAGGAAAGGAAGGCGCGGCGGCAGGTTCTGCGGCCGCCAAACCACCCCGCAAGAAGCCGGGGCCGAAGCCGAAATATGGCGACGGGCCGAAGCGGCAGAGACCGTGGAGGACAAGGCGGCGATGAAGCATACCGGGCGCCGGGAGCCGCCGCCGGCCAAGACCGCGCCGCAGGATCCGGCTCTCGACCGGCTTCTGCGCTATGTCCCCTATGAGAAGCAGCGCGACTTCCACGGCGCCGGGGCGGCGCAGCGCGAGCGGCTGTTCATGGCGGGAAACCAGCTCGGCAAGACCACGGCGGGGGCGGCGGAGGTGGCGTTTCACGCGACCGGGCTTTATCCCGCTTGGTGGCAGGGGCGGCGCTTCGCACGGCCGACGGTGGGCTGGGCGTCGGGGATCACTGCGGAGACGACGCGCGACACCGTGCAGCGCCTCCTCCTCGGGCGGCCGCGCGGCGCCAATCTCGGCTACGTGCCCGACCGCCTCGTCGAGAAGGTGGCGAGCGTCTATACGATGGCGGGCGCGACCGACACGGTGATGGTGCGCCATGTCTCGGGCGGGCTCTCGGTGCTCGCCTTCAAATCCTACGAGAAGGGGCGCGCCAAGTGGCAGGGCGAGAGCCTCGATTACGTGTGGTTCGACGAGGAGCCGCCGCAGGACGTCTATTCGGAGGGGCTGACGCGCATCTCGGCGACGGGAGGGATCGTCTTCATGACCTTCACGCCGCTTCTCGGCATGTCGGAGGTGGTGCGGCGGTTTCTCGCCGAAATCTCGGCCGATCGCGCGGTGACGCGGATGACGATCGAGGATGCCGGGCACATCGCTGATGACGAGCGGGCGCGCATCGTCCAGGGCTATCCGCCGCATGAGCGCGAGGCGCGGGCGCAGGGGCTGCCGCAATTGGGCTCGGGGCGGGTCTTCGCCCTTCCCGCCGCCGACATCGCCTGCGATGCTTTTGCCATCCCCAAGCACTGGCCGCTGATCGGCGGGCTCGATTTCGGCTGGGACCATCCGACGGCGGCGGTCAAGCTCGCCTGGGACCGCGACGCCGATTGCCTCTATGTCACCCAATGCTATCGCCAGGCCGAGGCGACGCCGACCATCCATGCCGGGGTGCTGCGGGGCTGGGGCGGCGGGCTCGACTGGGCGTGGCCGGCGGATGGCCTCGCGCACGACAAGGGCTCGGGGGTGCGGCTCGCCGAGCTCTACCGGGCGCAGGGGCTGTGCCTCCTCTCGCAACACGCGCAGTTCGAGGACGGCTCGGTCGGCGTCGAGGCCGGCATCATCGAGATGCTGGAGCGCATGCAGAGCGGGCGCTGGAAGGTCTTCCGCGAGCTCGCCGAGTGGTTCGAGGAGTTCCGCCTCTATCACCGGCGGGACGGGCGTATCGTCAAGGAGGCGGACGACCTCCTCGCCGCCTCACGCTACGCCATGATGATGCGGCGCTTCGCCAGCTGCGCGGTGAATTCGAGCTGGTCGACGCCGATCAAGTACGATTCGCGGTGGATCGTGTAGGAGCTGACAGCTATCAGCCGTCAGCTATCAGCTTAGGGGAGAGCGCCGGCAGCGCACAGCTGAGAGCTGACGGCTCTCTTACTGCGCCGCCCTCAGCAGATCCGGCGATCGGTGCGGCGCGCGCGGCGCGGTTTCGCCGCCGCTCATCGTCGCGACGCGCAGGCGCTTGACTGCTTCGCTGACCGCCTCGAAGGCGTTCATCAGCTCGATCGCCGGCAGGCGTCCCAAGGCGCCCTCGACGGCGAGCAGCGAGTTGAGCGCGTCGACCGCATCGTCGAGGAGAGAGGCGGCGGCGACCATCTCCTTGTCGAGCAGCAGGCTGGCCCCGGCGCTGCTGCGCAGGATCGGCGAGGCGTGGATCTTGAAGATCTCGCAGGCGCTGCGCGCGATCGTCTCGAGCCGGCCCGGCCCATATTCCAGCGGAATGACGCGGTAGCGGTGGGCGACGAGCTCGCCGATCCGGGCGGCCTCGCCGGCTAGGGCGAAGCGCAGATCCTCGCGGCGACGGTTGTCGTCGATCTCGCGACTGCGCTTCTGCTGCGCCAGCTGCTCGCTGAGCGCGGCGATCTCGGCCTCGGCGGCTTGCCGCGTGACCTTGGCCTGGTGGCGGCCGCCGGCCCAGGCGAGGATGCCGGCGATCAGCGCCAGGATGCCGGCGAGAAAGCAGCCGAGATCGCGCAGGATCACATAGGCCCCGCCAAGCCCCTCCTGGGCAATCGTCGCGTCCATGTCGTCGCTTCCTGCTGTCCTGGTCCTTCCCGTCCCTAGCGCGCGGCGCGGTGTGACGCGGCGCCGCTGGCGGCGGTGCCGTCCGGCGACAAGACCTCGATGTTGCCCGCCAGCTGACCGCCGGCCTCGATCTCGACCTGGGCATAGCCGACCGTGCCGGAGACCTTGCCGGTCGCCCTGATGTGCAGGCGCTTGCGGGCGCTCAGCGTGCCCTCGAAACGGCCGCGGATCTCGGCCTCGTCGATCGACGCCGAGCCCTTGAAGAGACCGCTTTCGGCGATATCGATATAGCGGCAATTCGCCAGATTGGCCTCGACGCTGCCCTCGACGACGAGGCGGTCGCACGAGGTGATCTCGCCCGAGAGCCCGATCTCGCGGCCGACGATGAGGGTGCGATGCTCGGTCTCGCTCGGCCGCGGCGCCGGCGCTGCCGGGGCGGCGGACGGCGCCGGCGGCCGCTCGATGCCCGGGCGCACGACGTCGGAGGGGCGGGCCGGCTGGGGCGGCATGACCGGCGCCCGCCCACCAACGCCGCCGGCCGAGCCAAAGCCGCTGCCCGGCGGCATCGCCGGTCGTCCTGCCAAACCCGAATTGTCGCGCGGATTGTCGCTCGCTGCCATTGCCGTCATCCCCCTTCCTGGCGCGCCGTCCCGCCGGCGCCGTTGCGCGACGCACCCTGAGCATCTTTTGTTCCCAGCGGTGCGGCAAAAGAGTGACCTTTCGCGGGCACGCCTGCGAAATTCGCGGGCACGCCCGGGAAGCCGAAGCGCGGCCCTCGGGCCGTAAGCCCCCCGGCTTCTTCACTATTTGGTGAAACTTAACCGTCACACTCGCCGCCTTGGCTTTGCGCATGGAATGGGCGACGTGAAGATTTCGAGCCTGGCGGGAGCGCTGCGGCGGCCGGCGATCGGCTTCTGCGCCGGCGGCTTGCTGCTGGTCGGCATTCTCTTCGGCCTGGTCGCCGTCGATCGCTGGCATTCCTACGAGGCGGCGGTCGCCATCGCCGACCGCACGACGCAGAACCTCGCGCGCACCCTCGAGGAGCATATCTGGCGGACGGTGACGAGCGCCGATCTCGTGCTCTCGGCGATTGCCTATAATTTCGCCTCGCCGGGCGGCGGGGTGGGACCGAGCCGCGCCTTCGCCAAATCGGTCGCCAGCCGGCTGTCGGCGAACGGGCTGCTCAGCGACATCGAGGTGGTCGATGTTGCCGGCGACCGCGTCGGCGCCGATCTCGAGCCGCAGATCCCGCTGCACTATGCCGACCAGGATTATTTCGTCGCCCATCGCGATCGCGCGCTCAACGGGCTCTACATCTCGATGCCCTATGTCAACCGGCGCAGCAATCGCTGGTCGATCGCCCTCAGCCGGCGCCTCGCCAACGGCGATGACAGTTTCGGCGGCGTCACCTTCGCCGCCGTCGATCTCGGCTATTTCCAGGATTTCTACGCGACGCTCGATGTCGGCCCCGGCGGCATCGTCGCGATGTGGAACGACGAGGGCCGCCGCATCCTGCTGGAGCGCCCGGCCGACCACATGCTGCAGGGCCGCGTCTTCGACGAGGGCGGGCTCGTCCGCCAGCTCGAGGAGCGACGTCAGGCGGGCACCATCCGCGAGATCTCGCCGATCGACGGGATCGAGCGCGTCATCAGCTATCGCCGGGTCAGCGGACTGCCCTTCGTCGTCTCGGCCGGCATCGCCAGCGAGGCCTATCTCGCGAGCTGGCGCCGCGACACGGTCAAATATGCCGCCGTGACGCTCGCCGTCGACGTGGTCATCCTCCTCCTCACCTTCGTGCTTTATCGGCAATGGAAGCGGCGGGCGGCGACCGAGGCGCGGCTGCAGGATTTCGCCGCGGTCGGCTCCGACTGGTTCTGGGAGACCGATGCGGAGCACCGCTTCACGCTGTTATCGGAGGCGGCGCGGAACGTGCTGAGCCTGCCGCTCGAGACCTATATCGGCCGGAGCCGCTGGACGATCCCGGAAGTGGCGACGCCGGAGGCGGCCGACGGCATCGCCAAGCTGCGCGCCCTGCACGAGGCGCGAGAGCCGTTCAAGAACTTCGTTTATGCGATACGCGGCACCGCGGGTCTGCGCCATGTCGAGATCAGCGGCCGGCCGGTCTTTGCGGCCGGCGGCCAGTTCACCGGCTATCGCGGCGTCGGCGCCGATGTCACCGAGCGGCGGCGGCAGGAGATCGCGGTCGCCGAAAGCCGCAGCCAGCTGCAGACGGTGATCGACACCCTGCCCGCGCGCATCAGCGTCAAGGACCGCGAGCTGCGCTACGTGCTCGTCAACGTGCCGCAGGCCGAGGAGTTCGGCTGCTCGCCAGCGGCGGCGATCGGCAAGCGCAAGGAGGATTTCGCGATCGGCGGCGTTCCGGAGGACGCCAGCAAGGCCTTCATCGAAGATCTGCAGAGTCGTGACCATCGCGTGCTGGAGACCGGCGAGGCGATCCTCAATTTCGAGGAGACCCTGCCGCAGACCAACGGCGCGGTGCGCAGCACGCTCAGCAGCAAGATCCCGTTGCATGACGGCAAGGGCCGGGTCAACGCCGTCCTCACCGTCGCCCTCGACATCACCGAGCGCAAGAAGATCGAGACCGAGCTGCTCGCCGCGCGCGAGGCGGCCGAGCAGGCGAGCCGCACCAAGTCGCAATTCCTCGCCAACATGAGCCATGAGCTGAGGACGCCGCTCAATGCGGTGATCGGCTTCTCCGAGCTGATGAAGACGCAGCTCTTCGGGCCGCTCGGTGACAGCCGCTATGTCGGCTACGCCGCCGATATCGCGGCGAGCGGCAGCCATCTCCTCAGCATCATCAACGACATTCTCGACCTCGCGCGGGTCGAATCCGGCAAGCTCGAGCTGCACGAGGAGGCGGTCGGCATCGACGACGTCGCGCGCTCCTGCGGCCGGCTGGTCCAGGAGCGTGCCAGCGAGGCGGGGGTGCGGCTCGACATCGTGCCGGCGCGCGACATGCCATTCATCCGCGCCGACGAGATCCGCATGAAGCAAGTTCTCCTCAACCTCTTGTCGAACGCGGTGAAGTTCACCCCGCGCGGCGGCCGTGTCACCTTCTCCGCCGTCCGCGACGAAGTGGGCGACATCATCCTCAAAGTCAGCGACACCGGCATCGGCATGAGCGCGGAGGAAATCGAGCTCGCGCTGCAGCCGTTCCGCCAGATCGACAACACGCTGGCGCGCAAGCATGGCGGCACCGGCCTCGGGCTGCCGCTCACCAAGACGCTGGTCGAGATGCAGGGCGGTCGTCTCGATATCGCCAGCGAGAGCGGTCGGGGAACGACGATCTCAGTGATCTTCCCGTCACACCGCCTGATGCCGCAGCAGCCCGGCTGGACCAGCCGCGCGGGGTCTTCGCGCCTAGCCATGTAGGCGGATCGCTGCAGCGCGACGCGCTTGCCGATCTATTAGGCCGTGTACTCATTAATCGAGAATGTGCAGATCGGACTGTCCGCTCATGCCGCCGACAGCGGCGGTAACGCGGACATCGTCGGAGTTCTCAGAGGTGCCAAGAGCTGCCATAAGCAGCTCTTGCTTGGGCGTTCAGACCGGAAGCCGCAGCTCTTTCCGCAGGCTCCTGTCGAACATCTCCGCAGGGGCGAAGCGGCGAAGCAGGTTGATCTGCCGAGCGATCTTGCCGGCGGTATAGCGCCGCCGAGGGCGGTGGTCGGTCGCGGCCCGGAGCACCACGTCAGCCACCAGCTCCGGTGGATCGGCTTTGGGCATCACATCCCGAAGAAGCGCGTGGGTGCCGGCTCGCGCCTGATCATATTCATTCAACTTCGCGTCGGGCTCGAGCGCGTTCTGGTCGAAGACGCTGCGGGTATAGGCCGGCTCGATGAGTGATACGCGAATGTTGAAGGCGCGGACCTCGTGATCCAGCGATTCCGAATATCCTTCGAGCGCATGCTTGGTCGCCGAATAATAAGCCGAGTAGGGCGCAGGAACGAGCCCGAGGATCGAGCTGATATTAATGATTCGCCCTTCGCCACGCTGGCGCATTGAGGGCAACGCGGCGTTGGTGGCGCGCACGGTACCGAACACATTGACGTCGAACAGGCCTTTCACCTGGCTGATGGAGGACTCCTCGGCGCCTCCGAACAGCCCAAGGCCGGCATTGTTGACCAGCACGTCGATGCGGCCTGTCTGCGAGAGCACGGTCGAGACGAGGGCTTTGACTGATGCGTCATCGGTCACATCGCACGTCACCATGGTCACCCGGTTCGATCCGTTGCTGGGCCGGCGACTACTCCCGAAAACAGTAAATCCCGCACGCGCGAGGACCTCGGCGCTGGCCTTACCAATGCCGGAGGAGGCTCCGGTCACGATCGCTGTTTTTCCCGAATTTGATCTCATCGATGGTCCTCAACATTCCATTGCATTACGATCACCATATGATATTATGAGCATAATGCAAACGGAAAAGCAACAGGGGCGCCATGCGCTATGAAAAGGGCCGAAAAGATGCCTCCCGCCGTCGGATCATGGAGGTCGCGGCCGAACGCTTCAGGGGCGAGGGCATCGCCGCGTCGGGTCTCGCCGGCATTATGAGCGAGGCCGGGCTGACGAACGGTGCCTTCTACCCGCACTTTCGATCCAAGGCAGAGCTTGTCCGTGAAAGCGTCGCGGCGGCACTTGAGGATCAGACGAAGCGGCTGCAGGAGACCCTTGCCTCTGGGGGCCTCGAGCTCGCGATCTCGTCGTATTTGTCAGGGGAGCACCGGGACAATCCGGCAAAAGGCTGCGCATTTGCGGCGCTCCTGCCGGAGCTCGCGCGTCAGCCGTCCGAGACGCGCCGTCTTTCTGCCGAACGCCTGTTAGAAGTGGCGCGCCAGGTTTCGCCGGCCCTGCCGTCCGACACCCGAGATCCAGAGGCCATGGCGATCGCCCTTCAAGCGATGCTCATCGGCACCCTTCAACTCGCTCGTGCCGTGCAAGGGACGGCATTGTCGGATCGCATCTTGGCAGCAGGCGCAGATGCCGCGCGCGCGCTCGTCCGGTCCTGCAAAGATCATGACGCACGTTAGGTTTCAGGAGAGGTCCCAATGAAGGCCTTTATCGTCGATCGTTACAAAGGCGAACTACGGTTCGGCGAAATGCCAGATCCGGAGATTCGGGATCATGACGTGTTGGTCCAGATCTATGCCGCTGGCGTAAACCCTCTTGATTCCAAAATCAGAGACGGCGAATTCAAGCTCATATTGCCTTATCGATTGCCGCTCATTTTAGGAAATGAGCTTGCGGGTGTCGTAGTCCGCGTCGGATCCCGGGTCGTGCAATTCAAGCCCGGCGACGAGGTGTACGCGCGGCCGGACAAAGACCGCATCGGTACGTTCGCCGAATTCATCGCGATGAATGAAGATAATGTGGCGATGAAGCCAAAAACCCTCACCATGGCCGAAGCCGCTTCCATTCCTTTGGTCGGCTTGACCGGTTGGCAGGTGCTGATCGAAAGAGCGAACCTCAAGAAGGGGCAAAAAGTTCTCATCCACGCGGGCTCCGGTGGAGTCGGAACATTTGCAATTCAGCTTGCAAAGCATGTCGGCGCGACGGTGGCGACGACAACGAGCACGGCGAATGTCGATCTGGTCAAAAGCCTGGGTGCCGATATTGTCATCGATTACAAGAAGGAAGATTTTGAAAACGTCTTGCACGACTACGACGTCGTGTTGAACAGTCTGGGCAAGGATACGCTTGAAAAATCTCTGCAGGTTCTGAAGCCTGGTGGACGGCTCATCTCGATCTCCGGTCCTCCCGACCCCGATTTTGCGAAAAACCTCGGATCGGGTTGGATGCTGAGACTGGTCATGCGCCTTCTAAGTTATGGTATCCGGAAGAAAGCGAAGCGGCGTGGCGTCGACTACTCCTTTCTTTTTATGAGAGCGAACGGCGACCAATTGCGCGAGATTGCCTCGCTCGTCGATGAAGGCATTATACGCCCAGTTGTGGAACGGGTATTTCCGTTCGCGGCGACACCAGAGGCTTTGGCTTACCTCGAAAGGGGACGTGCTAAAGGCAAGGTCGTCGTCGGTGTCAGATAGAAATGTCACAGCGAATCCTAGCAAAGACAGGCCGCCTCACTCCTCTGCCCCCCTGCGACGGCCGGCCCCTTCAGTCTGCTATGGGTCAAAGGCTGCGATGCGCCGATCGCAGCGGAACGGCCGCTCTCCATCCGATTGCGGAATAGTCCGCGCGCTGGCAGTACCGCGGCTTCGTGCCAAATCCGGAACTACCGACCAACTCTATTGTTGATCGGCAGAAATCCGAATGAAATCCCGGCTTATTCATCCACCTTGCCGGCAGGGTGGACACGCCCCGCTTCAACTTCGACGGGTTCATCAACATCCGGGGCGGCGAACGCCTGCTACCGGTACACCCAGCTCTTCCTGGGCGGCAGCATCGAGGCCGTCAGCGACATGACAAGGCTGTGGAATCTGCCCCGGACTCAGGATTCCTGCTCGGGCGCCTGGTAGATTGTCACTGGTCGGCTGCCGGGCTTGTCCGGGAGCTTCGGTTGCGGCGCCGGGTAGAAGAGCGGCTCGCGCTTGTCCCACGAGAACTCGAAGGGCAGCCGCATGCGCACGCCGCCGCCGTGATTATCCGCGTTCTTCCGGACGGCCTCCTGCAGCGCCTTCGCCGTGTTTTCGTCCCACGGCAATTGATAGTAGCGGGGCTCGTCGACGCTCGGGAATTGGACCCAGAGATAGACCCCCTTCCCTTCCAGCATATACGAGCCGAGCACTTTGACGTCCTCGGCGCCGGCGCGGGTGAGCTCGAGCGTCGTCGATTTCGGCCGCCCGAGCATGTCGGAATAGCCGAAGAAGAGGACAGCGAGCAGAATGGCGAAGAAGCTCGCGATCCCGGCGCGACAGCGCCGCGTCATCGCCGGCAGGCCGATGAAGGCGAAGGCGCCGAGCAGCAAAGCGAGCGAGATGAAGGCGATCACGAAGCTTGTCATTTGACCACTCCCGACAGAGCGGCGCGCAGCTCCTTGTGGATCCGGTTCAGGCTGCCGGGTATCAGCTCACCCTTCTGGTCGAGACGAAAGCGGAAGATCGTGATCTCCTGCCCCTGCGAGCGCAGCTCGGTATCGGAGCGCACGATCTGCCGGACCTGACCATCCTCGCCCTGCACCGAGACTACGGCGGTGAGCGGGATCGGGAACTTACCATCACCGCTGCGATAGAGATGAGCGTTGACCACATACTCGCCAGCCCACCGGCCGCGGCCGTAGCTGACCTCATAATTCATCGAGTTGGGGTCGCCGGAATGGCCGAGATCGTCACGGACCAGGTTGAAGATGGCGCCGCCCTTGTTGGAGTAGCCGACCGGCACGTCGCCCGGCCCCTGCACCCAGAGATCGACGTCGGCATCGACGCCGCGATCCCAATGCAGTTCGACGATCACATTCCCAGGTGGCTTCGCTCCCTTGGATTCCTCGGCTTTCTTGTGCACGTGTGCAAGCGCGATACCGCCGATCAGCAGGTACATGAAGACCAGCAGGAACAGCATGTCTCGGAAGGAGACGTTCATGCCGCGCCACACGGGTCAGATCTCCTCGCGGCAGAGCAGATGCGCGTTGGTGCCGAGCCAGAGATAACCGATGCAGGCCAGCAGATTCGTATAGAGCGCGGTGCCCGAGCCGATGAATATCGCCGAGATGATGGTCGTAAAATTGTCGAAATTCTGGACCCCGTCGACCGTGAGTTCGCTCACCGTCACGATGAGCCCCAGCACGGTCCCGACCATGCCGAGATAGACCAGCGTGTTGCCGATCCAGCGAACCGCCTGCCAGTCGCGCCGGAAGGCGCGCCAGAGACCCCACAGGAAAAGTGCCGTGATCAGCACACACATGCCGGACACGTCGGCGCGGTAAGGCTTGGCCGCGAGGCCTTCGACCCAAGCCGCCGCGACGAGCGCGGCACCGATGAGATTGAGAACGGCGAACCGCGCGAAAAAGGCGCTGCCGACGCTGTTCCGCGCGCTGCGATCGACGATGCGCTGAAGCTGCGCACCGATACCCACCATCGGCTTCGCGGGCGAGACGATCGCCGCCGCCGGCCTCCGCACATCGGTGTCAAGCTCAGAGGTTGTTGCCCGCCTTGTCCATGAAATGGGATTGTTCATGCCATCTCCTACTTGTCGCGCCGTCGATTAGCATCGTCATCGACTGAAATCACCCAAGGTAATACTTCAGGATACGGGCGCAGCTGTGCGTCTGGCGATGGACCAAGGGGATGGGATGTCTTTTTTTAGAGGTAGCCCCAACTGAGTATTTTTGCGATCAACCGATTTATTTGGAAATTCGCCGAGTTCGAGCGATCAATGATCCTCATGTCCGATTTCCAGGGTTTGCTGGGTGAACGACGAGCAACATTTGATCCGCAGCGTCGACGGCAAACCGTTGGAGATCGTCGGGTCATGGAGCGACATCACCGCGCGGAAGGCGGCGGAGGAAGCGAAAGCTGCAGCGCATGCCCGCCTGTCCGAGTTGCTGGCCAGCTCGCTCGCGGAGATCTACAGCTACAAGGAGACGGGAGATTTCGCGCCGACTTTCGTCAGTCAGAAGATCAAGGACTGGCAGAAGATCAAGGACTGGCAGAAGATCAAGGACTGGCAGAAGATCAAGGACTGGCTGGGTTACGAACCGCAGGAATACCTGAAAGACGCGGATTTCTGACGGCGCTGCGTGCACCCGGACGACCTCGCCGCGGTGGAGGCTGAGTCGGTCCAGCTGGTCAAGAAAGGCCGCCACGCGGTCGAGTACCGATTTCTCAAGAAGGGCGGCAGCTATTGCTGGGTGAACGACGCGCAGCAATTGATCCGGGACGAGGACGGCCAACCGGCCGAGGTGGTTGGCTCGTGGAGCGACATCACTGCGCCTAAGGAGGCGGAGATCGCTTTCCGGCTTAGCGAGCAGCGCCTGACGGACGCGATCGAATCGATCTCGGAGGGGTTTTCGTTGTACGACGCGGAGGACCGGCTGATCGTCTGCAACAGCGCGTATCGAGAGCTTCTTCATCCCGGATGGGGGCACGCCGACGCCGGGCACGCCGTATAAAATACTCATCCGCAAGGCGGCGGAACAAGGCGCCCGAGCAAAACCGCGTGACTGCTCCTTTTTCGACAGATCCCGACGCCGCACGCGTTATGTCTGCTTCAGGTCAAGGGACTAAACCGCTCTCGCCGTAGAGCGAGAGGCCCTCGCTGCCGATTTAAGCGCGACGCGCTCGCCTATCTGAGCGCGACGCGCTCGTAGGGGTGCCTTGCGTAGGGGTAGAGGGCGCGGATGCGGCTGATATAGTCCCGCGTCTCGGGAAAGGGCGGCACGCCGCCATAGCGCTCGACGGCGCCCTCGCCGGCATTGTAGCCGGCGAGGACGAGCGGCACCCTGCCCTCGAAATAGCCGAGGAGCCAGTGCAGATAGCGCACGCCACCGGCAATATTCTCCTCGGCATCGAATGGGTTGCGGACGCCGAAGCGCTCGGCCGTCTCGGGCATCAGCTGCATCAGGCCGAGCGCGTTCTTCGGCGAGACCGCGTCGCGCTGGAAATCCGATTCGACTGCGATGATGGCAAGGACGAGGGCGGGATCGATCCGGTATTTCGGCGCGATGCCGGCGACCAGGCGCTCGACGGCGCGGCGCTCGGCCGGCGTGCTCGGGCGCGGCGGCACTTGGGCGTAGGTGGCGTCGCGCCGTGCGCAGCCCGAGGCGGCGACGCGCGGCCCCAGGCGCGCCTGGAGCGCAAGGCGGCGCAGCGCCGTGCCGGCGTCGGCATTGCCCTCGAAGGCGGCAAGGCGCAGCCAGGCGGCAGCGATATCGGGGTTGCGCGGGACGCCGCGCCCGGTGAGATAGAAGCGACCGATCGCTGCGGCAGCGTCGGAATAGCCCTGGTCGGCGGCGGCGCAATATAGAGTGATGGCGCGGCGGTAGTCGCCGGCCCGTTCGGCAAGTTGGGCCCGCTTGAGGGGCGATGGCTTGAAATCGGCCCGCTTGAGGTCGGCCGGCTTGAGGTCGGGCGCGGGGAACTCGCTGGGCGGCGCAGCGGCGAGCGCACCGCCATCGGAGAGCCCGATCCCCAGGGCCGTGCAGCAGGCTGCGGCAAGCGCGCGCAGAACGAACGGCCTCATTGCGGCATCCCCCCAAGGTCCTCGAAG
>WNFC01005262.1_pt1 | contig 14189 bp, 7 predicted proteins | sample 5400541 | NCBI WGS metagenome assembly WNFC01 (sample SAMN13153342, study PRJNA577476) | soil metagenome | isolation source: 120 cm saprolite under Douglas fir tree site 2 hole 2 replicate 1 | place: USA:California | collected 2015-04-18
GGAGGCACCCGGCCCGGCGGCGCCGAATCGAAGCGGAGACGGCGCCCCCGCCTCCCCGCACCGCCGTCTCGGGTCACGCTCCTACGTCGGCGACACCCGTGGCAAGCCGACGACCTCATCGCGTGCGTGGGCGCGGGTACCAAGCGCTTCGGGTGCTTCCGGCGCCGGAGCGCTCGCTCACAGCAGCGACTTCATCTCGCTGATCAGCTTGGTGAGGCTGGCCTTGGCGTCGCCGAAGAGCATCATGCACTTCTCGTTGTAGTAGAGGTCGTTGTCGACGCCGGCGAAGCCCGGGCGCAGGCTGCGCTTCAAGACGATGATCGACTTGGCGCGGTCGACCTCCAGGATCGGCATGCCGTAGAGCGGGCTCGACTTGTTGCTCTTCGCCGCGGGGTTGGTGACGTCGTTGGCGCCCACCACGAGCACGATGTCGGCCTCCGGGAAGAACGGGTTGATCGCCTCCATCTCGTGGAGCTGCTCGTACGGGACGTTGGCCTCGGCGAGCAGCACGTTCATGTGGCCCGGCATGCGGCCGGCAACGGGGTGGATCGCGTATTTCACGTCGACGCCGCGCTCCTTCAAGATGTTGCCCAGCTCGGCCACCGCGTGCTGCGCCTGCGCCACGGCCATGCCGTAGCCGGGCACGACGACGATGCTTTGGGCCGTCTCGAAGAGGACGGCCGTCTCCTCGGGCGCGATGCTGCGCACGGTCCCCTTGGCCTCGGCGGCCGCGGCCACCGCCTCATCCGACACCCTGCCGAACGCGCCGAAGAGCACGTTCACCGCCGAGCGGTTCATCGCGCGGCACATGAGCAGCGCGAGCAGGAAGCCCGAGGTGCCGTCGAGCGAGCCCGTGATGATCTGGATCTTGTTCATCAGCACGAAGCCCATGGCGGCATCGGCGAGCCCGCCGTACGAGTTGAGGAGCGCGATCACCACCGGCATGTCGGCGGCGCCGATCGGGATGACGAGCAGGAGGCCGAAGACGAACGCCAGCCCCACCATCACGTAGAAGAACGCCGTGGCCGCCTGGGTGACCACCAGATAGACCCCGGAGGCCGCGATGACGGAGAGCAGGCTCAGGCTGAGGACGTTCTGTCCCCGGTACGTGATCGGCCGCCCGCGCAGCAGCTCCTGGAGCTTGGCCGCCGCGACGAGGCTGCCCGTGAACGTGAGCCCGCCGACCACCACCTCGAAGTCGAGGGCGGTCAGTGTCACGCGGGCGAGCGCGCCCTGATAGCGGAAGTACTCGGAGACCCCCACCAGGCACGCCGCGAGCGCCCCCAGCGAGTGCGACAGCGCGGTCCGCTGCGGCACCGCGGTCATCGGGATGCGGAGCCCGAGCGTGCCGCCGAACACCGCGCCGATCGCGAAACCGAGCGCGATCCACCGGTAGGTCACGATGTGCGGGTGGAAGAGCGTGCCGACCACCGCGACCAGCATCCCAAAGGCCGCGAGCGACATGCCACTGCGCGCCCACTTGGGGGAGCTCAAGCCCTTCAGCCCGAGCACGAACATCCCCGCCGACAGGATGTAGCAGTAGCGGAGCGCCTCCGGGGCGACGTGCTCGTGGAGGTATTCCCCCATCGCCATCCCCGCGGGCTTGGTCGCGTAGAGGAGGCCCGCGACCGCAGCGAAGACCGCCACGACGAACGCGAACGCCTGCAGCTCGACGGGCCGCCGCGTCCCCCGCGCGCGCTCCTCCGCCGTCCGGAACATGCGCAGCATGCGGTCCGTGATGAGGAAGCCGCCGAAGGCGTTCGTCGACGAGCAGGTCACCGCGGCGAAGCCGAGGAGGGAGCACACCCAGCCGTTCGGGACCTGGCTGTAGTCGCTGCCCGCCACCACCAGCGACCCGACCAGCGAGATCGCCGCGATGGCGTTGGTCGCCGACATGAGCGGCGTGTGCAGCAGCGGGGGGACGCGGGTGATGATGTGGTAGCCGAGGAACCCGGCCAGCATGAAGATGTAGAGGCCGACCTCCAGCTCGGTCGTCATGCCGTCTTTCGTGCCGCCAGCGCGGCCTTGACCGCGTCGTTGACGACCGCGCCGCCGTGCGTGACGCAGGCGCCCTTGATCACCTCGTCGTCGAAGTCGAGCGCCAGCGCGCCGTCCTTGACGAGCTCGCGGAGCAGCTCGGTCACGTTGCGCGCGTAGAGCTGGCTCGCGTGCACCGGTATGGTGGCGGGCAGGTTGGTCGGGCCGTGGATGGTGACGCCGTGCCGCACGACCACCCGGTCGGGCTCCGTCAGCTCGCAGTTGCCGCCGGCCTCGGCCGCGAGGTCCACGATCACCGAGCCGGGCCGCATGCCCACGACGGTCTCCTTGGTGACCAGGCGCGGCGCGGGCCGGCCGGGCACCAGCGCCGTGGTGACGACCACGTCGAACTCCGTGGTCTTCTCGGCGAGCATCTCCTGCTGCCGGCGGCTCGCCTCGGCGGACAGCGCCTTCGCGTAGCCGCCCTTGTCCTCGGCGTCGGCGATGCCGAGCTCGAACTCGAGGAACTTCGCGCCCAGGCTCGCGACCTGCTCCTTCACCGCGGCCCGCACGTCGTAGCCCCACACCTGCGCCCCCAGCCGGCGTGCGGTCGCGATCGCCTGCAGCCCGGCCACGCCCGCGCCGATCACCAGCACGCGCGCGGCGAAGACCGTCCCCGCCGCCGTCATCATCATCGGGAAGAGCTTCGCCAGGGACTCCGCCGCGACGAGGACAGCCTTGTAGCCCGCGAGGTTCGCCTGCGACGAGAGCGCGTCCATCTTCTGCGCGCGGCTGATGCGCGGGATGCCCTCCATGCCGAAGCTGGTGATCCGCCGCGCGGCCAGCCGCTCGACGAGGTCGGGGCTGGTGAGCGCCTGGAGGAACGACACCAGCACCGCGCCCTCGCGCAGCCGGTCCACCTCGCCCAGGGTGGGCCTCTGCACCTTCAGCACGACGTCGGCCTCGCCGTAGAGCGTGCCCGCGTCGGGAACGATGCGCGCGCCGGCCTTCTCGAAAGCGGCGTCGGCATGGAACGCGCCCTCGCCCGCCCCGGTCTCGACCAGCACTTCGAGCCCGCTCTTCGCGAGCGCGGCCGCCGCGTCCGGCACGAGCGCGATGCGGCGCTCGCCCGGCGCGATCTCTCGCGGAACCGCGACCTTCACGGGGCCTCGCTCATGGGCGGACGGCGCTATAGCAAACGGCCGGCGCCGGGAGAAGGCCGGAGGAGCCGTGCCCGAGCCGCCACAGGCCGAGCGCGGTGCACTTGACCGCCTCGATGCCGGTGTGAAACGAGCGCATCTCTGCATGGTCGGACAGGGAACGTGGCCGCGGTCGGCGGGGGGTGCGCGCCGCTTGCCGGCGCTGTATGCGCTCGCGATGCTGGTCGTCGCGGTGCTCCCGGCGCGCGCCGCGACCTTCGGTCTCGACGACGTCGCCGAGCGGGCCCGCCGGCTCGCGGAGGACCCCTTCCGGGATGCGAAGGGGCGCGTGCCCGACTGGCTGCTCAAGGTAAGCTACGACCAGTGGAGGGAGATCCGCTTTCGCCCCGAGCAGGCGCTCTGGCGTGACCGGGGGGTGCCCTTCCAGGTCCAGTTCTTCCACCCGGGGCTGTACTACAACCGGACCGTGCGGGTGAACGTCGTCGAGGCGAAGGGGGCGCACCCGGTCGAGTTCTCGCCCAACCAGTTCGACTACGGCAAGACCGACTTCGCCAGCCGGGTGCCGCAGAAGCTCGGCTACGCGGGCTTCCGCGTCCACTATCCGATCAAAGCGCGGGACTACTACGACGAGGTCATCGTATTCCTCGGCGCGAGCTACTTCCGGGCGGTCGGGAAGGACGAGGGGTTCGGGCTGTCGGCGCGCGGGCTCGGTATCGACACGGCGGAGTCCTGGGGCGAGGAGTTCCCCTACTTCAAGGAGTTCTGGCTGGTCAGCCCCGCCCCCCGGGCCGACCGCCTGACGGTCTACGCCCTGCTCGACAGCCCGAGCCTCACCGGCGCCTATCGCTTCGTGGTCCGCCCGGGCGAGCAGACGGCGGTCGAGGTCGAGTGCCGTCTCTTCCTGCGGAAGGAGGTACGCAAGCTCGGGATCGCGCCGCTCACCAGCATGTTCTTCCACGGCGAGAACACCAACCGGGCCTTCGACGACTTCCGCCCCGAGGTGCACGACTCCGACGGGCTCCTGCTCAGCTTCGCGAGCGGCGAGTGGCTGTGGCGCCCGCTCGACAACCGCCGCACGCTGAGCGTCAGCCACCTCCGGATGGAGAAGCCGCGCGGGTTCGGCCTCCTGCAGCGCGATCGCGACTTCGAACATTATCAGGACCTGGAGACGCACCCGGAGCGCCGGGCGAGCGCCTGGGTCGAGGCGAGCGGCGACTGGGGAGCGGGCTCCGTGGAGCTGGTCGAGATCCCGACGCCGTCGGACACGAACGACAACGTGGTCGCGTACTGGGTGCCGGAGAAGGCGCCGAAGCCCGGTGAGCCCGCCGCCTTCTCGTACACCCTCTACTGGTACGGGGACGACCCGGCCCGCCCGCCGGGCGGTCGGGCCGTGGCCACGCGTCGCGACGGCGGCACCGCCAAGGACGCCCAGCGCTTCGTGATCGACTTCGCCGGGAAGAAGCTGGCGGCCATCCCGGCCGACCGGGTGCTGCACGGCGTGGTCACTGTGGCCGGCGGCGTCGACGCCGGGGAGCTGCTCGAGGAGCACGTGGTGAAGAACCCCTTCACCGGCGGCTGGCGGCTCACCTTCCAGGTGCGGCCGAAGCGGCGGGAGCCGCTCGAGCTGCGGGCGTTCCTCGAGCAGGGGGGCGACACGTTGACGGAGACGTGGTCCTACGTGATCCTGCCGTGAGCGAGCAGGCACCCCGCTCGCGTGGTCCCACGATGGATGGCGATCCAGTTCCTCGGCGACCGCTCGGCCCGGCGAGCGACCGCCGCCTTTACGTGCCCGCGGACCGCATCCTCCACGACTGGAAGGAGGCCCGCGGGCGCGCGCTCGCCTACCTGGGGGCGCTCGGGCTCGAGGTGCAGGAGCACGCTCCGCTCGCGGCCCGGGCGGTCGAGCGCGCCCTGACCGAGCCGTGGGAGCGCGGGGGCGACGCGGTGTCGGAGACGCTGCGCGTGCTGCGCCAGCTCGTTCAGGAAGAGCATCCGGGCGCCGCCCGCCCGCCGGAGGGCGCCCCGGACGCCTTCCTCGCCTGGCGCCTCGAGCGGGCGCTGGCAGGGCGCTCGGCGGGACGCGATGGCACGGGCCGGCCGGCGGGGACCGCCGCCGGGGACGGCCCGCTCCGCTCGATGCCCGAGCTCAGCCGCCGGGCGATGGTCTCGGAGCCGATCGAGCGTCGGTTCCTGCGCCGCCTCCTCGGCCGCCGGCGCCGCAAGCCGGCGCCGGCCGCCCCGGCCGACCAGGCGCTCTACGGCAGCCTGCTCCACCGGATGCGCCGGCGGCTTCCATGGACGCGGGTCGCGTTACGGCGCCGGCTTGTCCTCGGTCTCCTCGTGCTCGTCCCCACCATCATCGCGAGCGAGTTCATGGTGAACGTCCTGCCTCACCAGGGGCGCACCTGGCTCGAGGTCACGATCGCGGCCTTCTTCGGCGCCCTCTTCGGCTGGATCTCGATCGGCTTCTGGACCGCCATGCTCGGCTTCCTCACCCTCGTCCGCCGCCGCGATCGCTTCGCGATCACCAACCTCGAGCCTTCCGGCGGCGACCCGCCGGCGGTCCAGGCCGAGGGCGTGCTCACGGCCATCGTGATGCCCATCTCCGAGGAGCCGGTCGAGCGGGTGTTCGCGGGGCTGCGCGCGATCCATCGCTCGCTGGAGCGCGCCGGCGCGCTCCAGCGCTTCCACTTCTTCGTGCTCAGCGACTCGGCGGATCCGAGCGCGGCGGTGCAGGAGGAAGAGGCATGGTTCGACTGGTGTCGCGCCGTGGGGGGCTTCGGCCGCATCTTCTATCGGCGCCGCAAGGTGCGCCTGGAGCGCAAGAGCGGCAACGTCGCCGACTTCTGCCGGCGCTGGGGCCGGCGCTACCGCTACATGGTCATGCTCGACGCCGACAGCCTGATGACCGGCGAGACGCTCGTCCGTCTGGTCGACTTGATGGAGCGCCACCCGGGCGTCGGCATGATCCAGACCGCCCCCGCGGCCGTGAACCGCAGCTCGCTGTTCGCGCGCCTGCAGCAGTTCGCGAGCCGCGTCTACGGCCCCATGTTCGCGGCCGGCCTGCACTACTGGCAGCTCGGCGACGGCCAGTACTGGGGGCACAACACGATCATCCGCGTCGAGCCCTTCACGGATCACTGCGCGCTGCCGCGGCTGCCGGGGCGGGAGCCGCTCGGCGGCGAGATCCTGAGCCACGACTTCGTCGAAGCCGCCCTCATGGGGCGGGCGGGGTGGAGCCTGTGGCTCGCCTACGACCTCGGAGGCAGCTACGAGGAGACGCCCTCGACGCTGCTCGAGGAGATGAAGCGCGACCGCCGCTGGTGCCAGGGGAACCTGCAGCACCTGCGGCTCCTCTTCACCGAGGGCCTGTTCGGCGCGCACCGCGCGCTCTTCCTGAACGGTGCGCTGTCGTACATGTCGGCCCTCCTCTGGTTCGTCTTCCTCACGCTCAGCACCGTGGAGGCGGTCGCGAACGCGCTCCGGGAGCCCGAGTACTTCCCGCATGGGGCGAGCCTGTTCCCCGAGTGGCCGATCTGGCGACCCGACTGGGCGCTCTGGCTGCTGGCGGTGATCGCCATGATCCTCTTCCTCCCCAAGATCCTGAGCGTCGTCCTGATCGTGCTCAAGCGGCGGAGCGCGCGGACCTTCGGGGGCGGCGTCAGGCTGTCGGTCAGCGTGCTCCTCGAGATCCTCCTCTCGAGCCTGCTCGCTCCCATTCGCATGGTGTTCCACAGCCGCTTCGTCCTGCTGAACCTCCTCGGGCGCACGGTGGGCTGGCGCTCGCAGGGCCGGGAGGAGATCACCACCAGCTGGCGGGAGGCGCTCCGCCACCACGGGCTCGACTCCCTGTTCGCGAGCGCCTGGGGCGCGGGCCTCTTCTGGCTGAGCCCGGGCTACTTCTGGTGGGTGACGCCGGTCATCGGGGCGCTGATCCTCTCGGTGCCGCTCTCGGTCTACACGAGCCGCGCGAGCCTGGGCGAGCGCGCGCGGCGGCGGGGGCTCTTCGTGATCCCGGAGGAGAGCGCGCCACCCCCCGAGCTGCAGGACCTGCACGACCTCGCCCGCAGCGCCCGCCGCAGGACGGGAGCGCTCCCCGAACGCGAGCGGGACGGCTTCGTCCGCGCCGCCGTCGACCCCTACGTGAATGCGCTGCACCGCGCCCTGCTCGGCCGCTCCCGCTCGCTCGCGCCGAGCCTCCAGGCGGCGCGCCAGGCGCTCCTCGAGCGTGCGCTCGCCGAGGGGCCGGCGAGCCTGACGGGACGCGAGCGCCGCATCATGCTCGGGGATCCCGACCTGACCGACGCCCTCCACCGGCGCGTCTGGGCGCTGCCCGATCACGAGCGGGCCGCGCGCTGGGGCCGCCCGGGACACCCGGGGCCCCCGCCTCCCTCACCTTGAGCGCGCCGCGTCCGTCCCGACTCCTTGCGCCCGCGTTGCTCCTCTGCGCCGCGCTCGGCTGCCGCCGCGACGCACGCGGCGGCGTGGAGGTCGAGCTGTGGGCGATGGGGCGCGAGGGGGAGGTGGTGGCGCAGCTGATGCCGGAGTTCGAACGCCGCCATCCGAGTCTCCGCGTGCGCGTGCAGCAGGTTCCGTGGAGCGCGGCACACGAGAAGCTGGTGACGGCCTACGTCGGCGGGGCGATGCCCGACGTCTTCCAGGCGGGCAACACGTGGCTCCCGGAGCTCGCCGCCCTGGGCGCGCTCGAGCCGCTGGATGACCGGATCGCGCGCTCTCCGGCCCTCGTCCGGGGAGACTACTTCCCGGGCATCCTCGACACCAACGTGATCGACGGCGTCACCTACGGCGTGCCGTGGTACGTGGACACCCGCGTCCTCTTCTACCGCCGCGACCTGCTCGCGGCGGCCGGCCATCCCGACCCACCGCGGACGTGGGCGGCGTGGAGCGATGCGATGGCGCGCGTGAAGGCGCGCGCGGGTCCCGAGCGCTACGCGATCCTGCTCCCCCTCCGCGAGTGGCAGCCGCCGGTCATCCTGGCGCTGCAGCTCGGCGCGGACCTCCTGCGAGACGGCGACCGCTACGGCGACTTCCGGAGCCCGGCCTTCCGCCACGCGTTCGACTTCTACCTGGATCTCTTCCGGCGCGGCCTCGCGCCCGGCACGGGGGAGGCCGCGGTGGCCAACGTGTACCAGGACTTCGCGGCCGGCTTCTTCGCCCTGTATATGAGCGGGCCATGGAACATCGGCGAGTTCCGGCAGCGGCTGCCCCCCGGCATGGACGGCCGCTGGGCCACGGCACCCCTGCCGGCGCCCGATGGCGGCTACCCGGGGGTCTCGCTCGCCGGCGGCGCGAGCCTCGCCGTGTTCCGGCGCTCGCCGCGCCAGGACGCCGCCTGGCAGCTGATCGAATACCTCTCCGAGCCGGCCCAGCAGGTCCGCTTCTACCGGCTGACCGGCGACCTCCCCGCGCGCCGGCAAGCATGGACGGAGGCGGCGCTCGAGCGTGACCCGCAAGCGGGTGCGTTCTGGACGCAGCTCGAGGCCGTGCGCGCGACCCCGAAGATCCCCGAGTGGGAGCGGATCGCGACCGAGATCTCGCGGCACGCCGAGGCGGCGGTCCGCGGGACCATGACGGCGGACGAGGCGCTCGGCGCGCTCGACGGGAACGTGGACGCGCTGCTCGCGAAGCGCCGCTGGCTCCTCGGCGGCGCGGGGGCGCGATGACCCGGCGCCGGCGGATCGGTCCGGCCCTCTGGTTCGTGGCGCCGGCGCTCGGCCTGATCGGCGTCTTCTTCCTCCTGCCGGTCGCGGCCTCGCTCGTCCTTTCCTTCACGGACTTCGACATCTACGCCATCGCCGACGCGCGCCATCTGCGCCTGGTCGGCGCGGACAACTATGCCGGGCTCCTCCGCGACCCGCGCTTCTGGACGGCGCTCCGGAACACGCTCTACTTCGTCCTCGTCGGCGGCCCGCTCTCGGTCGCCGTCTCGCTCGGCGCGGCGCTCCTGGTGAGCGCCAGGCTGGTGCGCTGCCGCGGCCTCTTCCGGACGGTCTTCTTCCTGCCCGTGGTGACCACGCTGGTCGCGGTCGCGGTCGTCTGGCGCTACCTCTACCACCCCCGCTTCGGCCTCCTGAACCGGGGCCTCGCGCTGGTCGGGCTCGGCCCGATCGACTGGCTCGGCGATCCCGCCTGGGCGATGCCCGCCATCATCCTGCTCGCGGTATGGAAGAACTTCGGCTTCAACATGATCATCTTCGTCGCCGGCCTCCAGAACGTCCCCGAGCGGCTCTACGAGGCGGCCCGGATCGACGGCGCGGGCGCCTGGCAGCAGTTCCGCCGCGTCACCCTGCCGATGCTCGCACCCACCTTCGTGTTCGTCGGCGTGGTCACGATGATCGGCTACTTCCAGCTCTTCGCCGAGCCCTACGTCATGACTCAGGGCGGGCCGGCGGACAGCACGCTCAGCGTCGTGCTGCTCATGTACGAGGAGGGCTTCCGCTGGTGGAACATGGGCCACGGCGCGGCGATCGCCTTCGTGCTCTTCGCCATCATCCTCGCGTGCACGGCCTTGCAAATGGGGCTGCGCCGGCCCAAGCTCGAAGAGCGCGAGATGGCGGCACCGGTGGGGCGGCGGGGAGCGGAGGAGGCGAGCGCGTGAGGCGGGCGGCCGAGGCCGTCCTGCTGCACGCGGCCCTGGTCGCGGGCGCCGTCCTCACCCTGTTCCCGCTCCTGTGGATGGTCTCGGCGTCGCTGATGCCCGCCGGCGAGGCCACGGCCGTCCCGCCGCGGCTCCTGCCGAGCGCCGTCACGCTCGCGCACTATCGCGCCCTCTTCACGCGCCTCGACCTGGCGCGCGCCTTTCTCAACAGCGCCGGGCTCGCGGCCGCGGTCACCCTGATCGCGCTCTTCGTGAACTCGATGGCGGGCTACGCCTTCGCGAAGCTCCGCTTCGCCGGACGCGAGCGCCTCTTCCGGCTGCTGCTCGCCGCGCTCGTCGTCCCGGCCCAGGTCGCCATGCTGCCGCTCTTCCTCATGCTGAAGGAGCTTCGCCTCGTGAACACCTACGCGGGCGTGATGGTCCCCGGGATGGCGAGCGTCTTCGGCATCTTCCTCGTCCGCCAGTACGCCCTCTCCCTCCCGGAGAGCGTGCTCGACGCCGCCCGCATCGACGGCGCCGGCGAGTTCCGCATCTACCGCTCGCTGGTGCTGTACCTCTGCGCGCCCATCCTGGTGACGCTCGCCGTGCTCACGTTCATGGGGACGTGGAACGACTTCATGTGGCCGCTCGTCGTGCTCGCCGACGCGCGCCTCTACACCTTGCCGGTCGCGCTCGCGAGCCTCGCCGGCGAGCACGTGCAGGACGTGGAGCTCATGATGGCCGGAGCGGTGCTCACCGTGCTGCCCGTCGTGCTGCTCTTCGTCTGCCTGCAGCGCTACTACATCGCCGGCATCATGGCCGGCGGCGTGAAGGAGTAGCCCGCCGGGTGACGACCGCGCGACGCGCGACCTGGGCGGCCGCTCTCCTCCTCGCGCTCCACCCGGGCGGCGCCCCCGCTCGCGCCGAGGGCGTCGTCCTCGACGACTTCGAGACGCTCGCCGGCTGGACCACCGTCGCCTCCGAGGGCGCCCGGGTCTGGACACTCCAGGAGCCGGGGCACTCGGGCATGGGCATGCGCGTCGGGTTCGACCTCGGCGCGGGCGGCGGCTACGTCATCGTGCGCAAGCAGCTCTCGCTCCCCCTGCCAGAGAACTACGCGTTCACCTTCTACCTGCGCGGGGAGGGGCGGCGGAACAACTTCGAGTTCAAGCTCCTCGATCCGACGGGAAAGAACGTCTGGTGGCGGAACCAGCGCGACTTCTCCTTCCCCACCGACTGGCAGCAGGTCACCATCCGGAAGTCCCGCTTGAGCTTCGCCTGGGGCCCCACGAAGGCCCGGGAGCCGAAGCAGGTGGGCGCCATCGAGCTCGCGATCACGGCGGGGGAGGGGGGGAGCGGGTCGTTCTGGATCGACGACCTCGCCTTCGAGGAGCGGGAGCCGGTCGTCCAGGACGGTGTCCCGCCCGACGTCCAGGCCTCCACCTCGCTCGTCGGCCACGAGCCGCCGCTGCTGCTCGACGAGGACCCGGCGACGGGCTGGAAGAGCGACCCGGTGCCGCCCACCCAGTGGGTGCTGCTCGACTTCCGCAAGAACCGCGAGTACGGCGGGCTCGTCATCGACTGGGACCCGGACGACTACGCGACCGCCTTCGAGGTGCAGGCCTCCAACGACGGCACGCACTGGACGACCAGCTTCGCGACCACGACCGGCCACGGCGGCCGGGACTACATCTACCTGCCGGACGCCGAGTCCCGCTTCGTCCGCCTCGACCTCCAGCACAGCAGCCGGGCACAGGGCTACGGGATCGCCACGCTCACGGTGAAGCCGTTCTCGTTCTCCGCCTCGCCGAACGACTTCTTCGCGGCGATCGCGCGGGACGCGCCCGCGGGGACGTACCCCAAGTACCTCGACGGGCGGCAGACGTACTGGACGCTCGTCGGCGCGGGCGGCGACGACCAGGAGGCGCTGCTCAACGAGGAGGGCATGCTCGAGGTCGGCAAGGGGGGGTTCTCCATCGAGCCCTTCCTCTACGCCGACGGCGCGCTCGTCACCTGGCACTCGGTCACGACCGACCAGGAGCTGCAGGACGGCTACCTTCCCATCCCCTCGGTCACCTGGCGGCACGAACGTCTCACCCTCACCGTCACGGCGTTCGCGGGCGGAGAGCCTGGCGCGTCGACGGCCTACGTGCGCTACCGGGTCGCCAATCGCAGCGACCGCGGCGAGCCGGTCCGGCTCTACCTGGCGATCCGTCCCTTCCAGGTGAATCCGCCCTGGCAGACGCTCAACGCGCCCGGGGGCGTGACGCAGATCCGCACCCTGCACTTCGACGGGCGCGTGGTGTGGGTGGACCGCGACCGGGCCGTGGTGTCGCTCACGCCGCCCGACCACTTCGGCGCTGCGACCTTCGAGGAGGGCTCGGTCACGCACTTCCTCGCCACGGACCGCGTGCCGCCGCGCACGGAGGTCACCGATCCGCTCGGCTTCGCCTCGGGCGCTCTCCAGTACAACTTCTATCTGCAGCCGAAGGAGCACGCGGAGGTCGACCTTGCCGTTCCCTTCCACGAGGCGGCGACCACCGCTGCGCGTCTGATCGGCGCCGATGGCGCGGCGCAGGTCGCGGAGCAGCAGGAACGGGCGCGGCACGAGTGGGAGACGCTGCTCGGGCGGGTGGCGATCGAGCTGCCCCCCGAGGCGCGCGACGTCGAGCAGACGCTCAAGACGACCCTCGCGTACATCCTGATCAACCGCGACGGGCCCGCCCTCCAGCCCGGGTCGCGCAACTACGCCCGCTCGTGGATCCGGGACGGTGCCATCACCTCCTCGGCGCTGCTCGAGATGGGGTTCACGTCCGAGGTGCGCGAGTTCCTGCGCTGGTACGCCCGCTACCAGGCGCCCGACGGCAAGGTGCCGTGCTGCGTCGATCGGCGCGGGGCCGAGCGGGTCTCGGAGCACGACAGCCCGGGCGCCTTCATCTACGCCGTCGCGGAGTACTACCGCTACACGCGCGACGTCGGCTTCCTGCACGACCTGTGGCCGCAGGTGCTGCGCGCCGTCGACTTCCTCGCGGCGCTGCGGGAGCAGAGCCTGGGCGAGGAGTTCAAGGCGCCGGACAAGGCGGCGTTCTACGGCATCCTGCCTGCCTCGATCAGCCACGAGGGCTACGCGGCGTACCCGGTGCACTCCTACTGGGACGACTTCTTCGCGCTCCGGGGCTTGAAGGACGCGGCGGACCTCGCCCGGGTGATGGGCGACGAGGCGCGTGCCACCAAGCTCGCGGCGCTGCGGGACGCCTTCCGCGAGGCGCTCTACGCCTCGCTCCGCCGGGCCATGGCGCAGCACGCGATCGACTACCTTCCGGGCTCGGCGGAGCTCGGCGACTTCGACCCGACGTCGACCAGCATCGCGCTCGCGCCCGGCGGCGAGCTCGAGCACCTCCCGGCGCCGGCGCTGGCGCGGACCTACGACCGCTACTGGGCGGAGTTCGAGGCGCGGCGGCGCGGCGACACGGACTGGGACGAGTACTCGCCGTACGAGCTGCGCAACGTGGGCGCGTTCGTCCGCCTCGGCGAGAAGCAGCGCGCGCTCGAGCTCCTCGACTACTGCCTGGCCGATCGGCGGCCGCGCGGCTGGAACGAGTGGCCCGAGGTCGTGTGGCGCGATCCGGGGGCGCCCCGGTTCATCGGGGACATGCCGCACACCTGGGTGGGCTCGGACTTCATCCGCTCGGTCCGCATGATGTTCGCGTACGAGCGCGAGTCCGACCAGGCGCTCGTCCTCGGCGCGGGGCTGCCGGCCGCGTGGGTGGCGACCGAGCACGGCGTCAGCGTGAAGCGCCTGCCGACCCACCACGGAGTGCTGGATCTCAGCGTGCGCGCCGAGAGCGCCGACGCGGTGCGGGTGCGGGTGTCCGGGGACCTCGACGTGCCGCCGGGAGGTCTGGTGGTCACCTCGCCGCTCGCCCGGCCGCTGCGCAAGGTGACCGTGAACGGCCGCTCGCTCGCCGCCCACGCCGCCGACAGCGCCGTCGTCCGGGAGTTCCCCGCCGACGTCCGGCTGGAGTACTGACCACGCGTCGCCCGCTCGGCCGCCTGGACGACCCCGCGCCGCACGCGCGTCTCCTCTCGAACGGCCGCTACACGGTGCTGCTCACCGGGGCGGGGAGCGGCTTCTCGCGCTGGGACGGCCTCGCGCTCACCGCCTGGAGCGCCGACCGCACGGAGGACGCCGAGGGCTTCTTCCTCTACGTGCGCGACCTCGAGCGCGGCGCGCTCTGGTCGCTCGGCCACCAGCCCGTGCAGCGCCCCGCGGCGCGCTACAGGGCGCGCTACCGGCCCGGCATGGTGACCGTCGCGCGGCTCGACGAGGGGATCGAGGCGGCGCTCGACGTCGCCGTCGTCCCGGACGGCGACCTCGAGCTCCGCCGCCTCCGCCTGCGGAACCGCTCGCGCCGGCGGCGCCGGCTCGAGGTGACAACGTACGCCGAGGTCGT
>WNFC01005263.1_pt1 | contig 14187 bp, 10 predicted proteins | sample 5400541 | NCBI WGS metagenome assembly WNFC01 (sample SAMN13153342, study PRJNA577476) | soil metagenome | isolation source: 120 cm saprolite under Douglas fir tree site 2 hole 2 replicate 1 | place: USA:California | collected 2015-04-18
GACGCAGTGTCGCGGTCAATGATCACTTGCGCGTCCAGCCCCCGGTTCTGCTGATCGATATTGACATCGCGCAGATCTTTCAACGTTCGCAGCTTTTGTAACAGACGCGGGGCCCAAGTATTCAATTCATTCAGGTCTTCGCCCTGCAGGGTGTACTGATATTGGGCCTGGCTCTGGCGGCCTCCGATGGTAAGGTCATGGGCCGATTGCATGAATAGGGTCGCGCCCGGCACCTGCGCCAATTTCGGGCGCAGTTTTCCGATGACCTGGTCGGCGGTGATTTTCCGCTCTGTCCCCTGAGGTTTCAGGGTGATGAACATGCGTCCCTGGTTCTTGGCAGTGTTCCCCCCGGCGAACCCGACAATGGTTTGCACATTGGAATCTTTCATCACAATGCCCACGAATTGCTCCATCTTTTCTTTCATCGCCGCGAAGGAAATGTCCTGGTCCGCCTGCACTGAACCGGTCAAGCGCCCGGTATCCTGCTGTGGGAAAAATCCGTTGGGAACAACTTTGTAGAGATAAATTGTCAGCAGCGCCGTGGCGATAGTAACTGCGAGGGTCAGCGGCTGATACCGCAATACCCAGCCCAGGCTCTTCCGGTACAGCTTCAGCAACCCATCGAAAATGCTTTGTGAGAACCGGAACACGGCGCCGTGTTTCTCTTCACTGGTTGGCTTGAGAATCTGAGCGCACATCATCGGCGTCGTGGTCAGCGACACCAGCAGCGAAACTCCTATGGCCGCACTCAGGGTCACAGCAAATTCCCGGAACAAGCGTCCGACCAGTCCGCCCATCATCAAGATGGGAATAAAAACCGCTACCAGGGACGTGCTCATCGAGAGCACGGTGAAGCCTATCTCCCGCGCGCCGCGAAAGGCCGCAGCCACCGGCGCCATGCCCTGCTCGATGTAGCGGGTGATATTTTCAAGCACCACGATCGCATCATCGACTACGAACCCGGTTGAGATCGCCAGCGCCATCAGCGATAAATTGTCGAGGCTGTACCCAAAGGCGTACATCACCGCGAAGGTGCCGATCAGCGACACAGGGACGGCAATGGTAGGGATGATGGTGGCGCGCACCGTTCGCAGAAACGCAAACACCACCAGGATCACCAGAATCACAGAAATAATCAGGGTGATTTCAATGTCGTGGACGGAAGCACGAATGGTAGCGGTGCGATCCATCACAACGTCAATGTGGATTGCCGGCGAAATGGACGCAGAAAGCTGAGGCAGAAGCGCGCGGACGTTGTCCACCGTTTCGATAATGTTCGCGCCCGGCTGGCGAAAGATGATGATCAACACCGCAGGGCGACCCTGCGCCATCGCGGCGTTCGCCTGCGGCTGGCTCTTGTCTGGAGCGCTGCCGGCGAGTCCGATGACCCGGGTGTCTTCGACCGAATCCTGAACGTCGGCGATATCACCCAGCCGTACGGGCGCTCCATTCTTATAGGAAACGATCAGGCTGCGGTAACTGTCTGCGACTTTGATCTGATCGTTGTCGGTGATCGCCCAGGTGTTGGCAGTATCCGCGACTGCCCCTTTGGGGCGGTTCGCATTAGCTGACCCCAGGGCGGTGCGAACGGCGTCCAGTCCTACTCCGAGTTTGTTGAGTTGATTTGGGTTCACTTCCGCGCGGACGGCAGGACGCGCCGCTCCTCCCACAAAGGCCTGGCCGACCCCACTGATCTGAGCCAGTTTCTGTGACAGCACGGAATCGGCAGCGTCGTACATCTGCGGCAATGTGATGGTGTCGGAGGTAAGCGAAAGAATCAGAATGGGAGCGTCTGCGGGATTCACCTTGCGATAGGTCGGATTGCCAGGAATATACGAGGGCAATTGGCTGCGCGCAGCATTGATCGCCGCTTGCACGTCCCGTCCTGCAGCATCAATGTTGCGGTTCAAATCAAATTGCAGAGCAATGCTGGTCGAGCCGATTTGGCTCGTGGAGGTCATCTGGGTTATGCCCGCGATGCGTCCAAATTGGCGCTCCAGCGGAGTCGCTACTGCGGAAGCCATGGTCTCAGGGCTCGCCCCAGGCAGTGACGCGCCCACCTGAATTGTGGGAAATTCCACCTGCGGCAACGGCGCTACCGGCAAGAACTGAAATGCCAGGATTCCGGCCAACAGCAGTCCGACGGTCAGCAGCAATGTGCCGACCGGGCGCTTAATGAATGGAGAGGAAACGCTCAACCTAGTCTCCCGCGACCGGCTGTTCCTGGAAATGCCGGAAGCCAAACCGCTCAAAGCGCTGCGATAGGCGGTCAAACCAGAGATAGACCACCGGAGTGGTGTAGAGGGTCAGCAACTGGCTGAGCAGGAGGCCGCCCACGATGGTGATGCCCAGCGGATGCCGGAGTTCCGATCCTGTACCTCGGCCCAGTGCTAATGGCAGTCCGGCAAACAGGGCTGCCATGGTGGTCATCATGATGGGACGAAAACGCAGCAGGGAAGCCTGGTAGATAGCTTCCTCCGCAGGCTTGTGCTCCTCGCGCTCCGCCTCCAGCGCGAAGTCAATCATCATGATCGCGTTCTTCTTCACGATTCCAATCAGCAGAATGATTCCGATCAAGCTCACCACTCCCAAATCATTTCCCGTGATGAGCAACGCCACGAGCGCTCCCACTCCTGCCGAGGGAAGCGTCGACAGAATGGTGATGGGATGAATGTAGCTCTCGTAAAGCACTCCCAGCACGATGTACACGGTCACGATCGCGGCCAGGATCAGCAATGGCTCGCTGGACAGCGAATTGCGGAATGCTGCTGCCGTCCCCTGAAAACTGGTATGGATGCTGGCCGGCATCTGGATGTCCAGTTCCGCAGCGTCAATTGCTTTCGTGGCTTCTCCCAGCGAAATTCCCGGCGCCAGGTTGAAAGACAGAGTTACCACCGGAAACTGGCCTTGATGATTGATCGATAGAGACGCATTGGTTTGGTCTATGTGGCTGAAAGCAGAAAGAGGAACTTGCGTCCCCGTACTCGACTTTATGTACAGGCTGTTGAGGGACTCGGGGTTCTGCTGGAACTGAGGATCTGCCTCGAGGACTACGTGATATTGATTCAACTGCGTGTAGATGGTCGAGACCTGCCGTTGGCCGAAGGCATCGTAGAGGGTGTTGTCAATCGCAGCGGGCGTGACTCCCAGACGTGATGCGGTGTCGCGGTCAATGACCACATCCGCCCGCAGCCCGCCGTTCTGCTGATCGCTGGCCACATCCCGTAGTTCCGCAGATGTTCGCAGGCGCTGGAGCAGCTTCTGTGACCAGGTTGACAGCTCTACTGCATCTACGTCTTCCATCGAATATTGAAACTGGGTGCGGCTGACGCGGTCTTCTACGGTCAGGTCCTGCACTGGCTGCATGTAGAGAGTTATTCCTTCGATCTTCTCCAGCTGCGGCTGCAAGCGACGGATAATGTCCGAAGCGGTCGTCTTGCGATCGCTCCGCGGTTTTAAGTTGATCTGGATGCGCCCACTATTCAGGGTTGGATTAGTTCCGTCCACGCCGATGAACGAAGAGAGACTGGCGACGTCGGCATCCTGCAAAATTACTTTGGCCAACTGCTGCTGGCGAACCGACATCGCTTCAAAAGAAATATTCTGCGGCGCGTCGGAGATACCCATGATCACCCCGGTGTCTTGCACCGGAAAGAATCCCTTGGGTACGACGACGTATAAATATACGGTCAGCACTAGAGTGGCGGCGGTCACAATCAATGTCGCTGTTTGGTGCTGCAAAACCCATTTCAGGGTGCGGCCGTAGTACTGGATGACGCGGTTGTAGAAGTCTTCCGACCAGTGATAAAAACGCCCTTCGTGCGAATCCTTCCTCGCCTTCAGCAGCTTGGCGCACATCATCGGGGTGAGAGTCAGCGAGACGAAAGCGGAGACCAGGATGGTCACCGCCAGGGTGACCGCAAATTCCCGGAACAGCCTTCCCACGATATCGCCCATGAAAAGCAGAGGAATCAAAACCGCGATCAGAGACACAGTCAGTGAGACGATGGTGAAGCCGATCTGTCCTGCACCTTTGAGCGCGGCATCCAGCGGCGAGTCTCCCGCTTCCAGGAAACGGTCGATGTTTTCAATCATCACGATGGCATCGTCCACGACAAACCCAGTGGAAATGGTCAGCGCCATCAGGGTCAGATTGTTCAGGCTATAGCCCAGCAGATACATCACGCCGAAAGTGCCAACCAGAGACAGTGGCACCGCGATGCTGGGAATGATGGTGGCCCTCAGGTTTCTTAAGAAAAGAAAAATCACCATCACCACCAGAGCGATGGTGAGCATCAGTTCGAATTCAACGTCGGCTACCGATGCGCGTATGGTGGTCGTTCGATCAGTCAGAACGGTTACGTTTACCCCGGCAGGGAGTTGCAGACGTTTTAGTAAAAGGTTAATTCGATCAACGACGGTGATGATGTTGGCGCCCGGCTGGCGCTGAATATTCACGATGACCGCTGGCGACACGCTTCCAGCTTGACCCATCCATGCCGCTTCGTACTCGTTCTCCACGCCGTCGGTGACGGTGGCAATATCGGCCACCCGCACCGGTGCGCCGTTATGGTAAGCAATCACGATCGGGTTGTACTGCGAGCCCGCCAGGAGTTGGTCGTTGGCGTCGATGGTGAACGATTGCCGGGGTCCATCGAGCGTGCCCTTGGCCTGGTCCACATTAGCGGCGCCGAGAGCGGTGCGCACGTCTTCCAGGCTGAGCCCGTAAGAGGCCAGCGCTGTGGGGTTGGCCTGCACCCGGACAGCAGGTTTTTGGCCGCCGCTGATCGAGACCAGTCCCACCCCGGTCACTTGAGAAATCTTCTGCGCCAGCGCGGAATCTGCGAGGTCTTCAACCTTCGAAAGCGGCAACGTGCTGGAGGTGAGCGCTAGCGTCAGAATCGGAGCATCAGCCGGATTCACTTTGCTGTAAATCGGAGGATTGGGCAAGTCCGTCGGAAGATAAGTTCCGGACGAGTTGATCGCCGCCTGCACCTCCTGCTCGGCAATATCAATGTTCTGGTCGAGATTGAACTGCAGGGTGATGATCGAACTACCCAGCGAACTGCTCGAGGTCATCTGGCTCAGTCCGGGCACCTGTCCAAACTGCCGCTCCAGCGGCGCAGTCACCGACGAAGCCATCACCGTCGGATCGGCTCCGGGATAGAAAGTCATCACCTGAATTGTGGGATAGTCCACTTCCGGTAAAGCGGACACCGGAAGCTGCCGATAAGCCACAATTCCCACCAGCAGAACGCCCACCATCATCAGCGATGTGGCGACCGGCCGAAGAATGAACAGGCGTGACGGATTCATGGGGAAGTAGTTCCGGGGTTCGGAGTGCCGGAATCAGATCCTTTTCGGCTTCGTGGGCGCGCATTGCCCGGACCTGGGTTACCCTGACTTGGGTTGTTCGAACTTGGGTTACCTGGACCTGTGCCCCCAGGACTTGGATTGCCGGCACCGGCCGCGTTATGACCGCCCGCCGCTGCCGCTTGTGGATGCGGTTGCACGTGACTGTTTTCCTGCAGTTTGTCTTGCCCGTCGGTCACCACTACATCGTTGACTGCAACTCCGCTGTCAATTTGAGCGACATTGCCTTGCGTCACAGCAATGTTTATCGGTCTTACTGTCACCGTCTTATCCGGCTTCACCAGATAGACAAAACTACCCTGCGGTCCGCGTTGCACGGCGGCAGCAGGAATCACGATGGCGTTCTTTTTTGTTTCCAGCAACAGGTGGATATTCACAAACTGATTGGGCCAGAGTTCGTTCCCCTTGTTGTCGAAGACGGCCTTCAGGCGTCCGGTCCCGGTGGTTTGGTCAATCTGATTGTCAATGGTCAGCAGCTTCCCGCTCGCCAGCTTGGTTTGATCATCACGGCTATAGGCATCCACCGGCAGTGCCCCTTTTTGCATGCGCTGCGCCACGGTTTGCAACTGGTCCTCGGGCAAGGTAAAGATTACGGTGATAGGTTGGAGTTGCGTAATGACCAGTAGCGGGTTCGCGTCCGTGGCATGCACCATGTTTCCCGGATCCACTAGGCGCAGGCCGATGCGGCCACTCTCCGGCGCCGTGATGTGGCAATAGCTCACGTTGAGTTTTGCGTTGTCCACCAGGCCCTGGTCGTTGCGTACCGTGCCCTCTAGTTGATCCACCGTCGCCTTTTGGGTGTCCACCTGCTGTTGCGACACCGCGCCGGACTCCTGAAACAAAGTGCGGTCGCGTTGGTAATTCAGTTGCGCGTCGCGAAGCGAGGCTTGGTCCCGGAATAATTGCGCCTGTGCCTGGTCCAAGAGCGCCTGGTAGGGACGGGGATCAATCACCGCCAACAGGTCACCTTTCTTTGCAAACTCGCCTTCGCGGAATTTCACTTGCACGAGTTGACCGTCGACTCGGCTTTTAACGTTTACTGTGTAGAAGGCTTCGGCTGACCCCAGGCCGTTGAGATAAATCGGCAGATCCTGCTGCTGTACGGATGCCACCGTGACCTGAATGGTTTGTGGTGTGTTGGCGCGTGCCGTGGATGTCTTGTCGCTCGACGCCGTGCAAGCGACGAAGAGACTCGTCAGCAGCAACAACCCGGTAACCGCCGCGCGCCGGCTGCGCAGCAAAGCAGCGGCGCGAAACAGTCCTAATTTTTCTTGATCCGGCAAACCGGAAGCGACCGTCATCGATTGACCTCGCCCAAGCCTTCTAAATTGCGTGACTATCTTAGACCAACCGCAACAGCTTTTCTTGCCACGCATCGCAGTTCAGCCCTTCGTTTGATGAGCTCCAAACCCGATTCTCCTCAGACATTTACAAATATTTACTCAACGTCTAAAACTTATAGTTTTGACCACCTAGGTGGCGCCGATTGCCTCACCTCGCGTATAGTGGTCGGCCAAAAACAGTGATGCTCAAATCAGCTTCCAAACCGGAGATTCGCGACCTCGAAACACGCGCTGACCTCGAGTCTGTTCTCCGACTGGAAAAGGAGGTTTGGGGACTCGACGATGCCGACGTCATCCCCCTTACTCTGGCCGTTGCCCTGAAAGCCGCCGGCAGTATGTGGCTCGGAGCCTTTGATGACGACCAGTTGGTTGGCTTTGCCTTGGCGTTTCCGAGTTTGGAGGGAGGCACTGCGGGCTTTCATTCCCATATGCTGGCGGTACGCGCCTCCCACCGTGGGCGCAACCTCGGCTACGAGCTGAAACTCGCTCAACGGCAGGGAGCTTTGGCCCGAGACATCAAAGAGATGACGTGGACGTTCGATCCTCTGCGCAGCCGCAATGCGCATTTAAATTTTCATCGGCTGGGCGTGGTCTGTGACAGCTACCGAATTGATTTCTACGGGCCCCAAACTTCAAGTCCTCTGCACCGCAACGGCACTGACCGGCTCTGGGTGACGTGGCACATGGCAGACTCGCGAGTGGAGGAACGCCTCAAAGGAAAAAACGCGCGTGCGGAAGTTATGGATGCGCTGCTTCATCTCGAGCCACTGGTTCGCTTCAACGGTGATGGATGTCCCGCGGAAGGCGATCTCGCAAAGGCGTTAGCCCGCCACCGAATCGCGATTGAAATCCCCGGAGACATAGACCCAATAGAAAGGGAAGACCCCGGGCGGGCGCGCAAATGGAGACTGGCTACCCGGACAGCCTTCACCGAAGCGCTCAGGGCTGGATTCATCGTCAAAGAATTCTGCCGGTCAATTCGAGGCCAGCAAGGCCCCGGGGCGTATTTATTGGAGAAAAGCAGTCAGTAAAAACAAGCTGGCATCCTGAGCGAAGCCAGATGATTCGCTTTTTGCGAATCACCCGGCGCAGTCGAAGGATCCTTTTCAGCTTCCCGCACACGAAGCCCACAAAGGCATTTCAATCTCAATCCGAAGTATCATCAAATCACTCGCGGCCAAATGCCCAACCCCATCATCCTCTACGACGGCGTTTGCGGATTATGCAACCGCTTCGTCCAGTTCGTCCTGAAGCGTGATAGCAAGGACCAGTTTCGCTTCGCCGCCCTGCAAAGCAACTTCGCGCGTGCGATCCTCGAGCGCCATGGTTTGAATCCTGATCTGCTGGACACGGTTTATCTGGTTCTTGATTACGGACAGCCCAGCGAACGTCTTCTCTCCAGAAACGATGCAGCCGCCGCGGTGCTGAAAGAATTAGGTAGCTTCTGGCGGTTTTCGGGGAAACTGCTGGACTTATTGCCAAAGAAGTTTCGTGACTGGCGCTATGCTTTAGTCGCACGGAATCGCTATCGCTTCTTCGGAAAGCACCAAACCTGCCCGCTCCCCAACGAAAAAGACCGCCACAAGTTTCTCGGCGTGGAGTAATTCCTCAAGTCCCGCGTATAGTAGCTGCTCTATGTGGAGATCGACACTGCTGGCGCTTCTGCTCACCACCTCCGCCCTCGCGACGGAAAAAATGTCCGCCCCGCAATTGATCAGCCTGGCCAACTCGAATCCCGCCGGCCTGCGGGAAGCAATCATAACCACCTTCGACGCCAAGGACCTCAAGGAGGGAACTGCATGGGCTGGTCGCGGCCCGGATTTTTTCTTCACCACCGAAGCTGCTTCCGAACCCTCGCTGTTCATCGACAGCGCTGCCGGCCCCAAGATGCGCCAATTGACTGGCTCCGATCTTTGGTACGCACCGGCCCGCCTGGAAGTCGGCCAATTGCATTCGTTCTACTACCTCGTGAATGGCGCGAAGTTCGGCGGCCGTCTCGACGTGCCGGCTTTTGGTCCGCTTTCCTATCCGCAGCCCGGAGTCCCCACCGGCACGCTCTCGCCGAAAATCGTTCATACCAGCAAGATCTACGACGGCATGAAAAGCGAGTACTGGATCTACGTTCCCGCCCAATATGATCCCAAGACTCCGGCCGCGCTCATGCTATTCCAGGACGGTGGCGGTTACATCGACCGCAATGGAAACAATCCCACGCTCAACGTTATCGACAACCTGATTGCTCAAAAGAAGATTCCAGTCATGATTTGCGTGTTCATTAATCCGGGAGATATTACTGATTCGCCGAACACGCCGACTTTCAATTTTGTGAAGGCCTACGGAAACAAGTGGCAGCGTACCTTGAAAGACTCCATGCGCAGCACGCTCTACGACACGGTCAGCGATCGCTATGCCCGCTTTTTGCGTGACGAGATTCTCGCCGACGTCGGAGCCAAGTACAACCTTCGGAAAGATGCCTACAGCCATGCCATCACCGGCTCTTCGTCGGGCGGCATCTGTGCCTTCAACGCGGCCTGGCAGATGCCCGATCAGTTCAGCCGCGTCATCTCCTGGATCGGCAGCTTCACCAGCATCCAGTGGAAGGAAGATCCGAATGTTCCGGACGGCGGCCAGGACTATCCTGAAAAAGTCCTGCGCGAGCCCAAGCGCAACCTTCGCGTCTGGCTGCAAGATGGTTCGGAGGATATGGAAATCCGATATGGTAGTTGGCCGCTGGCCAATATTCGTATGGCCAATGCCCTGAAGTCGAAAGAATACGATTTCCACTTCAGCTTCGGAAGGGGCACCCATAACTCCGGCCAGGGAGCTGCCGAGTTTCCTGCAGAAATGATTTGGTTGTGGCGAGACTACGATCCCGGTAAGACAGAGCAGAATTACGAAATGGAGTCATCCGAAAAATCCAAGCCGCCGTTCCGAGTGGCGATAACCAACCGTTGAGTCGTGTAACCGGCTCTCGGAGACAAGTCCACAGCGCACGCAGTAAAATGCCTTGCGACAACTTTGTCCCGAGGACCTCGAATGGCAGATAAGGCGACCGTGCCCGTTTCCGATCCCAATATTGACTCCACACTCCAAGAGCAGCGCAGGTTTGAGTGTCCCGCGCCCTTCCGCGAACGGGCCCACATCAAGAGTGCAGAGGAGTACGAGCGTATCTACCGCGAGTCGGTCGAGCAGCCGGAAAAGTTCTGGGGCCGGATCGCCTCCGAGTTGCACTGGTTCAAGAAGTGGGACAAAGTTTTGGAGTGGAACCATCCCTGGGCGAAGTGGTTCACCGGCGGCGAGATCAACCTTTCCTACAACTGCCTCGACCGCCACGTGCTGACCTCCCGAAAGAACAAAGCGGCGATCATATGGGAAAGCGAGCCCGGCGAAGTCCGTACCCTGACGTATCAGCAACTGCATCGGGAAGTGCAGAAGTTCGCCAATGTTCTGAAGTCGTTGGGGGTGAAAAAAGGCGACCGGGTCGCGCTGTACATGGGCATGACGCCTGAGTTGGCCGTTGCGATGCTCGCCTGCGCCCGCATTGGAGCGCCGCATACAGTTGTCTTTGGTGGCTTCTCGTCCAATGCGCTGGTGGATCGCATTCACGACTCACAGGCCACCGCCGTAGTTACGCAAGACGGCGCCTATCGGCGTGGCAGTGAAGTCAAACTTTTTCCCGCCGTCGAAGAGGCGCTGAAATCTTGTCCGTCAATAAAGAACGTTGTTGTGTACCAGCGCACTGGAACAGCGATTCACCTGCTGCCGGGCCGCGACCACTGGTGGCACGAATTGATGGCGACGGCATCCGATGAGTGTCCGGCCGAACCGCTTGATGCCGAGCATCCGCTTTACATCCTCTACACCTCCGGTACCACCGGCAAACCAAAAGGCGTTGTACACACCACCGGCGGATATTCGGTCGGGACCTACATCACGGCGAAATGGGTCTTCGATCTTCATGAGGAAGACACGTACTGGTGCACAGCCGATATTGGCTGGGTCACCGGGCACAGCTACATTGTCTATGGCCCACTGATGAACGGGGCCACCAGCCTGATGTACGAAGGCGCGCCCAATTTTCCCGAGCCCGACCGCTTCTGGCGAATCATTGATCGGCACAAAGTAAATATCTTCTACACCGCGCCGACCGCGATTCGAACTTTCATCCGCTGGGGAGACGAGTGGCCGAAAAAGCACAAGCTCGACAGTCTGCGACTGCTCGGAACCGTAGGCGAGCCGATCAATCCCGAGGCTTGGATGTGGTATCGCGAAACCATCGGTCACAACCGTTGCCCAATCGTGGACACTTGGTGGCAGACGGAGACGGGACACATCATGATCGCGCCCCTGCCTGGCGCGATTGCAACCAAGCCTGGTTCGGCAACGAAGCCTTTTCCGGGAATCGCGCCTGAGATTGTCACCATGGAGGGCGATCCGGTTCCGGATGGCTCTGGTGGATTCCTTGTCCTTAAGCAGCCATGGCCCGGAATGTTGCGCACAATCTACGGCGATCCTGACCGCTATGTGAAGCAGTACTGGTCGCAAATTCCTCCCCACTACTTCACCGGCGACGGCGCGCGCAAAGACAAAGACGGATATTTCTGGGTGATGGGACGGGTGGACGACGTGATCAACGTCAGCGGACATCGCCTAAGTACCATGGAAGTCGAGTCCGCGCTGGTGGCCCACCCGGCTGTCGCCGAAGCCGCTGTCGTGGGACGGCCGGATGAAGTGAAGGGCCAGGCCATTTCCGCGTTTGTCACCCTGGGAGGCGGGCGCGCTCCCACCTCTGAACTGAAAGATGAGCTGCGCAAATGGGTAGCAAAAGAAATCGGGTCCCTCGCTAAGCCAGATGACATTCGCTTTACCGAGTCACTCCCCAAGACCCGCAGCGGGAAAATTATGCGCCGTCTGCTGCGTGAGCTGGCGACGAACGGGGAAGTGAAAGGTGATACAACAACCCTCGAAGATTTCAGCGTGATCGCGAAGTTGAAGGAACAGGAAGAAGCGTGATGCTGGGAGTGTACGATAGGGAGTGGCGACTACTTCAGCGACCGCCAGAGTTGAAATAGCTGGGCGGCTTTCGACACTCGCCTTCATCGTCAAAGCCTCCCGCCCGGGTCTCTGGGCAACCGCGGTCTGGTTCTATTTGCTCCCCCTCGGACGCAGGCATGTTTTTCACTCTCCTGGATTTTGGTTAGGGTTGATCTACGTTACCCTGCCTTTGGGGCTGATCATTTACGGATGGAATGATGTCGCGGATGCCGACATAGACCGGTTCAATCCTCGAAAAGGGACATTCCTTTTCGGAGCCCGCGGATCACACGACCAACTCACTCGCTTACCGCTTCAGATCGCGCTTGTACAAGCGATCTTTGCGGGTATTTTCTTGTATCTGATCGGAGCGAAAATTCTCCTTTGGTTCGCCGCGCTGGCAGCATTCACGGCGATCTACAACCTTCCGCGTTACGGACTCAAGAGCCAGCCGCCGTTCGACATCGTGAACCAGGCAGGTTATCTTCTCGTTTTCGTCCTGAGCAGTTGGCTGAATCATGTTCCACAGTTGCGCTGGCCCGCGATGCTCTTCGGCGCACTGTTCGCCATGCATTCGCATGTCTTCGGCGAGATCATGGATCTCGAACCCGACCGCCTGAGTGGCCGCCGCACCACCGCCACGGTTATTGGAATGCTCCCGTCGAAGCTTCTTATCTCCAGCATGCTGGTATTAGAAGCTCTCCTCGTTTATCACTACTTTGGCGACCTCTGGATTTCGGGTGCACTAGCAATTGGTGCGGTGTGGTTCTCGATAGACGCTGTGCTGCTCTGGGGCAGGCGACCATATTCCCTCGCCCAAATGCGAATGTTTATGCTGGGTTGGAACGCAATTGCATTGGCCAGCATGGGATGGGTATGGTCCACCGCCAGCCTGACACGCTGAAATAACCCGGAATCACAACACCCGGCACTGGGGCGCTCATTTAGAAAGCAAGTCCTTGAAAGCGGGATTGTTTCTTAGGCGCTCCGGAAACTTGTGCTCGTAGGGTCCCAATGAAGGGCAAATCATGCGATGAAAGCCGAACTTTTCCATCTCCTGCCGCGCTTCTTCCGGAGTCCAGCCTTCGACCGCCATGCGATAGGCCGCAATCATCATTCCGGTGCGATCATCGCCGTAGCGGCAATGCACGAACACTTTCTTCCCCGGATTCTCTCGCAGCAACGCCAAAAACCGCACGAACGGCTCGTCTTTCGGGAATAGACAATGCCAAGGCAGTCCTACAAATTGCATTCCATGCTTGGTTACCGCTTTGCGTTCCTTATCGCGTCCCGACAAACGAACGTCAACCACGATGTTGACGCCCATTTTGGCCAGTCCTTCTAATCCCTGGGGGTTGGGCTGGCCGCCCCGATACAGCGTCGGACTGACCTGGCCAAAATTCCCCACGCCCAAAAGATTTTGCCTTTTTCCGGGGGTGTGCTCGGAAGCAGCGGCGGTTTTCGGATTAGTCTGCGGTGGCTCCGCATTTCCGCAGAGGGCCGAAGCCAGAATGACAAAGACGATTAAGCCGCGAATAGTGTGCGAGGTTATCTTCATGGGCTCGGAAAACTAAAACCACTAGAACTAATCCATTTTATCGGATGCAGAAAGAATAGCGTCCCCGCGCCCCGATGCGGCGACTCGCGGACAGCAGTGTGGTGTCTTCCGGCCCACTTCCAGAACACGGCCTAAGCTTGATGTCCGCGGGGCGGACATGTCCAGAGGTACAGTGTCGCCTATTGGCTAAAGGTAATCGGAATACGCTGGTATTGTGCACGGTGTTCAAACCGTCTAACAATAAGAACGTGAATCAAATCCCTCCCCGGAGCATTGCCGTGAGAATCGAACACAGGATTGTGCCGGTCTTGCCGTCATCCCATTGTGCGCAAGCCGGAAATTGCCTCGGCGATATAGCCAGTGCGATTCTTCCCAAGCTCGACGAATTCGAGAGCATCTGGGAACTCGCCAACAGCATTTGCGACCGCTATTTGGAGCCGGTCGCAGCATAGCCAGCGTTAGCTCCCAGCACGGGGTCCACGCGCTTCCAAGTGTGGGCCGTGTTCCGCTTGCTCAGGATTTGGGCGCGGCAACCGGCGGAGCGGTGGGCCGCTGTCCAAAGTGCCCGCAACGGACCGCCATCCCGGAGCGGAACTTTTCGCGTTCTTCGGGAGTCATCTGCTGCCAGCGTACCCACATGCGACGGCGCCACGGCGGACCGAAATGCGGTCGTCCGCGGAAGCCGCCCAGCAGAATCCGGCTCAGGACCAGCAGACCCAAAGCCTGCCAGTAAGTGATGGTATGCAATCCAAACAGACTGGGCATGAGCCAGTTCCAGAGCCGAGTAACTACCAGCGTAAGAACTGCCGCGGCGGTCAGCACGATCAACACAATTCTCAAAACTCTCGTAATTCGTCTTGCTCTCATCTTCTTGTCCTC
>WNFC01005264.1_pt1 | contig 14187 bp, 17 predicted proteins | sample 5400541 | NCBI WGS metagenome assembly WNFC01 (sample SAMN13153342, study PRJNA577476) | soil metagenome | isolation source: 120 cm saprolite under Douglas fir tree site 2 hole 2 replicate 1 | place: USA:California | collected 2015-04-18
CTGATAGGTCTCGGCCTCTTTTCGAACGTTGCGGTTCGACCAGAGCCGCGTCAGCCGGCTGTTCGTCTCGTCCGCCTTGGTGTAGGCGCCGTCCGCCCGCTCACGCGCGCCGCGAGCCACCTCGCTCGTCTGGGTCAGCGCGCCCTCAGCGGTCTGCAGCCGCCCGTCCACCCCAGCGACCTTCTGGTCGACCCGCTGGTTCTCCTCGGTCAGCCTCCTGTCGACCCCGGCGACCCTCTGGTCGATCTCCACTTCTTTCTTACCGACATGCTCGGTCACCCACCCCCTGGTGGCGACGCATCCGCTGGCCAGAAGCATCACCGCCGGCAGGACAACCCCCAGCTTCACCGCCTGTCGCATAGCCACCTCCTCGTTTAATGCCCGGACCTCGAGCGGGCCGGGCTCGGCTTGCATGGCTTGCAACCGGGTCGCCAGGCGCGGAGTCCGGCGTTTTTACGGGGAAAATAGCGGGGACGGCGCGTCGGGGGTGTCCCCTTCACGACACGGGGAGTCAGCGGGCTGACGGCATCGTCAGTTTAGCCGCGCGCGCAGCGAGTGCAGGGCTCGCCGGAGCTCGGCGTCCCCAGGTGCCAGCCGTACCGCCTCCTCGAACTCGCGCAGCGCGTCCCACCACCGCCCCTGTCTCACATGGATCCGGCCGAGGTTCATGTACGGAAACTGGCGCGGCTCGTATCGTTTGGCCTGCTTGGCGCGCTCGAGCCAGGACACGGCCTCGTCGAGCTTGCCCTGCTGCATGAGGTAGCAACCGATGTCGTTGTAGGGATTGCCGAAGTCGGGATCCACGTCGATCGCCCGCAGGCATTCCTGCGTGGCCTCGTCCAGACGCCCCTGAAAGCTATAGGTCCACCCGAGATAGGTGTGGGCCTCGGCCGTCGGACACACCTCGATGGAGCGCTGGTAGAGCTCGATCGCGCGCTCGAGCTCCCCCTGCATCTGGTGGCGGTAAGCTTCCTGCCAGATCTCCGTCGCCCTCTGGAAGTTATCCGGAGCGCTCACCTGGTCACCAGCTCGGCCACGCCTCGCGCCGCAATCCCATGTCCCAGAACATCCACTCATAGCGGCTCGTCGCGAGGAAGTGAGCCCGCATCGTGTCCAGGTCCGGCGTGGTCAGCCGCTCCGCGATCCGGTCGGTCGCGGACAGCACCGCCCGGACGACGGTCCCGAACTCCTCGGAGGCGTAGGTGCCGATCCACCGCTTGTAGAGAGGGTCGGCAGAGCCGGCGCGCTCGAGCTCCTTGCCGACCTCCCAGTAGATCCAGTAGCACGGCAGCAGCGCCGCGATCGCCTCGTGGAAGGGCGACCCGTAGGCGACCGCGAGGAGGTAGCTCGTGTAGGCGAGGTTCGTCGGCGCCAGCGGCGTCGCCGCAACGTCGGCGGGCGTGAGCCCGAAGTCGCGAAAGAAGCTCTCGTGCAGCGCGCGCTCCACCTTGAGTGCCCCGGCGGCGTGCTCGTTGAACATGATGATCCAGTCGTCCTCGGGCGCCCGCGCGCCGGCGAGCGACAGCGCCCGTGCGAACTCGCGCAGGTAGAGGGCGTCCTGCACCGCGTAGAACTTGAAGCTCTCGCGGGCGAGCGAGCCGTCGGTGAGCCCGCGCACGAACGGATGGCGCAGGATCGCTCCGTAGATCGGCTCGATCGACCGCCACAGCTCGTTCGTGAACGTCATCAACGTCCCTTGAAGACCGGCTCCCGCTTCTCGACGAAGGCCTTGGCGGCTTCCCGGTGGTCCTCGGTCATCCCGCAGCGGGTGTGGTGCCAGGCCTCGAGGTCGAGGGAGTCCTGGAGGGTCCCGCTCTCGGCGGCGTTGAAGTTCCGCTTCATGTATCGGTACGCGATTCGCGGCCCCCGGCTGAGCCGCGCGGCCAGCGCCATCGTCTCCTCCTCGAGCCGCGCGTCGGGCACGACCCGGTTGACGATGCCGAGGGCCAGGGCCTGCTGGGCGTCCACGATGTCGGCCGTGTAGTAGAGCTCCCGCGCCTTGGCGCTGCCGACGAGCTGCGTGAGGTACCAGCTGCCGCCGAAGTCCCCGGAGTAGCCGACGCGCGCGAACGCCGTGGCGAACCGCGCGGAGTCGCCGGCGACGCGGAGGTCGCACGCGAGTGCCAGGGAGAGCCCAGCGCCCGCCGCCGCCCCGCGGACCATCGCAATCGTCACCTTCGGCATCTCATGGAGCCACCGCGACACGTCCATGCGCGAACGAAGCGCCTGCGCCTTCTCCTCGAGCGTGGTCCCACCGAACTCGCGCCCCTCGGCCATCGCCTTCACGTCGCCGCCGGCGCAGAAGCCGCGGCCCGCCCCGGTGAGTACCACCACGCCCACCTCCGGATCCTCGGCCAGCCGGGGCAGCGCCGCGAGCAAGGCGTCCAGCATCGGACCCGACATAGCGTTGAGCCGGTCGGGACGGTTCAGCGTGAGCACGGCAACCCCATCCGCGACGACTTCCAGCACGTCCTCGCTCATGGCGATCCCCCCGGAGTGATGGTGTCGCGATGGTACTCCGAGACGCGAGCGGTGTCGCGAACTTCGCGTCGGCATTGATGCCCCGAGCGGCACCAAGCTGCACCGAGTACACGTCCTGAATCGCTGACGCTCCCTGGCGCGCCATCCCCGGCGCTCCACCATCCTGCACTAGCGCCCGCAAGAAAAATGCACCCGGCGCCACGGCGACGCGATCAGGTGTTGTTATCCTAGGTAGAGGGGAACTAAAAGGGTCCCCGGTAGGTTTTCGGCGGCGTTTGGAACTCCCAGAAATACAGCGTATGGCAGGTCACGAACGCATAGGTCGTGTTCACGAGGAGAGCGTCGAGGATGAAGTAGGTCGCAAAGAACACTGCGACTCCAGGACAAGATAGGGCGAAAAAATTGAGCCCCACAAGGAGTGCGGTGCGTACGAAGACGAACCAGCCGTCGCGGCCGTCGAACCAAGGGATGAGTTTAGCAAGCGTCCCGTGCTCGCTGGAGCAATGCGGACCTTCCTCGTGAGCAGATCGTCCGTCATAAAAGTGCCGTCAAGATGCTCGCCGCAACGGCGGTGCTCCTGGTAGAAGGCGTAGTGGTCGTCTCGCTTATGCGGGCTCGGCGTCCTGCTCGTCAGGGTGCTCGCGCAGCCACGCGCGACGATCTGCGCCAGGCAAGCCGGTGAGGATCAGCAAACACTCGCTGTCGCATCCGGGCTCCTGGCAGATCGGGCAGGGGTCATCGTGCTGCATGTGTAGCAGGATAACAGACGAGCGCCCCGGTTGGGGTCCCTGGGAGCCTGTCAGCGGGCAGGACCTCGGATCGTCTGCACGTTCGGTGGCCTCATCGCCTGCAAATGAAGTTCGATGTTTGCGAGCGAGTGCGCGATCTGCTTCATGGTCGATACAAGGTCGGGAGTGTCCGCGAAGGCTTTGCTCAAGTTCTGGATCGCTGTTTCAGTCTGCGCGTTCATGTGCTCTCCTCTCGCACTCCTGGGAGCATGTCTTCTTCGTCGGGCGTGAACAAGTCATCATCGTGCGACACAGAGAGCAGGATAACAGAACGCCCCGGCCGAGGGGCACCGGGGCGTGGGATACCTCAGCGGGCGACGTGGTCAGGGCTCGCGCAGCACCGGGCGTTCGGTGCTACCGAGCGCGAGGAGCGCTACGGCTGAGCGAGCGCGTTGATCAAATCGAGGAAGTCTCGCAAGGTGCTCGACGAAGGATGGTATCTGCTCCGGGGTCCAGTTCTCCACCTGGCCTTCGAGCCCCAGGCTCTCGATCTGAGCCCTGAGCGCCCTGGCGTGGCGCAGGCGAGATGACCACGTGCCGCGTCTTCCCGGTCTTCGGCGGCTTGATCGAGTACCATCGCCCCGGGGGAAGGAGGACCGGCCCATGGAAGCGGTGAAGGACTCGAGCCACCTCTACGAAGTCGAACGGCGCGCGCGCCACGCCGAGCGGCCGGGCTTCAGGATCCAGGAGCTCCAGATCGGCCCGCGCCAGCAGGTGCCCTGGCACTACCACAACCACGTCCAGGACACCTTCTACGTCCTCCAGGGCCGCCTGCGCGTCTTCCTGCGTGACCCGAAGGAGGAGATACGACTGGAGCCCGGCGAGACCTACACCGTCCGCGCGCGCCGTCCGCACCTCGTCACGAACGGCGGCGACGCCTCGGCGGTCTTCCTGGTGCTCCAGGGCATCGGCGAGTACGACTACGTGCCACTGACCTAGACCGTCGCACAATCGCTGGAGGTCACCGATTGTGGCGCTGTATCGCCTGATGGTCAGTGTCGTGACGGGCCTGGTGCTGGACCTGCTGGACCCGCTCGATCACACGGTGCTCCAGCTGATATTCGGCGAGGTCGTATGCGCGAGCGCGATGACCGTCTCGCCGACGTCGCGAAGGGCCGCAACCCCTCGCCGGGCTAGAACGCCCGATCGATCGCTCGGAGCTCCTCCGGCGACAGCGTGAAGTCGAGGGCCCCGGCGTTCTCCCGCACGTGCTCGGGCTGGCTCGCCTTGGGAATCGTGAAGAGCGGGGCCCGCCGGCTCAAAAAATTCAGCGCCACCTGCCGCGGCGTGCGGCCGCGCGCCTTCGCGATCTCGACGACCTCATCGCGCATGAAGCCGCCACGGGCGAGCGGCGTGTAGCCGACGATCGCCACCTTCTCCCGCTCGCAGTGCGGCAGGAGATCGCGCTCGATCGCACGGTCACGCAGGTGGTACAGCATCTGGTTGCAGGCGAGCCGCGCACTCCCCAGCGCGGCCTGGGCCTGCCTCATCTGCGCCACGTCGAAGTTCGACACGCCGACGAATCGCGTGAGCCCGCGCTTCACCAGGGTCTCCATGGCGCGCATCGTGTCGGCGATCGGATGCTGGCCGCTCCACCAGTGCACCAGGTAGACGTCCACGTGACCGGTGCCGAGTCGCTTGAGCGACTGCTCGCACGCCTTGATCGTCCCCGCGTACGACGCGTTCGAGGGCAACACCTTGGTGACGATGAAGAGCGCATCACGCGGGTGTCCCTTGATCGCCTGGGCCACGATGCGCTCGGCGCCGCCGTCGCCGTACATCTCGGCCGTGTCGATGTGGGTCAGGCCGAGCTCCAGGCCGAGACGGAGGGCGGCGACCTCCGCGCGCTCCGTTCGCCGGCTCTCGCCCATGTGCCAGGTGCCCTGCCCGATGACGGGCACCGCCACGTCGGTGGCCCCGAAGAGGCGCGTGATCACCGTGGGCTACAATAGCACTCGGGACGCCTCGGTTTCCGGTGCCCGCGGACGAAGGAGTACGACGATGATTGGCACGCAGGACCTGCTCATCGCGCTGACGATCGGGATCTTTTTCTTCGGGGCGAAGAAGCTCCCCGAGCTTTCCCGCTCGCTCGGCCGCGCGCTCAGCGAGTTCAAGAAGGGGCTGGAGGAGCCGACGAACCAGCCGCCCGCCGCGCCGCCGCCGGAGAACCCTGACACGCCCAAATGAGAGGCTGGATCATCCTGATCGTGGCGCTCCTCGTCGGCGCGGGCCTCGGCGCGGCCGGGACGGTCTACGGGCCTCCGCTGGTGGACCCATATCTCCCGAAGGACCTTCGCATCCGGTCCCGCATCGTCGAGGGGCAGGTCACGAAGAAGCAGCGCGAGCCGAACCGCGTGCTGGTGAAGATCGAGACCGAGCAGGGCGTCATTCTCGCGGCGTTCACGAAGCGGATGGCCGAGATCGACCTGCTGGTCGAGCCGGGCGATACGATCGCACTGGCGCTGCCGGGCGACCAGCCGTTCGTGGACGATCCGTCCATCGAGCGCGTCAAGCGGCCGAAGTGACCGCTCATGCTGGACGCGGCGATGCCACCCTCCGCGGGTCGCGCACGCGCGTGAGCAGGAGCCCGAGCGCGACAGTCGCCGCGACCGCCGCCACCACGAAGACCGACGGGAAGCCGAACGCGTCCGCCAGCAGCCCGGCGGCGAGCGGCGCGCCGAACGCGATGGGCGCCATCAAGGTGGTTCCAAGACCGATGTAGGTCGGCTGCTCCTCCAGCACCGGAGCGAATTCCAGCAGCACGTTCAGCGTCGACACGTTCATGGCGGCGATCTGGGTCCCCAGCATGACGAAGACCACGCCAAACACTGCGAGCGTCGGAGCCGCGACGGCGAGCAGGTTGCCGGCGAGCGTCGCGGCGAGGCCCACCGTGATCACCAGGAGGTGGCCCCGTCGGTCGGCAAGCCAGCCGAACACCGCGTTGCCCGCCATCTGCCCCACGAACAAGAGCGTGGTGAACACGCCGACCTGCGCCGCAGGGGCGTCCCAGACGCGGAGCGCATAGACGGTGTAGAACCCGCCGGCCATCGATCCGGTCACGGCGAACGCGCGGGCGGCGAGGAACCAGGCGAGATTCGGGTCGCGGCCGAGGAGCGCCGGGATCCGCGACAGATAGGCTCCGAGCGTGACCGCCTGCGACCGACCCGTTGCCGCCGGCTCGCGGACGACGGCGAGCGCGGCGTACGACAGCGCCATGCACATCGCGGCGCCGACGAAGCACGCGCCGTAGCTCGCGGGCGGCGCCACCGCCGCCAGGATGCTCGCCGTCACGAAGCTCCCGGCGAAACCCCCGGCGCCCGCCGCGAGGTTCGCGAACGCGAAGAAGCGACCGCGCGTCGTGACGGGGATCAGGCGCCCGATGATGTCCATCCACGCCGGCATGAGCACGCCGCCGACGCCGGTGATGACGAGCAGCATCAGCAGCATCAGGGCGAGCGTCAGAGCCGGCGCGCGGTCGGCCAGGAAGAACGCCGCGAGGGACAGCACCGCGAACGGCACGCGTTCCCAGACCGAATAGCGGAGGACGAACGGAAGCTTCCGCGCGAGCGTCTCCGTGTGGCCCGCGGTGAAGAGCGACGGGAGGAACCAGCCGAGGGTCATTACCGCGGGGATCGCGCCGATGACGACGTTGGGAGCGCCCAGGTAGGCCGCGAAGGCCGGCAGGATCGTGGACTGCGAGGCAAACGATAGGCCCACCCCGAAGAGCGCGTAGTCGGCGCCGAGCGCCGCCATGTTGTGGCGCAGGTCTCGGCGCACGCGGTCAGCCGAGGCGGATGTCGAGCCAGCCGTGCGGCGTGACGGCGACCCGCTCGCCCTCGCGCACGAGCACCGTGGTCGTCGCCGACTCGAAGATCGCCGGGCCCTTGAACTCCTGCCCGACGGCGAGCGCGTCCATCCGGTGAACGGGCACCTCGACCCAGTCGCCGAGCCAGACGCGACGGCGAGTGGCCGCGGTGGCCGACCCTCGCTCGGCCGCGCCGGCACCGGCCGGCAGCACGGGGAGCGCGCCGACGACCGCCACGCGCGCGTTGACGATGACGACTTCCTGGCCCGCGGCGCTGTAGGCGTAGAGCTCCTCGTGACGGCGGTGGAAGCGATCGGCCACCCGATCCATGAGGTCCGCCGCCTGCAAGTTAACGCCGCCGAGGTCTACCTGGATCTCGAAGATCTGCTCGCCGTACCGCATGTCGAGGGCTCGGCGCACACCGATGGCCCCGTCGAAGTGGGCGAGGCGCTTGCGGCCTTCGCGCTCGAGCGCGGCGAACAGCTTTCGCAGGCCCGCCGCCGTCATCCGTCCCACCTCGCTCACATGGGAGCGCACGAGCTCGTAGCGGAGGTCGGTCGCCAGCATACCCCACGCCGAGAACACCGCGGCCACCGACGGCACGACGACGCGCTGGATCTCGAGGAGCCGCGCGACCTCGGTGACGTGGAGCCCCGCGGCGCCGCCGAACGCGACGAGCGCGAACTGGCGGGGATCGACGCCGCGACGCACCGAGACGATCTTGATCCCCTCCGCCATGTTGGTGTTCACGACCCGCGCGATGCCCTCCGCCGCCTGGAGGGGTGTCGTACCGAGCTGGGTCGCGATGACCTCGACGGCCGCGCGCGCCGCGCGCGCATCGAGCCCGATGCGGCCGCCGAGGAAATTCCCCGGATCCAGGAAGCCGAGCACGAGGTTCGCATCGGTCACCGTCGCACGCGCGCCGCCCTTGCCGTAGCCCGCGGGGCCCGGCTCGGCGCCGGCGCTCTCGGGCCCGACGTGCAGGATGCGGCCCGCGTCCACCCACGCGACCGATCCGCCGCCGGCGCCGAGGGTGTGAATGTCGATCGCCGGGAGCGCGACCTTCGCGACGCCGACGGTCTTCTCGCCCGTGAGCTGGGGCTCGCCGCCCTGGAGGAGCGCGATGTCCGTGGACGTTCCGCCCATGTCGAAGGTGATGAGCTTCGCCTCGCGCAGGAGGCGCGCGCTGTAGCGCCCGGCGGCGACGCCGCCGGCCGGCCCCGACAGCACGGCGCCCGCCGCCAGCCGCGTCGACTCGCGCATCGGCGCGACGCCGCCGTGCGACTGCATGATCAGGACATCCCCGCGGTAGCCGTGGCTCGCGAGACGGGCCGCGAGGCTCGCGAGGTAGCGCGCGAGCGCCGGTCCCACGTACGCGTTCACCACGGTCGTCCAGACGCGCTCATATTCCTTGATCTGCGGCAGGACCTCGGCCGAGAGCGACACGTAGGCGCCCGGCAAGCGCCGCGCGAGCGCCCGGCCGGTCAGCTTCTCGTGGCGCGGGTTCCGGTAGGAGTGGAGATAGCAAACGGCGACCGCCTCCACCCGGGCCTTCGCGAGCGCCGCGATCCCTGCCCCGAGCGAGCGGGCGCTCAGCGGAATCGCGACTGTCCCGTCGAAGCGCAGGCGCTCGCGGACGCCGAGGCGGCGGGCGCGCGGCACGAGCGGCACGGGCGGCGCCATCCTCAAGTTGTAGCGGTCGTCCTTCAGCCCCTCGCGCATCTCGATGACGTCGCGGTGCCCCTCGGTCGTGAGCAGCCCGACCCTCGCCCCTTTGCGCTCCAGGAGTGCGTTGGTCGCGACGGTGGTGCCGTGGACGATCGAGTCGGTCTGCGCGAGCAGTCCTGGAAGGTTCGTACCGAGCTCCGCCGCCAGGAGCCCGAGCCCGATGACCAGGCCCTCGGAGGGATCGGGCGGCGTCGAGGCGCACTTGGCGATGGCGAGAGCGCCGCGCTCGTCCACCGCGACGAGGTCGGTGAAGGTGCCGCCGACGTCGATCCCGATGCGGTAGCGTCGGCTCAGTAGAGCGTCCTCTGGATGTTCTCCTCGCTCTCGCGCAGATACTCCTCGAGGGTCTTGTCCGCCGGCTTGAGCTTGTCGTACAGCACACACGCCATCGAGGGAAGCACCGAGCGGTCCGGCCACGCCTCGGGCTCCCAGAGCTGCGAGCGCCGGAACGCCTTCGGACAGTGGAAGAAGCACTCCTCGACCTCGACGCCGATGGCGACGAGCGGTCGCTTATCGCGCGCCGCGAGCGATTCCAGGACGTCCTCGTCGCGCACGATCGAAGCGCGGCCGTTCACGCGGAGCGTTTCCTCGCGGCCCGGGATGAGGAAGATCAGCCCGACGTGGGGATTCGCGAGGAGGTTGCGCAACCCGTCGAGCCGCTTGTTGCCGGGACGGTCCGGAATCGCGAGGTGCCGCTCGTCCAGCACGCGCACGAAGCCCGGCGCGTCCCCCTTGGGGGACACGTCGCAGCGACCGTCCGCGTTGGACGTCGCGAGCAGCAGAAAGGGCGAGCGCCGGATGAACTCCCGGCTGGGCTCGTCCACCGTGGCCGACTCCTTTTTGATGGCCCGCTCACTCGGCGTGCCCATCAGCGCGCGCAGCTCGCTCTCCGAGGTCACCACCCGCTTGAACATTCCGTCCTCCCCAGTCGGTGCTGTAGTCCAGTCAACGTAGACGGAGCCGCCGGGCAAGTCAATCGGGCCCGGCGTGATCTTTCCGCGGCGCGTACGGGTACGGCCCTTCGGGCGATCTCCCCTCGGCGAACCGCCGGAGATTGAAGGCCTCGATGTCCACCGTCTTCGCGCGCCCGTCCACGATCAACTCGGCCACGCAGACCCCCACGGCGGGCGCGATCTTGAAGCCGGAGCCGCTGAACGCCGTGGCGAGATACAAGCCGTCGATTCCGTCGACTCGACCGAGGATCGCGTGGCGGTCGCGGCTGTAGCAATCGAAGGCGCGATAGCCCCGCGCGAGCGTGGCACCCTCCATGGCGGGGACCCGGTGCGTCAGGATCTGGGCGCCGACCGTCGGTGCCCCCGGCGGAAGCACCGTCGGCGCGTCGGGATCGAGATCCCAGTCCTGGCAGGGGACGCCCACGATCGTGCGGATGCCGCTCTCGGGCCTGAAGTAGCTTCCCTGCACGTTGTCGATGAAGACCAGGTGGGGCTGGGCGAGCGCTGCCGGCCGCGTCACCTGCACCGTGTCGAGCCCCTTCACCCGCGCGGGGATCTCGAGGCCGATCTCGCGGCAGAGCCGCGGGGCCCATGCCCCGGCGGCGACGACAACGGCGCCGGCGTCGATGCGCCCGGCGCTCGTCTCCACGCCGAGGACGCGGCTCTCGCGACGCAGAATCTTCGTCACCGCGGTCCACTGGAGTATCCGGGCACCGAGCTCGTGTCCCCGTCGCCGGAAGCCTTCGACCGTGGCGGCGGGGTCGGCGTAACCGCTCTCGGGCTCCCAGGCGGCGGCGCCCAGGTCCTCGACGTTGGCGAAAGGCTGGAGGTCGCGGAGCTCGCCCGGCGAGAGGGCGACGGTGTTGATCCCGATGGAGCGCAGCATCTCGACGTTCTTCCGGAGCGCGTCGGCATACGGCGGGGCGACGACGTTCACGAACCCCGTGTGGGTGAATACGGACGGGCCGCCCATGATCTCCGTCCAGTGCTTGAAGACGGGGAAACTGGCGAACGCGAGCCGCGCGTCCCACTCGTTGGTGTAGTGCATCCGGACGAGCGCGCTCGAGCGGCCCGAGGCGCCGCTGGCCAGCGCCGCCTTCTCGCAGAGAACGACGCGCGTGACGCCCCGCGCCGCCAGTGCATACGCGATGCTCGCGCCGTTGACGCCGCCACCGACCACCACGACGTCGGCGGTCTCAGCCACTGGGAGGGATACTCCTTTCGCCGGATACCTTATCATGTGGCGAGTCCGGCCAGCCGTTTCACATCCGGGCTGGGGCGGTGTCTCTAACCATGATGGGTGTACAACCGTTCGAGACCATCGTCGGCGCACACCACGCGGAGATCTACCGCTATATCCGGCGGGTCACGTCACGAGCCACCGAGGCCGAGGACCTCTCCCAGGAGACCTTCCTGCGCGCCTACCGCGCCTACCGGACGCTCGGCCCGGAGGCGAACGTCCGCGCGTGGCTGTTCGCGATCGCGACGAACCTGACCCGGAATCACTTTCGCTCCGAGAAACGACGCCGCATCGCCCATCTGGCCGCGTCCGTCGAGGGCCGCGAGACCGACCCCGAGGGGCCCGAGGACGAAGCGCGGTTCCGTGAAGCCAAGGCGGTGCTCGAGAGCACCGTCCGTGGGCTGCCTCTCAAGCAACGGCTGGCGTTCATCCTGCGAAAGATCCACGACCTCGACTACGAGGCGATCGGGCGAAGCCTCGACTGCTCGGCGGAGAGCGCACGAGCCCACGTCTTCCAGGCGCTCCGCAAGGTCCGGCTGAGCCTCAACGGTCACGCACTTCCGCCCGAAACAAGCCCGACGAACATGGAGCAACCGCGATGAGCCGTAAACCCCGAACCTGTCTGGAGATCGAAGCCGACCTCGTCGCAGCGGCGACGGGAGACGCCGAGCCCGGAACCGTGCGCCGCGTCGAGCACCACATCGACGCCTGCGCGCCCTGTCGCGGCGAGTTCCGACGCTATCGCGAGATCGACGGCGTCGTGGGCGCGCTCCGGCGCGCGCCGGCGGCCGCCGAGAGCGTGGCGCGCGCCCGCGAAGGGCTCGAGTCGCGCCTCGCCGATCTGAAATCGCGCCTGGTGTCGTACCGGGTGTTCCCGTCGCCGCTCGGCCACATTCTCATCGCACGCTCGGAGCTCGGGGTGTCGCTCGTGGAGTACCTGGGCGAGCACACCGACCTCGGAGCGTCCCGCTTGAGCCGAGTCACCGGCGTCGACCCCCAGGAGGACGGCGCCGAGATCGAGGCGCTCTACCGCGAGCTGCTCGAGTACCTGCGGGGCGACCGCACCCGCCTGGAGTGGCCGCTCGACCTGCGCCTGGCGCGCAGCGATTTTCATCGCAGTGTGCTGCAGGCCACCGCCGCGATTCCCTACGGCGCCGTGACGTCGTACGCGGGCATCGCCACCGAGATCGGCAAGCCCGCGGCCACGCGCGCGGTGGCCCAGGCGCTCCGCTGGAATCCGCTGCCGATCGTCGTACCCTGCCACCGCATCATCGGAACCTCCGGCGCGCTCACCGGCTACGCCGGGAGTCAGATCGGGCTCAAGCAGCGCCTGCTCGCCGTCGAGGGCGTTCGAGCGGTGGGGACGCGGAACGACTCTCGCGTCGCACGCGACACGCTGTATCACTACGCCCGCAACGATCAGCGTGAGTACTGCCTGCCGACCTGCGGGGATATCGCGCGCCGCCCGATCGGGCCTGTCACGCTGCTGGCGTCTCGCGAGCTGGCCGGAGCTCTCGGGCTCGTTCCCTGCACGGCCTGCCGCCCGGATCTCCACCCGCTGACGGTCTAGCGTCGCTCGCCGCGCTTTCACGCCGGCCTCGCCGCGGTGTCACAGGAAGCAGAAGGAGGCCGACATGCTGGGATTGCTCGAAACTCGTCAGAATCGGTGGAGGCTCGTGTGCTGAGCGCGCTAGTGGTCGCCGTGCTGGTCCCGGCGGCCCTGCTCACCGCGGTGATGTTGCTCACGACGTGGAGAGCCCGCACCCGGCTCCTGGCGGTCGCGCGACAGATCGCGGTGACGGACGCGGTCCACGGAGAGCTGGGCGCCATCGTCTCTCCGGTGGTGCGCCACCGGTTCTGGGGTCGCTGGCAGCTCATGATCCCCGTGCCATTCGACGACCTCGACACCGTGGCGCACGTGGTCCGGACCGCCTACGGCGCCTTCGACGCGCCCGAACGAACGAAACCGGGCCGGTTCGAGATCGTCCTGAGCCCGCAGGAACGACCGGTCACACGCAGGGAGCGCACCGTGGTCGCGGCGCGCAGGCCCAGAGGAGAGTCGGTGTCATGGACATGAACGTCTACTTCGCCGAATGGTTGATCAGGGAGCGCCTGGCCGAAGCGCGAGCGGCGGCCGCGAGAGACGCGCTGTTCCACGCTCACCGGCCACCACGGCAGCCGACGCGCGTCGCGCTCGGTCGGGTCTTGATCAGGCTCGGCCAGCGTATTCAGAGCGGCCGCCCGAACGCGGCCGAGCCGCTGGCGGCTGAAAACTCGTAGCATTGATAGTGGTCGGGGGGAGCGATGCCGCTCCCCCCGACACCCTCCACCGGTTTACCCGTTGGCGGTTAAGGCCCCTCAGGTTGCGCGGGCGAAGCCCGCGCTCGAACCACGGTCCGTCTAGCCGGTCACGAAGCCGTTGATCCGATCGATCTCCCGCGCCGCCTTCGCGCGCTTCGCCGGCGGCCCGTAGCCACCGCCCCCGGAAGACTCGACCAGGAACACGTCGCCCTTCCGCACGAGAATGCCGACTTCCTTGGTCTTCAACACGCGCGTCGAACGACCGCGCGACCGGAGTCGGTAGCGGTGCGGGAGACCGTCCCTGCCGCCGAGAAGACCGTACGGGGCGTGGCGCACGCCGTCACCCGCCGTGTTCGCGACCGCCGGCTCCTCGATGTCCACGCGCAGGCGCAGCACGGCGCCGACGCCGCCGCGGTGCATCCCCTCGCCCGCGGAATCGGCCCGGAACTCGTGGTGTTCGAAGGTCAACGGGAAGCGCGCCTCCGCCACCTCTACGCTGCCGAACTTGATCCCGCCGGCCGCCTGTCCCTCGCCCGCCGTCTCCCATCCGTCACCGACGGCCGTCGCGCCGCCGCCGGGGCGGGCGTGGAACATGTGCCAGATGAATGGCTTCCGCGTTCGTGGATTCACGCCCTTGATCGCGATCCGGAAGCGTCGCCCCCATCCCGCGATCGCGCGCTCCGGGCAGGCCGGCGCCAGCGCCCGGATGATCGCCTCGGCGATCTCCTGGGCACAGTGGTTCGTCGCGAGCGTTACGGGCGCCGGCGGGTAGGGCCAGACGATCGTGCCCTGCTTTGCGATGACCCTGACGGGCCGGAACGTTCCAGAGTTCTTCGGCGTCCGCGGCTCGATGAGGTAGGCGAAGGCCATGTGCACCGCCGACATCGTGTT
>WNFC01008818.1_pt1 | contig 14187 bp, 12 predicted proteins | sample 5400541 | NCBI WGS metagenome assembly WNFC01 (sample SAMN13153342, study PRJNA577476) | soil metagenome | isolation source: 120 cm saprolite under Douglas fir tree site 2 hole 2 replicate 1 | place: USA:California | collected 2015-04-18
CATGCCAGTTGGCTGAACATGGTGGAGATCGAGATCGGCGTCCTGCGCGGTCAATGCTTGGACCGGCGCATCGACGACAAGCAACGGCTGGTCTCCGAGATCGCCGCCTGGGAACGACGGCGCAATGCCGACCGCGCCCGCATCAAATGGATGTTCACGACCGAGAAAGCCCGCGAAAAACTGCGCCGCGCCTACCCTGTCAAAGAGTCATAATCTCCGTGCAGAGGTACTAGCTCTAATTGCTAATTCAAGCCGCAGCGTGGAATAGAGGCGTTGATCCTGGTGCACAACAATCCCTCTTGGCACCCCATTCTCACGGCTGATCACTGATAGGCACGGAAGGGCAGTGACTAGCCGTGATACAGCACGGCCATCGCCGTGCCGACGATCGGCGGCATGGAGAGTTCGACTCTGCTGACGGTGCTCGTGATCCCGGCGATCTATGCCTTGGTCAAAGGGTGGCCCCTGCTCCCGAATGCTGCCCTTTGGTCGCTATAGCAACCGACTGAGATCCCCAACTCCTGTCACACGCCGCGATCGCCCTCAAGTTCGCGCGGCCGGATCGAGATGAAAGCGATCATGGCCAGCGCCATGAGAATCGCGACCACGCCGAACGCGAGGCCCCAGGCGACGGGCGACATGCCGCCCGCGGCGTCGAGCGTCCAGCCGATCGCCAGCGGTCCGACGAAGCCGCCGGCGTAGCCCAGCATCGAATGGACGGCGAGCGTGGCGCCGCGGCGCGCCGGATCAGCGGCGCCCGCGGCGCCCGCGGTGAGCGACGAGGAATCGAGCCAGATGATCATGCCGTAAACCACGATCAGCACGACCGCGAGCCAGTAGCCCTTGGAGCCGACGAAGCCGATCAGCGCGCCGACGATGATCGACAGCACCATGGCGGCCACGATCAGGCGGCGCCGGCCGAAGCGGATCGAGGCCTCGTTGCCCAGGACGCTGGTTAGCGTGCCTAGAAGGCCCAGCACCGTGATGACCACGGTGGGCGATAGAAGCTCGCCCGTCATGCTGTTGCTCGCCGCCACCCAGGCGAGGAAGGCCACGCCCCAGCCGCGCAAGGCGTTCATCTCCAGGGTGTGCACGCAGTAGGCCAACGAATAAGCGAAGGCCGAGCGGTTGCGCAGCACTGGGCGGAAGTCGAATAGGGCGTGCGTCGGCCCTGCTGGCTTAGGTGGAGGCGCGCGGGCGGGCACGGCCAACGCCACGGTGAGCCAGGCGATCACCGCAGTGACGCCGGCACTGGCGAAAGCCCACTGCCATCCGAACTCATGGGCGAGTAGGTCACCCAGGACGTAAGAGATCGCCCCTGAGATGCCGATGCTGGCGGCGTGGCCGGTCATATAGGTTCCGGCCCAGCCGAGCCCAGCCAAGGCGCGCAATGCCATTGCCGACCAGAAGCCCTCGGCGAACAAGCCGAAAGCCAGGTGCGCGAGCACCGAGCAGCCAACACCGAACAGATAGACGCGTTTGGCGTCGATTCTGTCGGTCAAGGTCACCAGCACTGGCACCGAGATCATGTAGGCGGCATAGAACGATGACGTGATCCAGCCAGCCTCGCTATTGTTGAGCGACCAGAGGCGCATCATGCTGGGCAGCAGGGCCGGCCAGTAATAGGCGCCGATCTGCACGAACACCTGGGCCGCGCAGACCATGGCAACGAGCCGCGCGCCCGAAGAACGATCAATCGGCATGGAGGGAGGCCGCTGCGAGGGGACGGCGCAGCAGGCACAAGGCTGCAAAGGCGGCAAGGCTCAACCCCGCCGACACGAACAGGATAGCGCTGCCGATATGATCGAGGAGCAGCGCGAAGCCGAGCGGCGCGAGCGCCGACAGGAACCGCGACGGCATGCCGAGCAGGCCCAGCCGGTAGCCATAGTTCTCCGGACCGAACAGGGCGAGTGGCACGGTGCCGCGCGCGATGGTGATGATGCCATTGCCCGAGCCGTGCAGTATCGCAAACGCACTCGACGCCACGCCACCGCCCGCAAGCAGCAGCACGGCCGCGCCGATGGGATGGGTGAGCGTTGCAAGGCGTGCGGACACCAGGGGATGAAAACGCGCCAAGGGTCCGGCTTCGAGAAGCCGCGCGCCCACCTGCGCCGGCCCGATGAGGGCACCCGCGGCGATGGCTTGGGTGTGTGATGCGCCTGTCGCCTCGAGAATGCGGGGGAAGTGGGCGGCAAAGCCTGCCGTCACCACCCATGCCGCGGCAAAGGCGAAGGCCAGAAGGACCATCGCCCGGTCGATCGGCACCGGTTGGTCGACGGGACGCCTTGCCGCCAATGTCACGGTCGGCCGCGGCAGCAGCCAGTAGTTCATCGGCAGAGCGACGAAGAGGTGCAGCGCCGCCCAGCAGAGACAGGTGTCACGCCAACCGATCTCAGCCGCACCCCAGGCCGTGAGCGGCCAACCGATGGTGCTGGCGAACCCGGCAAACAGCGTGATCCCGGTGATGGCGCCGCGCGCGTTGGTGCCGTAGATGCGCCCCAGCACGGCAAAGGCTGCATCGTAGAGGCCGAGCCCCATGCCGATGCCCAGCACGATCCAGGCGAGTTGCAGGGTCAGCAGGGATTGCGCGAGCGCCAGCAGGACCAACCCGGCGGCGAACAGCAGGTTGGAGGCAGCCAGCACGCTATTGCCGCTGCCTCGGTCGATGAGCCGGCCGGCGCGGGGGCCAAGGATCGCCGAGATGATGAGCGACGCCGAAAAGCTGGCGAACAGCCACGTGGTCGATACGCCGGTATCGCGCGCGATGTCATCGGCCAGGATGGCCGGCAGGTAGTAGCTCGACGCCCAGGCGAGCGTCTGCGTCGAGCCCAGGACGGTGATCGTCGACAGCCGGCCTCTGTCCATCAGGTGTTGTTCATTAGGCGGCATTCTTCATGCGGCCAGCCATTCAGCCACGTCCTCGAGACAGTCGCTGCCCCAGAACGGCTCGCCGTCCACCCGGATGAAGGGTGAGCCGAACACGCCGTTGGCAATCGCCTGCTCGTTCTCCGTTATGAGCCTCAGCTTCACGGCCGACTCCTGTAAGCCTTCGTTCACGCGCTTGCGGTCGAAGCCCAGCATGGTTGCCGCCTCGATGGCAACGGCGGGATCGGCAGTGCTTTGGCCTTCAAGCCAATATTTGCGATAGGCAGCCTTGGCGAATTCCGGCGCCTTCTCGGGTGCACGTGCCTCGATCCAGTAGAAAGCGCGTGCGGCCGGCAGCGAATGCTGCGGGAAACCGGATGGCACCTTCAGCGCGAGCCCGTCGCGCCGGCCGACGCGCGGGGCGTCGATCTCCAGCACGTAGCGCCGCTTCAGGGGATGTTCTAGCGGCGACTGGCCGAAGCGCTGGTAGACCGCGCCCAGCAGGAACGGCCGCCAGCTCAGCCGTCGGTACCGGCCGCCCTTCAAGGCGCCCTCGATCTTCATCGCCGCCAGGAAGCCGTAAGGCGAGGAGAAGTCGAAATGAAAGTCGACACAGCAGGCCATGTTCAGGATCTCGATGAACGGTTGCGTAGACTCAGGATGCCGAGGGCGACCCCGCCTGCGGTCAAGCCGAGGAAGATCCAGTAGGCGGCCGTCGGCGACCACAAGAGCGGCAGCGGCCCGAGGGCGGCGCCCGAGACGCCGACCATGAAGGTGGTGCCCTTGATGCTTCCCAGATGCGCGGTGCCAAAGGACTCGGCCAGGCCGGACGAATACGCCACCTGGAGCACGCCGATCATGGCGCCGAGTGTGAGGGCATAGACGAGCCCGCCACCAAGGCTGGGTGCCAGCATCACACAGAGGACCGACGACGCCAGCGTGGCGAGGCCGATGAGGCCGGCCGGCCGCGCGCCGAAGCGATCGACCAGCATGCCCGCAGCCAAAGTGGCGACGGCCTGCATGGTGGTAACGGCGCCCAGCAAAGCGATCGCCTCGCCGCGACCGAGGCCTGCCGCCGCCATGGCCCGCACATGGTCGAGCAGCAAGGCGGTGTTGACGGCGTTCACCAGCAGCGTGATCGCCGTCAGGTACCAGAACACGGTCGTGTGCGCCGCCTGGCCGAGCGTCAGCCCGTCGCCCACGTCGGCCGAAACGCTGCGGCCGGACCGGCCGAAGTCGCGGTCGGCACGACTCTCGGGGCGATTGCGATAAAACGCCAACCCGATCGGTATCATGATGCCGAGCACGCCGACGCCGAGGGTAAAATACGCCGAGCGCCAGCCCTCGGACTGGATGATGCCCTCGGCGAAAGGCGGCACGATCAGGCCGCCCATCGCCATGCCCATCAAGGTCAAGGCGATAATCCGGCCACGGAAGCGGTCGAACCACAGATTGACCATCTGGTTGCTGACAAGGCTGAGGCCGGCAATAGCGGCGGCCCGCAGGAGCACGAAGCCCAGCGCCAAAGACCAGGAGTTCCAGGCGAGGCTCATGAAGCCGCAAGCCGCGCCAAGCGCCACCACGATGGGCGTGATGAGGAGACGCGGCCCGAACCGGTCGACCAGCCGGCCGATCGCGGGAGCCGTCAGGATGCCTAAAAAGGTGCCGACGCTGTAGAGCAGCAATACGTGCTCGCGCGTCAGGCCAAGGTCGGCCGCGATCGGGTCGATGAACGAGGAGACGCCGACGGTTTGTCCGGGCGTCGTTGCGAACACGCCGACGAAGGCGGCGAACGCCACCAGCGCGCCACTCAGGCCGGGCGAGCGAACGCGCGGGGTGTCGATGACTGCATCTATCTTGCTCATCCGTAGGCCGGTGTCTCCGGCTCCAACGGCACGATCCATTCGCGGTCGGCCGCGATAACCGCGCCGCCGCGCCGCGCGCCACTGGCGATGGCAGGCCATTTGGCGAGCAATGCCGGCGGCAGCTCGCGGCCGTCCGAGGCCGATAGCCAGATGCGCATCAGGTGGCGCTTGGGTTTGGGCGGCGGAGGGTCGAGATAAGCGGTGCGGCCGTGGAATACGACGTGATTCTGCAGGTACTGGATGTCGCCCGGCCGGAACGGGATCTTCAGGCAGAAGCGCGGATCGGAGCAGAGCTTGTAGAAAACGTCGAGCGCCTCGGCGAGCAATGGCGTCACCTTCGGCGCCTCCGGGAAGCGCTGCACCGACTCGACATACTGGCGCACCGGCGCGAAGCCGGTGAACGATTCCCTATGCCAGTGGAACAGCGGCATCTCGTACCAGCCGTTACCGCCGGCTGGCACTTCGCCGCGACGATCCATGGGAATGGGGCCGTACAGTGCAGCGCAGAGATCGGGTCGCGTGCGCATCATCTCGTCGTGCACGGCAACGCCGCTTACAATGGCGCTCTCGCCGCCCGACAGCGAGGTGGCGCAGCACAACAGCCCGACGACGTCGCAGGAATCGACATGGAACGACAGCTCGAGATTGGTCTGCGTCAGGCGCTTGTTGACCTCATTCACTTGCGTGCCGATGTCGATGACGTGGCCGATCAGATGGCCGTTGCGATTCTGCGGCACCGGATCGCCGATGTGGCGCGACAGGCCCCAATAGACCCGCACGCGGAAGTCGGGGTCCCAGCGTTCGACTGACAGGCCGCGGATGTAGCCGTAGCCCAGCTCATCGAGCACGCGTCGGCGCAGCGTCCGCAGGCGGGGCGCCAGCCCCGGCAGCGGGAAGTCGACCTTGTCGATCTTGCGAATGTCGAGCCCGGCAGTCTTGATGGCCGTGGCCGCTGCTTCGATCTCGGCCACATCCCCGGGCGTGACGTGTAGCGCCCAGGAATCGTAGTCGTGGAAGGCGTCGGTCTGCCAGGCGAAGGAATCGCCGAGCGGTCCCGGCGGCATGGCGGCCTGCAGGCTCATGAGCAGCCGCAGCCCTTTTTGCCTTCGTCCTTCGCCTTCACGTCGGCTACGCAACACCCGGCAGCAGGGTCCGGCGCCGGACCGCCACAGCAGCCGGCCGCGTCGGCCCCCGCCAGGCTCGCGGCCGGACCTGGTCCGGAACACACGCCTGTCTCGGGCAGCACTAGCTCGACCCTGGCGGCGGCTTCGTGATCGCCGGCGATTTCCGCCACGATCGAGCGGACCTGTTCGTAGCCCGTCAGCATCAGGAAAGTCGGTGCACGGCCATAGCTCTTCATGCCGGCGAAGTAGAAGCCCGCTTCGGGCTGCGCCAGCTCGCGCGCGCCATGCGGACGCACCGTTCCGCAGCTATGCTCGTTGGGATCGATCAACGGTGCCAGCTCGGGCGGGCACTCAAGGGCGGGATCGAGCGACAGCCGGATCTCGCGCAGGAAATCCAGTTCCGGCCGGAAGCCCGTGGCAACCACTAGCTCGTCGACCGCGACATAGCGGCCGCAGCAGGCCGATCCGGCACTGACGCGCAGCCGATCGCCGTCGCGCGTCAGATGCGAGACCTTGAAGCCGGTCTCGACGATCACCTTGCCGCTCGCGACAAGGGCGGCGAAGGCCGAACCCAGCGCGCCGCGCGCAGCGAGCTTGTCGTTGGCGCCGCCGCCGAACGCCTTCTCCGGGCTGTCGCCGCGCAGCAGCCAGACGACCTGAGTCGTGGGCACGTCGTCCTTCAAGCGGCTCAGATCGATCAGAGTGCCTATCGCCGAATGTCCGGCTCCCAGCACCGCCACGGTCTTGCCGGCGAAGCGGTTGCGCTCGCGGCCCAACACGTCGGGCATGCCGTAGCTGAGGCGATCCTGCGCCTCGCGTTCGCCGACCGCCGGCCGGCCGTCGGCGCCCGCCGGGTTGGGCGCGAACCAGGTGCCGGTGGCATCGATCACGGCGTCCGCGCGGAGCGACTCCGGCCCCTTGCCATTCTGATAGCGGATCTCAAAGGAAGCGGCCTCACGGCCCTTGCTCTTGACCTTGTCGAAGCCGACGCGGCCGACGCTGGTCACCAGGCTTTGCGTGCGGATGTGATCCTTGAGCGGCGTGCGCGTGGCCAGCGGCTCGAGGTACTGCGCCAAGAGCTCACCGCCGGTCGGGTACTGGTCAGGCGGGGGCGAGTTCCAGCCGGCTGCCGTCAGTAGGCGTTCCGACGCCTTGTCGACGGCATATTCCCACGGAGAGAACAGCGGCACATGGCTCCATTGGCGCACGGCGTGACCGACTTGCGGGCCGGCTTCGAGGACCACCGGCTCCATGCCGCGCTCCAGCACGTGAGCGGCAGCGGCGAGGCCCACGGGGCCTGCACCCAAGATGGCGACGGTCTTCGGCTTGTTCAGTGAGTCGGGCATGGTGTTACTCCTGTTCTCCTAGAATCATCGAAATAGAAGTGCAGAAAAACTCAGGCGACCCTCTGCAGCTTTACGGCGACGGCCGGGTCGCAGGTCCCTTCGGCGCAGCATTCCTCGACCATGTACTCGATCAGGCCGCGCATCAGGCCGTAGTTGGCATGGCAGATAAGGGTGGTGCCCTCGCGCGCCTGGCTGACAAGGCCGACGCCGATCAGGGCTTTTAGATGATGCGACAACGTCGAGGCGGCGATGTCGAGTCGCGCCTGTAGACGACCAACCGCCATGCCTTCCAGACCAGCACGCACCAGCGTGCGGTAGATCTTCAGCCGGGTCGGGTTGCCTAGGGCTTCCAGGCGGGCGGCAGCGTCGTCGAGCTTCATGACCGGCAATGTGGGACGCTCCACTCTACTTGTCAAACGGTATTTCCGGAATATTAGAAATAACGTTTAACGCCACTTGAAGAGCCTAATCCGCAACCCCTACGCGCCGCCTGACGGCGCCTCCCTCCTCATACCAGCGCTTGCTGCCATTCACGATTTTTACGACCGACAGCATGACCGGCACTTCGATCAGCACGCCCACCACGGTGGCGAGCGCGGCGCCCGAGGAGAATCCAAAGATGCTGATGGCGGCAGCGACGGCGAGTTCGAAAAAGTTACTGGCGCCGATCAGGGCAGACGGGGCCGCGACGCAATGCGCTTCGCCCGTCGCCCTGTTCAAGAGATACGCAAGCCCCGAATTGAAATAGACCTGGATCAGGATCGGCACGGCCAGCAGCGCGATGATCAGCGGCTGGGCGGTGATCTGTTCCCCCTGGAAACCGAACAGCAGGACAAGAGTCGACAGCAGCGCGATCAGCGACACCGGCTGCAGCCGTGCCAGCAGGCGGCCCAGGCCGCCCATGCCTCCTCGCGACAAGGTGATGCTGCGCAGGATTTGCGCCAGCACGACGGGAATAACGATGTAGAGCCCGACGGAGAGCAGAAGCGTTTCCCACGGCACCGTGATCGCCGAAAGGCCCAGCAGAAGGCCGACGATTGGGGCGAACGCAAAGACCATCAGCGTATCGTTCAGAGCGACTTGGGTTAGCGTGAAATCCGCATCGCCATCGGACAGATTGCTCCACACGAACACCATGGCGGTGCAGGGCGCCGCCGCCAGCAGGATGAGGCCGGCAATGTAACTGTTGATCTGATCTGCCGGCAGGTAAGGCTTGAAGAGATAGCCGATGAAGAGCCAACCAAGGGCCGCCATCGAGAAGGGCTTGACCGCCCAGTTAATGAACAGCGTCACGCCGATGCCGCGCCAGTGCTCGCGGACCTTGCCGATCGCGGCGAAATCGACCTTCACCAGCATGGGGATGATCATAAGCCAGATCAGAACGGCGACCGGCAGATTGACGTGCGCTACCTCGGCCCCGCCAATGACGTGAAACAATGTCGGGAACCAGTGGCCAAGGGCGATACCGGCGACGATGCAGAGCGCCACCCAGAGAGTCAGATACCGTTCAAAAAGTGACATGGGCGGCCGATACTGTTTCCATTTTTCGCGAAGTATCGAATTTAGGTGCCGGGGTCAAGCGGCTTGCCGACGAGGTGCGGCGCCTTCGAGGCGAGCCGGCAGAAGGAAAGTGATGGCCCAGCAGATGGCTAGCAGGACGGCGGAACCTAGGAGACAGGCCGTCATGCCGCCGAGTTGAAAGAGTGCGCCCGACAGAAGAATGCCGATCAGACGTCCCGTGGCATTGGCCGCATAATAGAAGCCCACGTCCTCGGCAGCCTTCTCCGAACCTGCGTAGGCCAGGATCAGGTAGGAGTGCAGCGAGGAGTTGACCGCAAACGGCAGGGCGAAAAGCGCCAGGCCCGACACCACCACGAGATCGGGCCGCCACAGACTCGGATCGCGCAGCAGCAGCGCGAGCACGAGCGGTATCGCTGTCAGCAAGCCAGCCCACAGGCGTGCATAAGGCACTTCCCGGCTAAGACCGTCCGGGCTGCGCGCGACCAGCGCGGGAGCGACGGCCTGGATCATGCCATAGGCGATCGTCCAGGCCGCCAGGAAGGCGCCGACTTCGACGAAGCGCCAGCCCGCGGCGTAAAGGAACACGGGCAGAGCGACGACGAACCAGACTTCGCGCGCGCCGAACAGGAAGACGCGCGCGGCGGCGAGCAGGTTGACACCGCGCGACTTGGCGAAGAATTCGCGGATGGTCTTTGACGACTTCGCCTTACCGAGGTGGCGCGGCAGCAACGCCAACCCGGCCAGGAAGATGACGCCGATCACGCCGGCCATCAGCCACAGCGCCGGCATGAAGCCCATGACGTCGAGCAACAGCCCACCGACGAAGAAGCCGACGCCTTTCATGGCGTTCTTCGAGCCGGTGAAATAGGCCACCCACTTGAAGAGCTGGCCCGCGCCTTGGGCTGACGTGGCCTTGATCGCCGACTTCGACGCGGTCTTGGTGAAATCCTTGGCCAGGCCGGCAATTCCCTGTGCGCACACCACCCAGGCGACCGAGGCGGCAGCGGTCCAGCCGGGATCGAGTGCTGACAGCATGATCAATCCCGCGACCTGGAGGGCCTGGCCCACAGCCAGCATGCGCGGGATGCCGAAGCGCGTCGCCAGCCAGCCGCCGGCAAGGTTGGCTACGATGCCGGCGAACTCGTAGAGCAGGAACAGGAAGGCCAGCGTAAACGGCGAGTAGCCGAGCTTGAAGAAGTGCAGCAGCACCAGCATGCGCAGCGCGCCGTCCACCAGGGTGAAGCCCCAGTAGGAGGCCGTGACGACCAGATAGTGTCGTGTCGCCGGCGCCATCACGCCTCCGCCTGCATCACCATGTTGGCGAGATCGACCATGCGGCAGACATAGCCCATCTCGTTGTCGTACCAAGCATAGACCTTGAGCATGGTGCCGTCGGTGACCATGGTGCTCGGTGCATCGACGATCGAGCTTCTGGTGTCGTTGCAGTAGTCGGCCGAGACCAGCGGGCGCGTCTCGTAGCCCAGGATGCCCGCGAGCGAGCCTTTCGCCGCCGCCGCAAACAGCTCGTTCACTTCGGACTCTGTCGTCGAACGCTTCATCTCGAAAACGCAATCGGTAAGGCTGGCATTGAGGACGGGTGCACGCACGGCATGGCCGTTCAGCTTGCCCTTGAGTTCCGGATAGATCAGCGCGATCGCCGTGGCGCTGCCTGTCGTGGTCGGCTGCAGGGAGAGCATGGCCGAGCGCGCGCGCCGCAGGTCCTTGTGCAGCGAATCGACGACGACGTTGGTGTTGGTCGGATCGTGGATAGTGGTGATCTGGCCGTGCCTGATGCCGATCGCCTCGTGGACGACCTTGACCACCGGCGCCAGGCAGTTGGTCGTGCAGGAGGCTGCCGTCAGCAGACGGTGGCGCTCAGGCTCATAATGCCGGTCATTGACGCCGACGACGACGTTGAGTGCGCGATCATCCTTGACCGGGGCCGCGACGATCACCCGTTTTACGCCGCGCTGGAAGTAGCTGTTGAGCTGTTCGGGTTTCAGGAACTTGCCGGTGCATTCGAGGACGATGTCGCAGCCGAGATCGCCCCAGGCGACGTCGCCCGGCGAGGCGCCGGCACTGAAGCCGATATACTTGCTACCGACCGCGATGCCCCGCTCGTCGTCAACCTCGAACGACGTATGCCAGCGTCCATGGATGCTGTCGAACTCGAGCAGATGGCCGGTCGCGACGGCGCCGCCTTTGATCTCATTCACGTGCACGATGTCGAGACGATTCGCGGCGCGCGGATCGTCCTGCGCGCGATGCACGCCGCCGAACGCCGCCCGGAGCGCCAGCCGTCCCATTCGACCCATGCCGTTGATGCCAACTCGCATGTCGCACTCCGCTAAACAGACGCCCTGGTGCTGTCGCCGAGCTCGTCGAGGCGCAGCTTGAGCGCCTTCCGGTCGAGCGAGGCGTAGGGGGCCAGGCTCCCGTCACAGGCCTGTCGCCGAGATCCGGACAATCCTGGCCCTGGAGCGTGTCGCAAAGCGTTATCACGAAATCCATGCGCGGCGCGTCGGGTCCCGCGAACTCGTTCCACGACTTGCAGCGGAGTTGCGAGACGTCGTGACCGAGCGCCTTGAGCTTCTCGATCACCTCCGTCATGGGCGCGCGCGCCGGCTCCGACCCCGCCGAGTAGGCGTTGAACTTGCCTTTCCCGATTTGTTCGAGAAGGGCCTGCGCCATGAGCGAACGGGCGGAGTTGTGGGTGCAGAGGAACAGGACGTTGAAAGCGGGTGTCATGTTGTCGTTCTCCGGCATTTCTTCGGGAAGCAATCGCGCCAGGTCACCGCACAGATCCGGCCTCCCGCCGCAGCAGGTCTCGGTCAGGAAGCTGAAAAGCGTGCGCAGACCGAAAAAGCGCACGGCATAAATCAGGTGGCGGCCGCGCCGCGTCGATTGGATGAGCTGGGCCTGCTCTAGCGCGGCCAGGTGAAAGGACAGCGTCGACGGTGGTTGGCGCAGCGCGGCGGCGAGTTCGCCGGCCGCCATGCCGGACGCCCCGCGCACCGCCAGAAGGCGCATGAGGTCGAGCCGCGTTTCCTGCGCCAAGGCCGAGAAGCCGAGGACGGCCTGCTTGAATTCCATAATACTCGAATAGTCGAAAAGAATGACAAAGACATTACAGTTGACATCCTTTTATATTTCGATAATTATGGATAAATGGAATCAGCTAACGCCGTCGCGGCTCTGTCTGCGCTTGCCCAGGAGAACCGACTGGAGGTTTTTCGGCGGCTTGTGCAGGCCGGCGCGGCAGGACTGCCGGCGGGCGAGATCGCGGAACAGCTCGGTATCGCCTCGCCGACGCTTTCCTTCCATCTGGCGCAACTCAAACACGCGGGTTTGGTGCATGTGCGACGCGATGGCCGCTCGCTGATCTACGCCGTCAACTATGACGGCATGCAAGCGCTCATGGCATTCCTCACCGAGAACTGCTGCGGCAAGGGCCGCGCCTCGCGCGCGCTCGCGTCTAATCCCGATTCGACCAAGCTTGTTCGATCCAAGAGCAAAGGAGTCCAGCCATGAAACGCCTGCACGTCCATGTCTCGGTCGAGGATCTCGATCGGTCGGTCCGCTTCTACGCCGCCCTGTTCGCCGTCGAGCCCACGGTGCTCAAGAGTGATTACGCCAAGTGGATGCTCGACGATCCTCGCGTGAACTTCGCGGTTTCAACGCACAACCATCGACCTGCCGGCGTCGATCATCTCGGCATCCAGGTCGAGGATGGCGAAGAACTCGAACAGGTCTACGGCCGTCTGAGGGAAGCGGAAGGCCCAACGCAGGATGTCGGCAAGACCACTTGCTGCTACGCCCGCTCGGAAAAGACCTGGATCGTGGATCCGCAAGGCGTGCCATGGGAAGCCTTCCTGACGACGGGCGAAAGCACGGTGTATGGCGCGAGTGCCCGGCTGACGACGACCGCAGCTACAAAGCCTAACGCCTGCTGCTGATAGGTTGTCGCAGAACATCAATGCTGGTGCCGCTGGCATAGCCTGGCAGATCACCATCCATTGGCCGCGGCGCCAAAGCGGTGCCGTAGAATCGATACCCTCGATTTGAACCTACCGAAGAGTGGCGTGCCTAGGAGTTACACCGTCGTGCGGGATCGCAGACAAGCGCGAAGTGATTTGAACCTACGAGCTAAGTCATTGATTCTGTTGAGGCGTGATTCAGCACTCAAAACAAAACCCCAGCAACTCGTTGAAGCTGCTGGGGTTTTTGGCACCGAATGGTTGCGGGGGCAGGATTTGAACCTTCGACTTCGTACTGCGTGGTGCACTGAGCTGTGCCCCGCCCTCATCGGAAACCTTCTATGGTGCGCACTTATTCCGGTCCAACCTTATGTTTTCCTTGAGAAAGCGGCTGGGTTATTTCCACGATATTTTTGCTTAACTTTCTATTGACTTTTGCTTTTGTTCCGCTTAACTATGTTCTTTCTCCGAAGCATCGATCAGAATGGCAAGCCCAGCCGCCGACCCCGTCTCAAATTGCACGACGAGCGCCGAAGGGACGCGCGGCCGCACGCCGTCTGGCGCCGGCTGCATGCATGGAATGCACCCTGGTCTGATTGGCGGATCGCTAGCGGAAATTGCGGGAAATGCGGAAACCTTTCGAAAGCTCCGCAGAGTTCGCGGGCCAGGCAAGAGAAAACGGGTAGTGGAAACTGCGCTAACTCCTCGCCCGGCCGCCGCAGACGCAGTGCTGGCAGCGCCGGCACCGGCACTCCCGACGTCAGACCAGTGCGGCTATGGCGGCGCGAATCGCCGGCGCCAGCCTGCGGCCCCAGGCGCGCGCGCGGTCGGGCGTGTCGATCAAGTCCTGGCGCACTTCCAGCGAGCAATGCGGCAGCGCCCGCAGCTGGGCATGGGCGGTGAGCGTGTATTCGTACGGCTCGCGCGCCGAATAGGGTTCGTTGTCGCCGACAACCAGGGCGGGATCGCGCCGCAGTTCGGCGAGCAGCGGCTCGGGCAGGCGCGCATCGTCGTTCCACAGCACGCCGACATGCCAGGGGCGCTTGAAGCCGTTCATCTCGGGCGTGAAGCTGTGCATCACCAGCATCGCGATTTTGCGGTCGCCTGCCGTCATGCGGTCGAGCTGACGGTCGATCTCACGGTGATAGGGCCAGAAGCAGGCCTCGGCGCGCGCGTCGACCTGTTCCTGGTTGAGGCCGCGATTGGCCGGCACAGGCGTGCCGTCGCTGACCTCGGGCGTCGACCCCTCGCCGCCCGGCCAGCGGTTGCAATCGATCACCAGCCGCGAATAGCCCGACGCGAGCAGCGGCGCGTCGAGCGCCTGGGCGAGCTCGATCGCGGCATCGAGGCCACCGATGTCCCAGCCGATGTGGCGCGACAACTCTTCGTCGGTGATGCCGAGGTCGCCCAGCGCCTTGGGCACAGCCTTGCTGGCGTGGTCGCAGAGCAACAGCAGCGGTGCCTTGCCCTGGGCGTTGTGGACGGAAAA
>WNFC01013595.1_pt1 | contig 14187 bp, 11 predicted proteins | sample 5400541 | NCBI WGS metagenome assembly WNFC01 (sample SAMN13153342, study PRJNA577476) | soil metagenome | isolation source: 120 cm saprolite under Douglas fir tree site 2 hole 2 replicate 1 | place: USA:California | collected 2015-04-18
CGAGATCGTGGTGATGGGAATGTCGGCCGCCTGGTCGGGCGCGCTCGCCATCGATCACGCCGTGATGGCCGACGCGATCGACGTCGAGCCGGTGCGCGGCGCGCTCGGGCGGCTCGGTCTCGATGCCGCCGGGCAGCTGCCGCCGAGCGCGGGCGCCCGCCTGGTCGCGCTCCTCGGCAAGGCCGAGGCGAGCCACGACGGCCGACTGCGCGGCTACCGCCACACCATGCTCGACGATTCCGACATTGCCTCGACCCGCCACGCCCGCGCCTTCGTCTGCGGCGCGCTCGCGGGCCTCGTCGGGCACGCGGAGATCTACGTCTCCGGCGGCGCCGAGCACCAGGGACCGGACGGCGGCGGGCCGGTTGCGCTCATCGTCGATCGCGCCGCATGATGGGCGCAGCGTCCAGGATTTACCCCATGCGACCGAACGAAGAGGCGGGCCCGAGCGTCGGAACATCGCCGCTGTTGTTCACGCCGCTCGCCTTGCGCGGCCTGACGGCGCGCAATCGCATCGTGGTCTCGCCGATGTCGCAATACATGTCGGTCGACGGCGAGCCCGGCGATTGGCATCTGGTCCACCTCGGCAAGTTCGCCATGGGCGGCGCCGGCATCGTGTTCGTGGAGGAGACCTCGGTCGAGGAGCGCGCCCGCAAGACCTATTGCTGTCCGGGCATCTATACCGATGCCCAGGCGCGCGCGTGGCGCCGCATCACGGATTTTCTCCGCAGCCAGGGCGCGCTGAGCGCCATCCAGCTCGGCCATGCCGGCCGCAAGGTCGCGACCCGGCCGCCCTGGGAGGGCTTCGAGCCGCTCACCGAGGAGGACGCCAAGGCCGGCCGTCCGCCCTGGCGCGGATATGCGCCATCGCCGGTCCCGTTCAAGCCCGGCGCGGCGGTTCCGATCGAGATGGATCGCGACGACATCAAGCGCGTGGTGCGCAGCCACGTCGATGCCTGCCGCCGTTCGCTCGATGCCGGCTTCGACATCTGCGAGATCCACGGCGCCCACGGCTACATCATCCAGCAGTTCCTGTCGCCGATCACCAACCGACGCAACGACGGCTATGGCGGCGACCTCGAGGGCCGCATGCGGTTCTGCCTCGAAGTGGTCGAAGCGGCGCGTGCGGCGTGGCCGGGGGACCGGCCGTTGTTCTTCCGCGCCTCCTGCGTCGACGGCAAGGGCGGAGCCTGGGAGATCGAGGATACCGTCGTGCTCGCGCGCGAGCTCAAGCTGCGCGGCGTCGATGCGGTCGACTGCTCCTCGGGCGGCATCGAGGGGCCGCTCACGCTCGCGGTCGTGCCGCGCGTTGCCGGCTATCACGTGCCGTTCGCCGAGCGCATCCGCCGCGAGGCCGGCATTGCGACCATGGCGGCCGGCCTGATCACCGAGCCGGCGCAGGCGGAGTCCTATCTCTCCGCCGGCTGCTGCGATCTGGTGGCGCTGGCGCGCGAGATGCTGTGGGACCCGAGCTGGCCGGTGCACGCCGCCAAGGCGCTGGGCGCGGGAGACCCGCTCGACCTCTTGCCGAGGACCTATGCCTGGTGGCTGCGCCGCCGCGAGGAGGTGCGCAAGCTCTCTGCGACGGGCGAAGGCACGTCCTCCTAGACTGGTAGGGTGGGCAAAGGCGCGGGCCGCGAATTCAGGGCTCGCCACCCGCGAGTCGCAGCGCCGTGCCCACGCGTGACCTTGCGATCCGGCACGCGGGTCAGCGGCCGCAGTAGACCCATGCGTCCAGTACCACGTCGCATCCCGGGATCGGCATCGGCGAGGGCGTGCGGACGGCGCCGAACGGGATGGGGTTGTCCGCAAGCTTCTCCTGCCACGTCTTGAGCGCGGGATAGACGACGTCGAGGTCCGACACGAAGTGCTGCGCGCGCAGGATGTTTGCGAGCGACGTGCCGGCGGCACCGCAGATGGCGTCCGCCGCCTGCAGCATGGCGCGCATCTGGTGCTGCACCGGCGCGCCCAGATGGCGCAGGCCGGCGCTGGCGAGCGCCGCCGGCAGCGCGCCGTTCTGGTCGGCTGCGAACAGGCCCGACAGGCACACGAGATCGCCGGCGCGCACCGCGGCCGGCCCGAGCCGCATCGCCTCCGAAGGCTTGTGCTCGATCACCTCTTTCCTGGTCCTGCCGCCATCGCGTAGGCCGAAAATGTTGATCTCGATCTTCGATTCGAGCAAGGCCAGGCCCTTGGTCGCGACCACGGTGAGCGCGCACGGATTCTTGGCGAAGTGACCGTTCCAGACGTCCAGGAATTCCGGCAGGTCCCCGATGTCGGTGAGGTACGCCTGCGCCTTGATCGCGTTCTCGAGCGAGCTGCCGCCTGCTTCGAGCGCGGGCTTGAGGCGGTGGGTGATGAGAAATTCCGCTTGCAGTCGGATGTCCGTGCCGTTCCACACCGCGTTCGGCGCCCGATAGGCGGCGGGCTCGAGCCCGTCCATCGCCGCGTTGTTGGGCATCTGTCCGGCGACGAACACGTAGTCGCCCGAAACCAGCGACGGGATGAAACCGGAATGCTGCGGAACCGGCACGCTGCCTTCGCGGCCCGGGTGCGGCTCGCGCCCGCCGCCCGGCAGCACCGCCAGCATGGAGACGTTCATGTTCGCGCCCCGCACCAGCAGCTCCTCCATGAGCACGGACGTGCTCGGCGGGACGTAGTCCTTGAGCAGGGCCTTGCGCGCCCGCTGATAGGGGTTCACGGCGAGCGCGCTCGGATAGTACTGGTCGACGCGGACGACATGGCGCAGGTCGCCGCCCTCGGCCGCGATCAGCTTGGCAAGGCGCGCCAGAATGTAATCGCCCTCGCGGCGATAGCGCGGTTGCCCGCCGAGCGGCAGCCCGGGCTTGCCGGCGACCGGCGCGGCGACGCCGTTCTCGAAATCGCTTGCCTCGTGCCCGGTGAAGAACAGCCAGCAGCCGGCGCGCATGCCCTGCGCATAGTGGATGTCGGTGCCGGCGATGCGGACGGGAGCAATCGGCTTGGCGTCGGCCATCGGCAGTCTCCTGCAGGGAACGATAAGACCAGATCGAGAACGTTCGGCTCGCGTGCATTTCATCGCGCGGCGCGACCGCTGACAAGATGCGCTCGGGATGACGGCCCTGCTTCGTTGACACCGGGCATGGGCAAACCTAACGTTCGAGCGGCTCGAGGACCAATTCTTGCGCTCGGCTGGAGGCAAGATTGCTGCAGCTCGTCCAGGTCCAGAAGGTTTACGCGTCGGCGACCGATTCCTACGTTGCTCTCGACGGCGTGAATCTCGACGTTGCCGACGGCGAGCTTCTGTGCCTGCTCGGCCCCTCCGGCTGCGGCAAGTCGACCCTGCTCAACATCCTCGCCGGGTTTGAGCGCGCGAGCTCCGGCTCGGTGACCTCCGGCGGCGAGCCGATCCGCGGCGCCGGCCGCGACCGCGTGATGTTCTTCCAGGACGCCGGCTCGGCGCTGTTTCCCTGGCTGACGGTCGAGGAGAACGTCCGCTTCGGCCTGCGCGTGCGCAAGGTCCCGAGGTCCGAGTGGGACGCGATCATCGACAAGTATCTCGAGATGGTCGACCTCGACCGCCACCGCGGCAAGTTTCCCGCGCAGCTCTCCGGCGGCATGCGCCAGCGGTTGCAGATCGCCCGTGCGCTCGCGGTCGAGCCCGCGGTCCTGCTGATGGACGAGCCGTTCGCGGCGCTCGACGCGCTGACGCGCCGGCGCATGCACGCGGTGCTGCTTGAAATCTGGCAGCGCACCGGCAAGACCATCGTGTTCGTGACGCACGACATCGCCGAGGCGATCACGCTTGCCGACCGCATCGGCATGATGTCGGGCGGCCCGCGGTCGGTCATATCGAAGATGATCGATCTCGACCTGCCGCGCCCGCGCGATCTCGGCAACCCGGCGGTCGCCGGCATCTTCAATGAGATCGAGAACCTGCTGGCGCCCGATGTGGCCCGCTCCGAGGAGCGCGCGCCAATCACGCATTGAGGTCGCACGGCCGAGGGGGTGAAGGTGGCGGACATCGGCGACAGCGGCTTGAGCGATGTCGGCAAGCGCTCGCGGGCGACCGGGTTTTTTCTGGCCGCGCTGCGAGCGGACAATTATCGCTCGCTCGCCTTGACGGCGGCTTCGATCGCGGTCGCATTCCTGTCCTGGCAGGCGATGTCGACCTTCATATTCAATCCCTTCCTGATACCGCCGCCGCTCGAAGTGATCCGGACCGCCGTTCCCATGGTGCTCAGCGGCGAGATCGTCGCGGATGTCTCGATCAGCATGGTGCGCGTGTTGGTGGGCTTCACGACCGGGTCGCTCGCCGCCATCGTGCTCGGCGTGCTGCTCGGTCGCCTGCGCCTCCTGCACGATCTGCTCGATCCGATCATCGAGCTGCTGCGCTATCTTTCCCCGACCGCGATGATCCCGATCGCGGTCATCTGGTTCGGCATCGGCGAGATGTCGAAGTACTTCCTGATCTTCTGGGGCACGTTCTTCATCGTTCTCATCAATACCATCGCCGGGGTATGGCGTGCGCCGATCGTGCGCCAGCGCGCCGCCGAGTGCCTGGGGGCCAATCAGCCGCAGATTTTCGTGCTGGTGGTCATTCCTTCGGCGACGCCCTACATCGTCACCGGCATGCGCGTGGCGATGGCTTCGTCGTTCATGAGCATCATCCCCGCCGAGATTCTCGCCGCCGATTCCGGCATCGGCTACCTGCTGCAGAAATCGTCGATGCTGTTGCAGACGAACCGTATTTTCGTCGCCCTGCTCACGATCTGCGTGCTCGGGTTCGCGGTCGACCGCATTTTCCGCTTTCTCGTCGATCGCACGCTCGCCCGCTTCATGTCGTTCGTGACGGTGACGTGACGGTGGCCGAAGGTGCTTATTCGAATGAACGACAGCAACTTGTCCGATGCAAACCGTGGAGGCGCAGATGCCGAGATACGTATTGCTATTGATTGCGGTCGCGATGACGGCCGCCGGCGTGACGGGGATTGTTACGCCGGGCGGGGCGCAGCGGGAGCTCATGAAAATGACCTTGTTCGGGCAGCCGTCCGTGAACAATGATTCGATCTGGATGGCGTTCGAGAAGGGGTTCTACAAGTCGGAAGGGCTCGACGTCACCTATCGTCTCTTCCCGTCCGGCACCACCGCATTCCAGAGCTTCCAGACCGGGCAGGGCGACATCGTCATGACCGGCGACCTGCCGAGCGTGCAGTATTTCTTCCGCAGCAACGGCAATTACCGCACCATCGCCGCCATCGAACGCGACGCCAAGGGCTACGTCGTCGTGGCCGCGAAAAGCATCGGCAAGCCGCAGGATCTCGCCGGCAAGACCATCGCCACGCGCGTCGGCTCGACCGGCTCGTGGTTCATCTCCGAATATCTGCGGAAGAACGGCGTCGATGCGAGCAAGGTGACGGTGAAGAATCTCGACACCCAGGTGCTGCCGGCGGCCCTCTGCGGCGGCGAGATCGCGGCGTTCTTCATCTGGCAGCCGATCGGCTCGCGCACCCTCGAAATCTGTCCCGACAAGGCGCACACGCTCGCCGACGCGACCGGCTACATCCAGGGCTATCTGGTCGCGGGCGCGCGACCGGAGTGGCTGGCGTCGCCCGAAGGCAGGGAAATCGCCGCCCGCTGGCTGCGTGCGACCATCAAGGGTCGCGACGTGGCGCAGAACGACTTTCCCGCGGTTGCAGCCTACGCCAAGGCCAAGCTCGATCTGAGCGAGAAGGCGACCCGCGACCAATGGGACACCAACACGCGGCCGCTCGCCATCGACAAGGTCTACTACGACGACTTCTGCTCGCTCAGCGGATGGGCGCAGGGCGAGAAGCTGACCGACCAGAAGATCGATTTCACCAAGCTGACGTGGACCGAGGGCTTGAAGACGATCGACCCGAAGCTCGTCGACGCGCCGCCACCACCCTGTTGAGCGCGAAAGGGAGATGCCTGACATGCGTGCTCGCTTGCGCGATTTGCTGCTGAGCCTCGGCGCGATCGCCGCGCTCTCCTCGCTCGAGCCGCGCGCCGCCTGCGCCGCCAAGATCAAGATGGTGTTTCCCGGACCGGTCACGACCTTCTCGCTGCCCTATCTGGTGGCGCAGAAGCAGGGATGGATGGGCGATCTCGAGGTCGAGGACATCCACGTCACCGGCGATGCCAACGCCATGCGCGTGCTCCTCTCCGGCAACGCCGACATCGGGCTGATCGGCACGCTCAACGTGCTGGCCTCGATCCATGCCGGCGCCAACATCCGCGCCATCCACTCCTGGCAGCCGATCGGCGACTACGGCCTGGTGCTGGCGACCGGGAAGGGTACGACGCTGGCCGACCTCGCCGGCAAGACCTTCGCGTCGTCGGGGCCCGGGGGCCTGCCGGATCAGCTGCCGCGCCTGATCATGCGCAAATACGGCATCGACGAGACGACGGCGCGTTTCGTCCAGGTCGGCGGTCACGCCGCCCGGCTGCAGGCGGTGATCGGCGGCCGCGCCGACGCCACGCTGGTCAACACGGTCACCGCGCTCAGGGGCGTGCGGGACGGCAAGGTCACGGTGCTGACGCGGCTGTCCGCGGAATTTCCCGGCCTCGGCTACGTCTGGAACGTGGTGCGCACGGATTCGCTCGACAAGCTTTCCGCCGCGTTCCAGACCATGACCGACATCGGCATCCGCGGCTCGCGCTTCGTGATGGAGAATCCGGACGAGGCGGCGGCGATCCTGCACGAGCGATTGCCCGAGCTCGACGTCGCCTTCCTCAAGGCGGTGGTGCGCGATCTCGACGGCGAGAATCTGTGGGGCGTCGACGGCGGGCTCGACCCGGCGATCGAGGAATTCACCGCCGAGCTCAACATGAAGCTCGGCAACCTGCCGGTCGCGGCGCCGGCCAAGGACGTGCTCGACGCGCGCTTCGTCGAGGCCGCGCTGAAGAAGCTCGGCCCCTATCGGAAAAAATAACCCGCGATGGCTCCCTCGATCGAGCAGGCGCCGGCCGCGTCCGAGGGCATGGTCGTCTATGACGGCGTCAGCAAGTTCTTCCCGGTGCGCGTCGCGGGCGCTCGCCACCATCGCCCGGAGCTGATGGTGGCGCTCGACCGCATCGAGGCGACGGTGCGCAAGGGCGAGCTGATCACGCTGTTGGGGCCGAGCGGCTGCGGCAAGACCACGTTGCTGCGGCTCACCGCCGGCCTGATCGCCGCCGACGAAGGCCGCATCACCATCGACGGCACGCCGGTCGCGGGCCCGCGCAAGGACGCCTGCATGGTGTTCCAGAATTTCGGTCTGCTGCCGTGGCGCACCGTGCTCGGCAACGTCGAGTTCCCGCTCGAGATCGACGGCGTGGGCACGGCCGAGCGCCGCGCGCGGGCGCGCCATTTCATCGCGCTGGTCGGGCTTTCGGACTTTGCCGAGCACTTTCCGCACGAGCTTTCCGGCGGCATGCAGCAGCGGGTCGGTATCGCCCGCGCGCTCATGCGCGAGCCCATTCTCATCTTCATGGACGAGCCGTTCGGCGCGCTCGACGCCCAGACCCGCGAGCAGCTGCAGGAGGACTTTCTGAGGATCTGGTCGCAGACCGGCGCCACCGTCATCTTCGTCACCCACAGCATCGACGAGGCGCTGTTCCTCTCCGACCGCATCGTCGTGCTCGCGACCGCGCCCGGCCGCATCCGCACCATCGTCGCCTCGCCGCTCGCGGGCGCGCGGCTCGGCGGCGACCTGCGCGCGCACCCGGATTTCGGCAAATACCGCGCCGAGCTGCGCGACATGCTCAGGAGCGATCCATGAATCCGGCGATGCCGCCGCGCCGGTCGGTGCCGGCGCCGCAGCCGGGCCTGCCGCGGCGGCTGCGCGAGCTCTGCACGAGCCCCAACGCCATTCGCACCGCCGCGGTCGCGGTGTTCTTCGTGATCTGGGAATATTTCGGCCGCCGCATGGACCCGATCTTCATGGCGCCGCCGAGCGCGATCTTCAAGGCCGCGCTCGAGCTCGCGCAGAGCGGCGCGCTGGGCAAGGCGCTCGTGCAGACGCTGTGGCCGTTCGCGGTCGGCATGGCGCTGACGGTCGCGGTTGGCATCGCGCTCGGCATCCTGATGGCGCAGTGGCGCACCCTCGAATACGTGCTCGACCCCTTCGTCAACGCGCTCTATGCCGTCCCGCGCATCGCGCTCATCCCGCTGATCATCCTGTGGGCGGGCCTCGAGTTCGCCGGCAAGGTCGCGATCCTGGTCTCGGTCGCGATCTTTCCGATCACGGTGAACACCTATTCCGGCATCCGCGACGTGCGCGGCTCGATGCTGGAGATCGGCCGCGCCTATGGCGCGACCGAATGGCAGATTTTCTGGAAGATCGTCCTGCCGGCGGCGATCCCCTTCATCATGGCCGGCATCCGGCTCGCGGTCGGGCTCGCCATCATCGGCATCATCGTCGCCGAGTTCTTCACCGCCATCAGCGGGCTCGGCGGCATGATCGTCGAATATGCCAACGTGTTCGCGACCGCCAAGCTGTTCGTGCCGATCATCGTGATCGCGGTCGTCGGCGTGGCGCTGACCGAGCTGGTGATGTGGCTCGAGCGGCGGCTGTCGCGCTGGCGCCGCCTCGAGCGCGAGCGGTTTTAGAGAGGGAAGACATGGCAAGAAGGCGCAACGAGCCAATATTTTTTGAGAACGAGGCGGACGACAATCATTGTTTGCAGGCGGCCATTATGATTGTTCTCAACTCACTCGGCCATCCTGTGCGGCGTGACCACGTAAATGCTGGAACACAGTTTGAGAAAAGCCTCTACTCTTGGACGATTCAGGGCGCGGCCTATATCGCGGAATTTACGCCGGGCGTGCGAATGTACAGCGACCTAGACTATCGACGCTTTGCAAATGAAGGTGAATCATATTTGCAAAGTACAATGAGTCCTGACTGGTTTTCTCTCCAAAAGTCAAAAGCAAGCAAGAATTTCGAAAAGGAACAGACGGCGGCGCAATTTTTCATGGAACGTGGAATATTTGAAAACAAACATCCTTCGAAGAAGGAAATGTTCGAAGCGCTTGATAAGCACCTCCTGATATCTCTAACTGCGCTAGAGCGCCTCTATCCCGAGAGAAAGCCAAATGCCCACTTCATTGCAGCACTTCTACGATGCCTACCAAGGCGATCTAGTCATGGTGCCGCTCGGTAATCATAAGTTCGGTTGGGTAGAGTAGATATTAAGGCGCTTGGCTACACCGCCTGCGGCGCAGGACGAGGCTTGTTCGCGTGTTTTTTCTTCGGGGGATGTTTCTTGCCCCCGCGGCTCACGGCACGACGATCCCGTCGCGAGCGATGTCCATCGCAAGGGGGTCTCGCGGATGGGAATCCAGGTAGTCGGCAGGCACGGCCACAGGGCGGATGTGGACACCCGCGAGAATGTGTCGATACGCAGTGTCCGCAAGCGTGTGATCGACCGAACGGCGATCATGCAGGTCCCTGACGAAGACGGCTACATCGTAGTCGGAAGCCGGGCGGGCGTCTCCCCGAGCACGCGACCCGAATAGGACTACTTGTGTTACCTTCCCAGGCAACGCTTCTTGAACATCACGGCGGAATGCACGCAGACGTGCAGTGGCCCGACTAGGCAGCGTGTCCAATAGGTTGCGTGCGACGGAAGTGGGTGGCATGGCAATGGCATTATATCGAAGTGCATCATTAATATTCTACGCCTTTACACGATGATCGTGGCAGCCCCGTTCTTTGGGCGACTTCGGCTACTTTGGGGCGCGGCGACGCGTCGAGGCCTCGTATGGTCTCACCATCTTCAGTCGCGTTTATCACGTACCGGACTGCGCCCTCCCAGCAGCCCAAACAACCGTGCCGGCGTCATCGGGTATTCGTTGATCCGCACGCGAAACGGCGCGAGCGCGTTCTCGATCGCGGAGATGATCGCGCCGGCGGCGGGCACGCAGCCGGATTCGCCGACGCCCTTGACGCCGAGCGGATTGAGCGGGGAGGGGAACTCGGCGAATTTCACCTCGATCCTCGGCACCTCGGTCGCGCTCGGAATGAGGTAATCCGCGAAGCTGGTGGTGAGCGGCTGGGCCTGATCGTCGTAGCCCATCCATTCGTAGAGCGCGTTGCCGAGCCCGTGCGCCGTGCCGCCGAGGAGCTGGCCCTCGACGATCATCGGATTGATGATGCGGCCGCAGTCGTTGACCACGACGTAGCGCACGATGCGCACGCCGCAGGTCTCGACGTCGACCTCGAGCTCGACCGCGTGGCAGCCGCCGCCATAGGTGAGCGCGCTGGGCAAGAAGCTCTGCATGCTCTCGAGCCCGGGCTCGAATTGACCGGGCATGGCGTAGCCGGGCACGCCGGAGACCGCCTCCGCGATCTCGCGCAGGCTCATCCCGCTTCCCGGCGCGCCGGCGATCTCGACGCGGCCGTCGCGCAGCTCGAGGTCGGCGACGCTCGTCTCGAGGAGATGGGCGGCGACCTTGAGCGCCTTCGCGCGCACTTCCACGGCGGCGAGGTGCACGGCGGAGCCGGCGGTCACGGTCTGGCGGCTCGCGAAGCCGCCCTGGCCGTGGGGAATGATCGCGGTGTCGCCGGCAGCGACGCTGATCGCGTCGGGCGCGACGCCGAGCTGCTCGGCGCAGATTTGCGCGAGCGCGGTCTTGATGCCTTGCCCCATCGGCATGGCGCCGGTGTAGACGGAGATGCGCCCGGAGCGGCCGATCCGCACGATGCCCGACTCGAACGGGCCGCGGCCGGTGCCCTTGACGCCGTTGCCGACGCCGATGCCGAGATAGCGGTTCTCGGCGCGCGCCTGCGCCTGGCGTTCGCCGAAGCCGGCATAGTCGATGGTCGCGAGCGCGATCCGCTGGTAGGCCGGGAAGTCGCCGCTGTCGAGCGCGATCGGCGAGCCGGCGCGAGTCTTGAGCGGAACGACGTACGGCATCTTTTCCGGCGGCACCAGGTTACGGCGGCGGACCTCGGCACGGTCGAGGCCGAGCTCATCGGCGATGCGGTCGAGGAGGCGCTCCATCGCGAAGGCAGCTTCCGGATAGCCGGCGCCGCGCACCGGCATGGTGGCGACCTTGTTGGTCTCGACCACGCGTACGTCGAGCGCATAGGCGGGCAGCAGGTAGGGACCGGGCAGCCCGGTCGACGCGTTGTGCGGGAGGTTGATGCCCTGCGGCGTATAGGCGCCTTCGTCGTGGATCATCTCTCCGCGCACGCCGAGGAGGCGTCCGTCGTCGTCGAAGGCGACCTCGAGGTCCCAATACTGCTCGCGCTCCTGCACGGCGGCGAGGAAATGCTCGCGCCGGTCCTCGATCCATTTGATCGGCCGTCGCAGGATGAGGCAGGCGGCGGCGAGCGCGGCTTCTTCCGGATAGAGCACGAACTTGGCGCCGAAACCGCCGCCGACGTCCGGCGCCACCACGCGCAGCCGGTTTTCGTCGAGCGCAAGCAGCCGCATCAGGAAGGCGCGCGCCTCGTGCGCGAGCTGGGTCGAGGACCACAGCGTCAGCCGCTCCTCGTTCACGTCGTAGATCGCGACCGCGCCGCGCCCTTCGATCGAATGCGCCCCGCCGCGATGCTGCTTGAGATGGACGTCGGCACGGTGCGGCGCGCGTGCGAAGGCTTGGGCGACGTCGCCATAGGCCTGCCGGAACTCGATGAGGAGATTGCTTGGGCGCGCGCGATGGACGCGCGGCGCCCCCGGCGCCAGCGCCTGCCGGCAATCGGCGACCGCCGGCAGCGGCTCGTAGTCGACCGCGACCAGCGCGGCGGCGTCCTCGGCGAGATAGCGCGAGCGCGCGATCACCAGCGCCACCGCCTCGCCGACGAAGGCGACCTCGTCCTTCGCCAACACGAACGGCGTGATGTCGGGCGGCAGCTGCGCGGTGCGAAACTGCAGCGGCAGCCGCTCGTCCGTCAGCCGCGGCGCGAGGTCGGCGAGCGTGAGCACGGCGACGACGCCGGGGTGACGCCGCGCCGGCCCGGCATCGACGCCGCGGATCAAGGCGTGGGCGTGCGGGCTGCGCACGAACGCCGCCTCCAGCATGTCGGGAAATTTCAGATCGGCGACGAAGCGGCCGGCGCCGGTGATCAGCGGGCGATCCTCCAGGCGCCGGACGGGGCGGCCGATATATTTCGTTTCCTTCACCGGCCCGGCTTCTTCTGCCGTGCCTTGGCGGAGCGCGGCCCCATCGGCTCGGGCTGGAACGGACCGTCGCGCATCTCGAGATAGGCCTTGAGCCCGCCCGTGCGCTGGGCCTCGAACAGCTGCTCGCGGAACTCGTCGTGCGACGCGTGCGCCAGCGCGCCGAGCGCGCCCTCGAGCAGCAGCCCGGAATAAAGTCCCGCCGCTTGGATGCCCATCATCGTTATCGCCTTGTTGAGCCGAACCGACGGCTCCGGCACCCGCGCGATCCGCTTCGCCAGCGCCCGCGCCGTATCCATGAGCGCCTCGTGGGGGACGACCTCGTTGACCATGCCGATGCGCAGCGCCTCCTGCGCGTCGAAGTGGTCGCCGGTCAGCGCCCAGCGGTTGGCGGCCTTCCAGCCGCAGAGCGCGCCGAGGAGAAAGGTCGTGTTGGAGATGTGGCGGACCTCGGGCTGCGCGAACACCGCCTGGTCGGACGCGATGGTGATGTCGGCGGCGAGCTGGTACCAGAAGCCGCCGCCCATCGCCCAGCCGTTCACCGCCGCGATGATCGGCTTGCCCAGCCGCCACATATGGGTCCAATGCCCCACGCGGCCGGCGTCGAGGCGCTGCCAGAGCTCGATGTATTCGGCATGCGATTTTCCCTTCGGGTCGATCGGCCGGGTGCCGGTCTTGCCGGTCTGCGCCTGGTCGTAGCCGGCGCAGAACGCGCGGCCGGCGCCGGTCAGAATGATCACGCGGACCTCGCGGTCGGCGTCGGCCCGGTCGAAGGCGCGGTGCAGCTCAGCCTCGAGCTCGTGGGTGAGCGCGTTCATGCGCTCCGGACGATTGAGGGTGATGGTCGCGATCTTCTCCTCGACGCCGTAGAGCAACTCCTTGCTGGTCATCCCCGCGTCCTTTCGCTCCTGCGGCGCCGCCCGGCGGCGTTGGCGACGTCCCGCCCTATCCTGCTACAACGGATTTCGGGCCTCGCAAATGGTGATCAAATGTCGGTCCTTCTGGAGAAGCGCGCGAACGGGGTCGCGGTCGTCACCCTCGACCGCCCGCAGGTGCTCAACGCCCTCGACGTGCCGGCGAAGGAACGGCTGGGATCGATCTGGCAGGAGATTGCCGACGATCCCGCGGTCCGCGTCGCCGTGCTGACCGGCGGCGGCAAGGCGTTCTGCGCCGGCTCCGACATCAAGGAGATCAATCGGACCGGGCGGATGGTCACGACCGACATATTGTTGCGGGCAATCCCCGGCGTCGGTATTCCGCTCACCAAGCCGGTGATCGCGTCGCTGCACGGCTATTGCATCGGCATGGGCATGACCCTGGCGCTGCATTGCGACCTGCGCCTCGCCGCCAAGGACGCCGTGCTCGGCTATCCCGAGGTGAAGCACGGAATGATCTCGGCGGTGAGCGCGCTCAACCTGCCGCGGGTGATCCCGAGCGCGCAAGCGATGGAGATGCTGCTGCTGGCCCGCAATATTTCCGCCGACGAAGCCTGGCACTGGGGCCTCGTCAATGCCGTGGTCGACGACGTCGCGGCCGAGGCGGAAAAATGGGCCGCCACGATCGCCGGCTATTCGCCGGCGGCGGTGGCGGCGACCAAGCGCCTGGCGACGTTTCATCGCCGGCCGTCCGCGGCCGAGCGAGCCGAGATCGAAGCGGTGCGCGCCTCGCTCGAGAGCCACGACGACTACAAGCGAGGTGCGGCCGCGTTCACCGGTCGCCGCTGACATGGCGCTGATGAAGGCCGTGACCTTCCGTGAGTTCGGCGGCCCGCAGGTGCTGCAGGTCGAGGAGGTCGAGCGCCCGGAACCGGGCGCCGACGACGTGCTCGTGCGCATCCGCGCCGCCGGCATCTGCCATCACGACGTGCTCTCCCGCGGCGGCCGCATCCCCGGCAAGGCCGGCCGCATCCTTGGTCACGAGATCGCCGGCGAGATTTTTGCCGCCGGCGCCAACGTGCCGTCCGCGCGCGTCGGCGAAGGCGTGGTGATCTATCAACGTCTGTTCTGCGGCAGCTGCCGCTATTGCCTCGGCGGCCGCCAGGACCTCTGCCGCAACAGCCGCGTGCTCGGCGAGCAG
>WNFC01005266.1_pt1 | contig 14185 bp, 16 predicted proteins | sample 5400541 | NCBI WGS metagenome assembly WNFC01 (sample SAMN13153342, study PRJNA577476) | soil metagenome | isolation source: 120 cm saprolite under Douglas fir tree site 2 hole 2 replicate 1 | place: USA:California | collected 2015-04-18
AAAAAAAAATGAACGGACGAATATGAGGACACCATCCATGTCGTCTTTCAACGTTTGAATTCGGGCCTCATCGTGGCTCTTTGCTTCCTTGCCGTAAAGAGTCCATAGTGCGTTGGCACTGCCGCCAAAGTCCCCTATCATGCGTTTTTCCTCAGGCTCGCTGTCAATGTTATTTCCAGGAGCAAAGTTGACAGGTGGGTCGTCAGGCGGCACTACTCGTTTATGTTCGTATCAGGTCATCGAGATCTCCCGGCCGCAGGGAACATACAGAAATACACACCTGAGCTTCTTTGTTCATCCTGAGCTTGTGTTTCAGCCCGACTCGCGTCTTGTCTCGTTTGTGTCGGCGTAGCACCGTCATTCTCAGTCTGGTGGATGGTCTTCTCGTAGGCCCGGCTTCTTCTGTGTCCAACTTAACCGAATACCAATAAGAACGTTGGTATGGGTTAGTGACATTAGATACAATGGTACGAGAGAATAGGAGTCGCACCTTCAGCTCCATCCTCTGAGCTTACTAGCTGTGCTGCGAGGTTGACATCTTGGTTGGTGAACACAAATAATGCTCGACTATTGTTGCTCTTCGTACCTGATTGTCCTAGAACGATACTCGCCTCATATGTCTCACTTCTTCCCATGTCTTCTTCGAGAACCATAAGGATTTCCAACTCAAGGGGAACAAGCGAGAAAGACCGGGGACATACGGGGGGTTTGAGAGACGCCCTGTTGGGCCTCAAGATCGTCATGATCTATTGGTGCAAACACCATCGATGCAGATACGAGACAGAGGAATGAAGACGACGTGCAGGAGTGGAATATATGGACGAGAATAGAAGTTGGACACTGATAATCAGTTCCTTTGATGCACGGCGTTGGCGTGCGGCGCGTTCGGACCGCCTGCAGTGGGAGCGCGTTGACCGTAGGGTGGTTCAAATTGCTGGCACGTCCTCAGCACAATCGACGACTGCCCCACCTTGGATTCACCAGTCATAAACATCACTGGCCATCATTTTCAGGAAATTCGAATTTGCATCGTCCTTATCTTTTACTGTCACGCCTTACACTTTCTCGAGGAGGCTTTATGTGTACTTCATCACGTTCCTTGCATTGCATTGTATAATTCTCGACTACCTCACTGCCATCGCCAACATCTTCAGATGCGTTTCCTTTACGACTTGCAAAAGCCCGCCTTTTAAATCTGATTCTTGATCTCTCCTCGGCCCTCTGTCTCTTCGGTTGATACCTCTTATTTTCAGAAGTTCAGAACGCTTAGTGGATTGAAGACCACTTGATTCGGAGACGAGCGTATGCCGACTGGTCGTCGGCGTCAATACTGCCACCGTGCTCCCTGTTCCCGCGTCGGTCTCGGGTTGCGTGTTACGTAGGGAGCAAGAACTTGAAGCATGCGGACAGGCTCCGTGGCGGCTCGATGTCGGCTATGCATTAAAAGCGTGGAAATACGTTGATAGAGCAGCCACCGCCAGGGGCCAAAGGTTTATATCGACTACTGTACAGCTCCATTAGCAGAGAGGGGGGGGATGACTTCACAGAGGACAACAAAACACGAAGATACAAAGGCGTGATAATCCCTTCTCAGGAATTGATCGAGTGTTACGAGGGCGAGCCGACGTATCGCTTCACAAGCGGCCGCCAGCACTCGGTCGAGAGCTCCATGTGCTCGCCTTCACACGACACCAACGCGACACGGCCGCTCTCGTCAAGCGTGCGCAGCCCAATCCAGTCTTCGACATACAGCGGCTGTTTGCGCATCGGCACGATCGGTTTCTTCTCCCCTCCTCCCTCATGTTCCAAGTCGAAGAAGGTTCTCAAAGCGTCATCATCGTCATCATCCTCCGGCGGGTACGACCCGAACCAGGAGCTCTCCTTTGGCACGACTGTGCGGTCCTGGGCAAAGAGAACGAGGACGAGGGCATCGAGCTGTTTGAGGTGCGCGGCGTACGTCGCGTTTTTGTGTGGCCCGGACAGCTCGTTGTTAATGGATGTTAAGAAGTGGTTTGATTCGAGGTATCGCGCGAACTTGGCTGGGTCGCGGTAGTACTGCGCCTATTAGCGATCGAGAGTAAGCACAGGCGACCATGGCGGGGAAGGAGAATTGTGATGGCAGGGAAAACAGGCGCGTTACCTGGATGAGATTCTTCTGCGCCCACTCGCTGTACACCCCGGCGCTCACCGCTTTCCGCACAAAATTGCAGAGTAGGTCATGGGGCTTGCACGGCGGAATATCGGATATACCCATGTGTTGAGAGCCAAAGGTGATGAGATTTCGGATTGGCGGATTGTTAAAGCGCTCGACGTATGCTCTAAGAAACTGTCCCCCTGGTGGCGGTGGCCATCAGCAACGAGCCCTAGGAAGGCCCCTTCCTTATCGTACGAACCTTGGGAGAACCCGATTGCATCGAAGCCCTTCGACAGCTGGGGCACGTGTTGAAGCTGCTGTGCGACGAGTTCCACTTGGTCGTTGACATTTCCGTACTGTTCGTGATTTTGTGTAAGCAAAGGACAGCGGTAGGGACGGCGACCGGGACGGGACCGAGTTCAGAACGCACGTAAGTAGCCCGTTGATCTTCCTTCGAGTCCGGGTCAATATACACCGAATGTATGAATATCCCAGGGTGCATCTCCTCTACATGAGACTTGATTTTGAGAATACCAGACGAATCATACGAGTCACCTGTGGGGGTTTGTTCATGGTTCATATCGGCATGGCGGGGAACGGAACAGACTGACCAAGCCCGTGCCAAATCACAAGGGGTCGAGGCTTCGAAATCTCGAGTACATCCTGCACGGGACTTGCTAGGGCACCGATAGCAGAGACAAGGATGAATGCGCTGTGGTACTTCATGACTGCCAACCTGAGTGACTCCGCAGCGATTGCCACGTGGGTCGCGTACGCGTTGGATCTTTGTCACGTGCCTGAAATCACAGCCTGGAGAGCCCCAAGCTCGTGACTCGGGGGCCCCTTGAAGTCGTACCACCACGATGGCGGGTTTTCCCACACCAGGCAAGGGTGAGCGACACACCATCGCTCTCGGATACCACGGCCCAAACAAAATAATCTAAACTTGTTCGCAGTCAACAGCTGCAACCCATACTTCATGGGAAGATGCAAAACTTATTACACATCGAGAAATCCTTGTGCTTGATGGTAGTGAAAACGAAAGCCCGTGTCACTTGGCCAACTGAACAGATTACCACACTAATGATGGCGATCTCCATCAGTAAGGACGGGGAAGTGAAAGTTGATTAGAATTGAGCAATGAAACATTTTTGATCACGATTAATGATTCTAATGATCACTAGATCACTCGCATTCAACGGAACGAATCTAAGCGTTGATCGAACGGAGCACCTTATATTAAATAACATAAGGACACATGGACGACTAGACTGTGCAAGCCTGAGGGCGAACTCAAGATCAGATCAAGTAACATCCTCCTCGACTACCTCCGTACTCATAACCCCTCAGGTTCTCTCACTCAGACAACCCTCTCAACTCTGACACCGCACCCACAACATCTCCAGGCGCGGATACACCGGATTTCGTCACCGATCATTGCTCTACGATACGCCACGACGGCCCTCCGGCTATGGGAGAAGGCAGCGGCATTGTCAGTACTTAATTAGCTCATTAGCACATCAGATTTGTATGTTCCCTTGAAATGCTATGTGGGGTTCTGTACTCGAGAGGCACGGTAATAGATGCAAAAAAATTGACATAAGGGTGATACAGTACCGGTAACAAGGCCCAGCTTGATACCAGTTCCTCGCTGACGTTCCTCTCGGACACTATAACAACTATGTCCATGTCTGGCCATGCAGACGGGAACTCATTTCGCCCCACAGTAGCGGTTTCTTGTTAAATTACTCCCTACGTTACTGATGGAAAAATTCTGCTCAAAGTTCGGGGACTTGAGCATAGATCGAACGCAGGGAGAGGGCCATTCTCCGACTTGATCGATACCCCACTTGAAACGCATAGAAGAACTAGTCTTGCCCCAAATGTCGACAGTGGTCCGTTCAAAGGGATATCAGCCATATTGTCATCTCCGCTGTCTGACTTTACCCCTGTCATGAGACCGTTCCCGGAAGCCGCGATAAAATAATGCACAAGGGGAAGGCCATCGCCGTTTGTCATTTTGTTCGTTGTCCCAAAAAAAGATGGCAATATCCCGACTTTAGGATTTGGCAGATAGGAGAATCGAAGTTTCAGTCTGTCAAGCTTGTCAAGGCTCGGCAAAGCTAGGGCTGCGGAGAGGTTATGGTCGACGGGAAGAGGCCTGTTTCCGGGACATGATTGGCTTCCGGGAGCCTAATGGGGGGAAGGCACGTTCGCCATAGGCCACCCTCTGAGCCTCGGTGTCATTCCCATGTCAACAGTACACGATACAATAGCTTAGCCTAGATGGGGTTGGTTGAATATTGAACCAGGACACTACCGATAAGACGGTGCCATTCCAGGCAACAAGACATCCGACCTCAAGTCTCGGTGTCTGATCGTGAGAAAGTCGTTTACCGCAACATCAAAGACTGGCCTATCGGGTCTTGAGGCAGATGCTCAACAACCTGACGTCGCATTGAGTGTTGGCACCTGGCTGTTGCGAAATGGGTGCCAAGGCACATTAATATTGCGTGTCGCCTGCAGCACGTTTCCCCTGAACCTGGAATGCTGTTCACCCCCAAGGCGCTGGAGGCGTGCCAACTTCCGGTGTAAGGGTTGTCCGCGGAGTTCAGTTATCTGCACCGGTGATGTTTCATTGCTCCGTAAGCTACAGCACGCATGAAAGGAAGTTGCATCTCAGCTTTACAAGTGTCGCTTATCTGAACACAGAGACGGTTAGATCTGGTTAGATCTAAAGCAAGCTCTTCTTCCGGATGCCATCACCCTCTACGAGGATACAGGGCCCGCCATAGAGCACCTTATCCTCGAGTCCGTTCGCATGAATATAGCTATTCACAGCGTCATCTTCTGCTCCAGGCTGCAGCCAAAGGGCAGGGATGTTCAGCTCCCTTGCTTGCTGGAGCAAACCGAGCGTCACCTGTCCTCGCGATCGCAACAGAACGAACTGAAGGGGGAAACGAAACTAACCTTGGCGTTGGTGACGATGCTCACGGAAGTTTCAGCGGGTGCCGGGAGATCCGTCAGACTGGGCACAGTCTCTACTCCCTCGAGCTCGCTCTCCTTCTACACAGGTGATATAGACACACGAATGAGTATTGGTCTTGGATCAGATGGTGACAGGGCAAAACGAACGGGGTGCACGGGGGTAACTGGTAGGCGACGTGCCAAATACCACTGCAAAACCTGCAATGTCCGTTTGAATGAGCAAAACTGCTCCCACGACGATGGGCTATAGATGATGGTGCGCACTTTGGTGCCAAACTTTGACTGGTCTTTCGATGCGCCAACCACTGCGTATCTCTGCGACGAAAGGAAGAGCTTTTGTATATCTGCGACTGTGCGGGTCATGGTCAAAGGTTGATAGACTTGTCCGCAGCCGCCGAAGGATTAGGTCAGATGTTGTGGCCGGCATGTGACCGAAAGACATTTCCGACACGACATAGTACAGCAGCTAGTATTCTGACTGCTTCCTGCCCATCCACATCGCTGTCTCGCTGATCGAGAAAATAAATATGGTTGTTGAGTGTGCATCACCGCCGCGATCAGTAACACGGAAATTTGAGGGGCACGTGCCGGTGCGCGCAACACGCCCTTGAAGCGTGCTCGGCACGCGACTTGGACACTGCCTTCTCTGTTTCCATCTTCCCAGGTCTCCTGCGGCGGCTTGCTCGGAAAAGTGCCACACCTTTCATACCCCAGCGCACGGCCGCTGCCCCCAATAATCTATCTAGCAACCCCTCTCAACGCGAACTATGTCCTGGGTGCCCTCGCCATCCACTGCGCGGCATCTCTTCTATGGTATTCTCATCGGGTTCTCTCTCTCCTTCGCATCTACGTCTGTCATCTCCGCGTACAGGAAACGTAGGGAGGACAGTGCGACAACGAGGGCTAACCTACGCCCCATCGAGTTGCGGAGTGACGAGGTACTGGACGGCGTGACGGGGTTGATTGGTGCGTGTGGTCGAGCAGTTGGCCCGTGTTCTTCGTCTCACGGGTTGGCCTGGGGATCCAGGAAATACACCGCTGGTTCGGATTAATTCGCTCAGCGATGCGTTGGGTGTCGAAATCCTTGGCAAGGCGGAGGTGCGCACGGTCCGCTAAAATATAGACATGTGGCGTAGTATCGCCTCTAAGAATTCACCCTTATGCAGTACTTCAACCCCGGGGGCAGTGTGAAGGACCGTGTCGCACTCAGAAGTATGTTCGGTTTGACGTCTGCATAAGCCCGCCTTCCATTGACCCTTCACTTGTAAAGTGATCGAAGACGCTGAGCGCGAAGGGTTTTTGCAACCGTACACCGGTTCGCGAATCTTCGAGGGTTCAGTTGGGTCCACGGGCATTTCGATTGCAACGATTGCTCGGGCACGGTGCGTATCCTCCTAGTGCCTTGTGTATTGCCTAATATTCAAAGACAATGCTAGAGGTTATGATGCAAGTGAGATGATTTGTTTCATGAGCCGATTTCGCCACCTTGACAGGCCGTGTTATCTGAAGCCATTATCATGCCCGACGATGTCGCCTTTGAGAAAGTGAAGGCACTGGAAGCTCTCGGCGCGGATGTTGAAAGGGTTCGGCCTGCGAGCATCGTGGATAAGAAGCAGGCAAGCCTGGTGGTCCGATTCCTTAAGTTATTGTCGCTTACGAATCCTCCTTTTCTTGTAGTATGTGGTGAGTGTGCAATGGCCACCTGACAGGGGAAGGACCTCTCATAATCGCTCCAAGAACCTAGCTCGGGAGTATGCGCTTCATTTCACGAATACCGGTACCTGTGGGGCATCCAACGGATCGCCCTCGTCTAATCACGCTCATCCACATGTCTTCAAGAAAACCGCCTCCTCTGTTGCTGTGGCTAATTCCGTCGTATTGAACGGCAATGGCAACGGACACGCGTCTTTCGACGAAGAAGAGGAGTCACATTCCCACCCTCGCGGTTTTTTTGCGGATCAGTTCGAGGTCCGTCTAACTCACCCTTACCATCAAACAATATATGAACGTGGCGCGACCCCTTTCCCAGAATCGCAGTAACTTTGATGCGCATTTTGATGGCACGGGCCCTGAGATTTGGCGGCAGACGAACGGCGAAGTCGCTGGTTTCGTCGCTGGTGCCGGTCAGTCCACTGTTGTCTACTCTCTGGCCGCTGTCTGATGTCAAGCTTTCAGGGACCGGTGGTACGATTGCGGGCACAGGGCATTTTCTTAAATCAATGGCGGATGACATTCTCGTGGTGCTCGCGGATCCAGAAGGGAGTGGGCTTTACAACAAGGTACGTCAAGTGACTGTCAGATTTCGAATTGGTAGCTAACTGGGCCATGATCAAATGTTCAGGTAAAGCACGGCGTCATGTTCGACATCAAGGAGAGCGAGGGTACCAGACGACGGCATCAAGTCGATACCGTCGTTGAGGGAATTGGGATTAACCGTCTCACGAAGAACATTGAGCTCGCGCTTCCTGTGATCGACGATGCTTTCCGGTGAGCGTCTCCATTACCGTTCCTTATGTCAGATGACACAAAGAAGCTGACGACGGGTGACCCCGTTTTTAGGATAACGGACGCCGAGGCGGTAAGTATGGCGCGCTTTTTAGTACAGCGCGACGGCCTGTTCCTTGGGTCGAGTAGCGCCGTGAATTTGGTTGCATGCGTCAAGCTCGTGCGCAAGATGGGTTGGTGCAACGGCGAGAAGGTCGTCACCGTTCTGTGCGTTTTCCGTCGTGCTGTCCGGCCCTTGATTTCCCTGTCGCTGACGACGACACCGTGAAATTTTTGGGGGCGCGCGCGTCAATTTAATTCTAGGTGTGACTCGGGCGCTCGACATTACTCAAAGGTTCGTCTGCTTCTTTTTTGGCCCGCCCGGCGTCGTGCTGGTTTTCGGGTGCTGATGATAGCTATGGTAACAAAAACTCAAACAACACAACAGTTCTGGTGCGTTCGTTGTCTTCTTTTTTGTCATTTTGAGACCACTGCATCCGCGACTAACCAAAAAATCAACGGGCATGTGGATTCACAGGGACGACGCATACCTGTCCAAGACCGGGATACCCGTCGACGTGGGCATCGTGCAGGATCTGCTAACGCAACCGTTTCCGCCGATGTCGTCGATTACTAAAATATGATTTTACGATTTATATTGTGTCCTCCGTCCGCCGAGTCAAGCATCAGCGCAGGAGCACTTGAGGACGAATCGGGTGCGACCCGCTATTCAATTGCCCCGGAAGCTTGAGCATAAAAACACTTTATTTGGGTTTGTGTAAGACGACCTTTCCTTCCTTGCTCGCGTGGCCGAAATGTCTTTGATATTTCGACATGAAAATTTGTCTTCGATGGTCACCTGTTTTTCTTGAAACCCTCGAACGTAAGGAATGCAGAGTGAGCCCCTTCGTTCTTTTCCTTCCGCGGGTAAACAAACGGCGAAGAAACTTCTTTGTGTCTTCTTTTCTTTTAAATTTTTTTTCTTCGTCCTTTTTTTTTATCTTCCTATTTTTGTGGATGAAGGTTCAAAGCCAAAACGACGAACGACTCATACCGAGTCACTTGCTGACCCCTGCTGACCGTCCCAATCTGCGCTGGGTTGGCTCAATTCTGGTCCGTCCGCCCCTTGTCAAGTTTGGAAAATCGCTTACTGAAAGCGGCTAAATTCTAACCCCGGTGGGCCCGGGGGGGCAAGCAAGCGCCAGCCATTCGAGTCCACCCTCACTCTCCCCTCCCCCTCCCCGCCGTTCCCCTCTTCTAGACTTTAATAGAAGGTACGATAGAATCTCGTGTGGTGAGCTAGCTCCGCACCCGGTGGGGGAGTAAAAACTCCTCTAGCGTAGAAGCCGAGTCGATGGGATCTACAGTGACCGTCCTTTATTGATACCGAAAGCCCAACCGGGGACTGGAGCTCGGCGCGTCGCTCGATCCCCAATCATGAGGGTCAGTCAGCAGGGGTTGAGGGGTGCGCAATATGTACCCACATAAGTCATCAATGTAGGATACGGCTACACTCGAAGCTATACTCGTGAGGATAATAGGTGCCGCGCTTGCACCATTTGCGTATAAGGACATATTGCGCTCGCAAGGGAAGGAACTGAAAGAACTTTTGGAGAACTCTGATGGAAAAAAAAATAACTGCACGTAATATGCGTGCGTTCCCTGTTGCCTTTTTGTCCCTCTATATTATCACTTGATGGGTGGTACAGATAGCGGGTAAATACGATAAGTAAAGTTCATATAACACTAAGTTAGAAACCCGGAGCAAGACTCGAAAGAGCTGTTGTATCTACCTGGGAGAGCGAGGATTATTTGGAGATGGACGTAGGGATGTAAACAATTGGTACATTTATAACAACTGCGACTGCGGGAACACTTGAGAACAGCTAAAGCCGTCCTTGGATGAGACAGGTTTGTTGTGAAACGACCACTTCCTCCTTCCTTCTCCACCTGGATTGTGAGGGGGTTCGCGATTCTTCTTCAAGTAGGACGCTTCTGTCAAGAATTTTCGCAGATGCGCAAGAGGCACACCGATCGCCTAACGTCGTTGAGTTTTCACAGATGCTGCTGCCTTCGACCCCGAGGAACGGCGGCCGCGGTATGATTCTGCAGGATACTCGCAAACGAGGTGTCGTCGCGCACAGGGCCTGTCCATACCAAAAGGGAAAAAAAAGAAAGTTAAGAGTCGTCAGTACAAAGGCACAAAGTGACCAAAAGGGTAAAGGAAAGCGAAGGGGGAGGGGGAGTGGCGAAGGTCATGAGAAGTAGTGGAAATAGAAGTGGGAGTGAAAGGCACAGATGTGTACGATATATATTTTGGTGGCAAGCGTGTATTTGTGGTTGCGCGCGAAGAGAGAATAAGGTAACAAAGCAAGGTTTTGGGGAAGAGCAGGGTGCGCGTGACGACGTACTCGCATGTCCGATCACCGCTACCGAGATTGGCCGGCGGTCCGCAGGCGATCTTGCGACCGCGACAAAAGTAGCAGGCCAGCGGCTGCACGGCGCGCGTGATGCGCCGCTGTTTTGGCGCAGCAGGACGGCGCCCGACTATATCCCGGGGCGTCGAATCTGGCGCGGGAGGGGCAATCGACGGTCTTCTAGGCCCCGGCGCTTCGAGAGACTGCTGGGCGCGGGCGGGTGGTGCCGTTTGTGGAACGGAGGGCGGAACGGAGAGGGCGGATGAGAGCTCACTGCTGGTGCTGGTGCTGGTGTCGTCCAGGTGGTGTTGAGGTGATTTCGGGGATGGCTCTGAATCGCTCCAATGAATGGAGGAGAGGGAGGTACAGGGAGAGGTCGGCGAGTTGAATATGGATGGACGATCGTATGCATCCAGGAAGGGCACCTCAGCCAACTGCAAGGTGTATAATGAGTGCAGGCTCTCTTGGTAGTCGGCGAGGGGAGGGAGACCGTTTATGAACTATGGGTTTCATCCCGTACAAGTCAGTCTCCGCATGCAACCGTTCGACATCAGGTTATGCCATTCACCTGGTGTGATGTCGCCTGGAACTTATCGACGTACGAGTAGCCAGAAAAGTTCGTGTGGAAGAAGTTGTCGTCCAGAGGCTGCCACACAGTACCGTCGGTGCAGTATGGCATGTAACCGTCATACCAGTAGTAGACGTTCTCCATGGCGTCTCTCTGATATGGGGGATACTGGTTCCCGGTTCCATTAAGGTAGGCCTGGATAAATTTGGTCAAATCGACCCTAAAAACTGGCGTGCTGGCTTACCTCGTCAATTTGACGCGATACTCGGTACAGTTCAGAGTGTTGGTTGGCCTGCATGATAGAGAGAGACAAAGGGGATGAACTACAGTAGTCAAGGGTGGCCTAAATTAATGAGGTTCAAGCTGGGGCACCAGGCTTGGTATTTGAGGCGGCAAAAGTGGGGTCGGCAGTCTGTACCTGGTCGTTCATCGCGGAGTTCAGTAAATCTGCCATCGACTGACGAGGGGGTTCGCTTTCAAGCTTAGAGCCGATCGTGATGCCTTAGATTGTGAGGCGGAAGAAGTCGACCGCGATCTCATCCATCATTTCGGTATGTATTGGACAGGACAGGCGGATACAAAGACGAACCAGGAACGTAAAATTCAGTTAGAAAATAGAAAATAGCCCAAACGGACTCACCTGCCGGTTGCATTTGCCAACTCCGACTGAGCCGCGGTGCGGCTATGATAATGTGGTCTGAGCGGCGGTAGCGACGGTGTGCTTTGGGAAAAACTGTAGGGTAAATCTTCAGCTTTCGCGAGAGCTGGAAAGCACAAAAAGCCCGGCTCAAGAGCCCGATAATTGATCAGTGGTTATTATTATCGCGACATTGCTCGTTTCAACAATTGTTATCTTTTTGCTTGTAAATTTTATTCTTTGGCAAGGCGGGATCTTTGTCAGCATTGAACATATGTTATGCACTGCACAACATGCCATGAATAAGGATAAGCATTTAGAGAGGAACCGACGAACAGCTTCTGTTTATGCTTCTCTTTGTCTGCCCAGTTGTTCCTTCTTTACCGCAATAAAGCGATGTTGCTTGTTGAATGGTCTTTCTACAAAAGAACAAAATGTATTTCACAGGATCTGGAAGAGAGATCAGAAAGTTGACAGATTATATTTTCGAAATGCCCGTGTCCCGAGCCGCAAGCTCTCTCTCACCAAATGGTATAGTCTAGGGCCACGATTAAGTAATAATTGGCTGTCAATCGTGCAAAATTCATTGGACGAACCATGCGGCGCACAGCAAAAGAGGTTTCGCTAAACTTGGTGAAAAGCCACTAACCGAAAGGGCCAACTAGTCGCTTTGCCCAGGTCGGATCTCACGCAAAGAAATGGACGTAAGTGTATCTTCACTCCAGAAAAGGAAACGGAAGAGCTTGACCCACTTGTACAATTCTTCGGCTTACGATCTCCTCCCGATGTCCTTAGCTCCATCCACAGAGCACATACAGTCGATAATTGCACCCGCACCCCAGTAGACTGGCGCATGCGCATGCCACAGAGCGAACTGTACAATATTATCATTGATCGGGAATATCGGACATACAGAAAAAAGACCATACACCAACAGTTTCTCTCCTCTTTTTATGAACGTAGAGTATAAACCCCTGCAACCTACCGCCGGGAACGAACGGCTTTATCACCGTGGGTGGTTCTGTCGTAAACGCGGAGCCAATCAGTAAATTGCGTTCGGACCTTCCAACGCTTCAAGTCCGACGTTAATTGAACACACAGGGACAACAAATAAACCCTCATTTTCGACAACCCCTCAGAATCCCGAGCTTTGTTGCCTGAAAAGGTCATAGGCATCTGCCCGGGGAGCATTGAGACCGACGGAGGGCAATTTTTCTCATGGTGGGGAGAGTGGACGACATAGCCAGCAGGGATTATTTGGGGCTGCGTTCGGCCGGCAGCCTCCGATGACTTCCGATTGGAGGACAAAACGGGGACGCCCGTCAAATTAACCGGCCCGATCGGCCCGTCACCGAGTGGGTAGGCTTGGGCTTGCGCTGTTGTACGACTGCGCGTGAGCTCGGATTACAGTAATCTCATTATGCGACCCCTGACATAGTCAAGAAAACAACATGGAATCCTCAAGTCACAAAGTCCCTCGTCCGTTGGTGACGGCGCTTGACTAGAGATTCCTCCTCGGCAACACATGTGGATGCCGTCAGATGGGCGCTAGATGCGTGAGAAACGAATGATTTCTGGGCTGTCAACCAAGCTTCAACGAAACAGTGTTGTGGCCCCCTTGATGACACGGGACCGCCCTTGTGCCCCTGTCCGTGAGACGGAATGAGCAAGAGGTGTGTTACGTTGACGGGCGGGACAGTCTCCGCTTCCGGAGGAGACGCTGAAATCAAGCAGCTCGCTGTGATAAGCTTTTTTTCTGTCAGCCCGTTCTGGCTGGTGGCTTGCCGGTCGCCTCCTTCCTCCGACAAGCCTCCGAACCTTTTTTGGTCGCGGGTCGTCCGCCCGCGACGAACGGGGGCGTGATCCTGCGCCGGAAAAAAAGGGTGGCGGTCATCTGTCTGACACGATCTCGGAGAACCGGGAGGGTTGGAGTGCGTTTCAAAATTTCAAAGTTGTCAGACACACGATGGGAGGAAAGAGGGGGGGGAGAAGCCCAGTGAGAATCCGAGAATCCACAGTGGGAAGCCCCCTCCGGGTTGCGTTGGGGTGGGAAGGATGGAGCATTCCGTTAGGGCGAAAGATAATAGCGTGTGAGCCTTCCTTGAGCGAGGGGGGCGCAGCGCGTGAACCTAGCGAGGGCCCAGCTGCGCGGCTCGCTCACCGAAGAAAGGCACTGCGCTGCACCACCACGTCCGATCGAGCTTGTTTTGTTAGTATCTAGACACGGCTCGAGGCCCGTGCCAACCAACTTTGGCTGCGTGGCCAAGGCATCGTTACCATGATGCTCAGCACGCCTCCTAAGCACTGCAGCGGCCCTGCGCCCCCTCCATCATGATCATACAGTAGTTTGAATTTACAGTAACCGATCTGATCATCACGCATGCGCCGCATACACATCATGCTGTACTGTGTCGCTCTGCTGTATAAGCACAGGGGTCAGCTCATGCATGTGGGTGGCGTTGTAGACGTCTTTCAGGGTTAGATTCATCGTGGGGTGCACGCAGCCTACGTCTCATGACCCCTCCACACCCTTGTCTTCCAGGCGCGCGAACACGACAGCCTGCGGCGTGTCAATTAAACTTTGCGGTGGGGATGCCACCATCGTATCAGTTCTATCAGCCGCCACACTTCCATCCATTCAGAGCCGCGAATCCTGGGCTACTGCTCAACAGGGCTCCTCCGTCGATTTCGAGGTGCGGCCATCGTCTCCGCTATTCCCGCTGTGCAGTGGAGCTCCGATAACTGGCTCCACAGAGTCGCAACGGGGTCGCATGCCCGTGCGTCGACCTGTGCCTTAAAGGGTTTCGCGCCGTTGGATCCATTCTCGGGGACTTCTGCACTGCCATGTTCAGTGTATTCCGGGAACTCTGTCGAATTTCTGCTATCGGTAACGGCATAATATAAACCAACACGGAAAATTAACAAAACGGAGAGTAACCAAGACAGGGGAAAAAATA
>WNFC01009219.1_pt1 | contig 14184 bp, 13 predicted proteins | sample 5400541 | NCBI WGS metagenome assembly WNFC01 (sample SAMN13153342, study PRJNA577476) | soil metagenome | isolation source: 120 cm saprolite under Douglas fir tree site 2 hole 2 replicate 1 | place: USA:California | collected 2015-04-18
GAGCTTGGTCCGCCCGAGGACATCCCGCACATCCTGAGTCACGTGGAGAAGGTGGTGCGCGACGGCTCTGACCAGATCCGCGATTGGCCGGAGGCCGGACGGTACTTCGACGTCAACTCGGCGCTGATCTCGTTCGGCAAGGTGCGATTCGTGCACATGATCCTGCATGACGTGACCCAGCGGCGCGAGATGCTCGACGAGCTGCTCCGCACCGAGCGGCTGGCCGCGGCAGGCACCTTCGCCGCCGGCGTCGCGCACGAGGTCAATAACCCGCTCGGCTCGATCTCCTCGCTGGTGCAGTCGCTGCTGCCGGAAGAGACCGACATCGCGCGGCGCACCTCGCTGCACACGATACTCGCGCAGATCACGCGCATTTCGACCACGCTCAAGGACCTGGTCAACTTCGCCCGGCCCTCGCCGTCGCAACGCATCCGCTTCGATCTCAACGACCAGGTGCGCGAGACGGTGCGCCTGGTTGCCTATAATAGCCGCTTCCAGGGAATCACGTTCGAGCCGCAACTGGCCGGCGACCTCAAGCTCGCATTCGCCGACAGCAACGAGATCCAGCAGGTGCTGATCAACCTGATCTTCAATGCCGCCGATGCGAGCCAGCATCGCGGCGGCATCATCCGCGTCGTGACCGAGAACATCGCCAAGCGCGACAACAGCGGCCAGGTCAAGAAGGTCCTGATGCGCGTGATCGACAACGGCATCGGAATTCCGCCCGAGCATCTAAGCCGCGTCTTCGATCCGTTTTTCACCACCAAGCCGGCCGGTGCGGGCGTGGGACTCGGACTTTCGCTCTGCCAGCGCATCATCCTGGCCAACTTCGGCACCATCCGCATCGACAGCGAGGTCGGCAAGGGCACCGCGGTGACGATCTGTCTGCCCACCTACGAAGTAGAGGCGGCTGCGGCCGACGCGCCGGCGTCATGAACGAAATCGAGCCGCTAATACCCGAGACTCCCGCCGGCCGCGAGCGCACGGCGCCCGCGCCGCAGCGCGGTCCGTATCACGTGCTGGTGGTCGAGGACGAGGACCTGATGCGCTCGATAATAGCGCAGCTTCTGCGCAGCGAGGGCTACACGGTCTTCGAGGCGCACGCGGCCGAGGTCGCGCTGGGAATTTTCGAGCGCGAAAAAATCGACCTTGCGATAATCGACGTCAACCTGGGCGGCGGTGGCAGCGGCCTTGATCTTTTGAGCCGCGTGCGCGGGCTCGATTCCGAGGTGATGGGCATCATCGTGACTGCTTATCCGAGCGTGGAATCGGCGGTGCACGCACTGCACGAGGGCGCCTACGACTACATCACCAAGCCGTTCGCCAACGATCATCTCAAGGCCGTGGTGCGCAACGCGCTGGCGCAAAAGGCGCTGTTCCAGGAAAACCGCTTTCTGCGCCGCGAGCTGCGCGAAAAATACCGCTTCGAGAACATCATCGGCAAAAGCGACGCCATCGAGCAGGTCTTCCGCATCATGGAGAAGGTCGCGCGCACCGACTCCAGCGTGCTCATTACCGGCGAGTCGGGCACCGGCAAGGAGCTGGTGGCGCGCGCGATCCATTTCACTTCCGAGCGCGCCCACGCGCGCTTCCTGCCGATCAACTGCGGCGCCCTGCCCGAGAACCTGCTCGAGAGCGAGCTCTTCGGCTACAAGCGCGGCGCCTTCACCGGCGCCTCGCAGGACAAGCTGGGCCTGCTGAAGGCGGCCGACAAGGGCACGATGCTGTTCGACGAAATCGGCGAGATGCCGCTCGCGCTGCAGGTCAAGCTGCTGCGCGCCTTCCAGGAGCGCGAATGTTACCCGCTCGGTTCCAACGATCCTGTGAGCTTCGACGTGCGGGTGATTTGCGCGACCAATCGCAACCTCGAGCGCGAGGTCAAGGAGGGCCGCTTCCGCGAGGAATTGCTCTACCGTATCAACGTCATCACTATCGCGCTGCCCGCGCTGCGCGAGCGTCGCGACGACATCCCGCTGCTCGCCAATCATTTCCTGCGCAAGTATGAAAAGCAGCTCGGGCGGTCCACGATGCGCTTTTCCAAGGGTGCGATGCGCGTGATGGTCGGTTACGCGTGGCCGGGCAACGTGCGCGAGCTGGAAAACAGCGTCGAGCGCGCGGCCATCCTGGCCGAGACCGACGTCCTTCACGCTCACGACCTGCCAGACAAGCTCTCCGACAAGTCGGTTACACCGCCGGCCTCGAGCGAAGGTTCGGGAATGACGCTGGAGGAGCTCGAGCGCGAGCATATCCGGCAAGTGCTGGTCCGCGTTCAGGGCGACAAGGTCCGCGCCGCCGAAGCGTTGGGCATCCATCTCTCGACGCTCTACCGCAAGGTCCAGCGCTACCGGCTGGAGAACGTGGGCCTGGGCGAAGGCGCGACGCAAGCAGCGGCTCCGCGCGGCGCGCCGGTCGGACGGGAATAATCTTGGCACGGTAATAGTCTAAGGACTGGTGCCATTGGGGGCTTGCGTGGCGCTCAAAGCGCTGGTAGCAATCGGCATCGGCACGCGATAGACTTTGAAGAGCACGGTCGAGATCCCGCCGTGCGGAGACGACGATGGATATTTTTGCACCCTCTCACTTGTTGGTTCTGCTGGTGATCATCCTGATCATTTTCGGCCCGAGTAAGCTCGGCGACGTGGGCGGCGCTATGGGCAAAGCGATCAAGGACTTCAAGAAGGCGATGAACGATCCCGAAACCCCGAATCCGCAGGCGCAGAAGACCGCCGAGTCCAAGCCGCCAGTCGAAGCGAACCCGATCAAGCCGTCCTGACCGGCCGCAGTTTCCTCTGCCGGGCGGCTCTCTCGCAGCCGGGCCGGCGCGGGGCGCTTGCAAAGAGCGCCCGGTCTCCCTTAAAGCATCAGCCAATAGTCACGCACGTTTGAGTCCCTGGCGCGCCGGCGTCGTGCCGGGCGCCTTGGACATGCGGTAGTTCCACAGCGAAGGCAGGCATCGGGGAGTCTTGAAAGCAGCACGAATCCTGACCTGGATAGCGGTTGCCGCGCTCGGCGCGGGCGGCCTCGCTTACATCGCGCTCGCCCGCGGCGAGGATCGTCCGAGCGCGCTATGGTTCGTGATCGCCGCTGTCTGTATCTACGCCGTCGGTTATCGTTTTTATTCGGGCTTCATCGCGCGCCGCGTGCTTGAACTCGACGACGCGCATCCAACCCCCGCCGTGCGCCTTAACAACGGACGCGACTACGTGCCGACGCCGCGATGGATCACCTTCGGCCATCACTTCGCCGCCATCGCCGGCCCCGGTCCGCTGGTCGGCCCGGTGCTGGCCGCGCAATTCGGCTACCTGCCCTCGACGCTGTGGATCGTGATCGGCGCGGTGCTCGGCGGACGCTACGTCGAGGCGTTTAGCTGGGGCCATTACTTTGCGATGGACGCGCCGCACCTGGCCGCGTGGATCATCGGCTACGGTTTCATGGCCTCGGTGCTGCCGATCTGGCGAGCACGTGGGCGACCTCGACCGTCGCAGCCACTGTGCCGATCGCGATGCTGGTCGGGGTGTACATGACCTATCTGCGCCCGGGACGGATCGTCGAGGCCTCGGTGCTCGGCGTCACGCTGATCCTTGCGGCGGTGCTCGGCGGACGCTACGTCGAGGCGTTTAGCTGGGGCCATTACTTTGCGATGGACGCGCCGCACCTGGCCGCGTGGATCATCGGCTACGGTTTCATGGCCTCGGTGCTGCCGATCTGGCTATTGCTCGCTCCGCGCGACTACCTCTCGGCGTTCATCAAGATCGGCACGATCGTCGCGCTCGCCGCCGGGATCGTTGCGATGCATCCGCCGACCTTGATGCCGGCGCTGACGCGATTTACCGACGGCAGCGGGCCGGTCTTCGGCGGCAAGGTCTTCCCGTTCGCCTTCATCACGGTCGCGTGCGGCGCGATCTCGGGCTTCCACTCGCTAATCGCCTCGGGCACCACGCCCAAGATGCTCGAGCGCGAGGGCGACGCGCGGATGGTCGGTTACGGATGCATGCTGATGGAGTCGTTCGTCGCCGTGATGGCGATGATCGCGGCGATCATCATCAAGCCCGGCATCTACTTCGCGGTCAACGCACCGGCCGGCGTGGTCGGTACGGGCGTGGCGGCGTGCGAGAAGATTTCCGCGTGGGGCTTCGCCGTCACCGACCAGGAGATGCGCGCGCTGGCCGCTTCGATCGGCGAGCAGACGCTTTACGCGCGCACCGGCGGCGCGCCCTCGCTCGCGGTCGGGATGGCACATATTTTCGCGCACTCGCTCGGCGGTGGGGCGGTGATTGCGCTCTGGTACCACTTCGCGATCATGTTCGAGGCGCTGTTCATCCTGAGCACGCTCGACGCCGGCACCCGAGTCGCGCGCTTCATGTTCCAGGACCTGCTCGGCCAGCTTCATCCCACGCTCGGCGACACCGGCTCGTATCCTAATATCGTCGCAACCTCGGCGATGATCGTCGCAGCCTGGGGCTATTTTCTGTATTTCGGCACGATCGATCCGCTCGGCGGGATCAATTCGCTATGGCCGCTGTTCGGGATCGCCAACCAGATGCTGGCGACGATCGCGCTGTGCGTCGCGACCTCCGCGATGGTCCGGCAGGGCAAGGGATGCTATGCCTGGGTCACGCTCACTCCGCTTTGCTGGCTGGTCGCGGTCACGATGACGGCCGGGATGGAAAAGATTTTCAGCGCGGCGCCCAACGTCGGCTTCCTCGCGCACGCGTCGCAACTCGCAGCCGAGCAGGCGCTCCCCGCGACAACCGCCGCGCGCGCCGCGACGCTGGAGCGGCTGATATGGAACGATCGCATCGACACCGCGATGACCTGCATCTTTATTGCGGTCGTGATGGTGATTCTTTCCGATTCGGCTCGCGTGTGGACGAAGCTCGCACTGGCGCGTCGCGCCGGCGCGCCGACCGAATCCGTCGCCGCGTGAAGTGGACAGCGCCTGATCGGAGCGGTTGCATGCTTGCGCCGATGGGAATTTAATTAGAGACTCAGCGGCTGGCCGTGAAGGGGCTGCCCGCCGATGATAGCTGGGTCCTGCGCAAGGGAAGACCGCGAACCCCGCCAGGTCCGGAAGGAAGCAACGGCACCGGTCGCCACCCTGTGCCGCAGGGGAGCCTAGCTATCACTCGACGGGCAGCATGCCGTTTTTCCGTAATCGCTGCGTAATAGCTACGATGACTGTTTATCGCTGATGGCCCTCGATCCGTCATCGCACCTGGTGCTGGCGCGTAAATGGCGCCCCGAGCGCTTCGCCGAACTGGTGGGCCAGGAGCACGTCACCCGTACGCTCGGCCAGGCCCTGCAAAGCGGCCGTATCGCGCATGCCTTTCTCTTCACGGGCATCCGCGGCGTCGGCAAAACCACCGCCGCGCGCATCCTGGCCCGCTGCCTTAACTGCGAAAAAGGGCCGACCCCCGAGCCTTGCGGCGAATGCGCGGCCTGTATCGAAATTCGCGAGGGACGCGCGCTCGACGTGGTCGAAATCGATGGCGCCACCTACCGCAAGATCGACGACGCGCGCGCGATTATCGAAAACCTTAGCTACCGGCCGGCGCGCGACCGCTTCAAAATCTACATCATCGACGAAGCCCATCAGCTTACCGACCAGGCCTTCAACGCGCTGCTGAAAACGCTCGAGGAGCCGCCCGCCCACGTCAAGTTCATCCTGGCGACCACCGAGCCGCAGAAGATGCCCGAGACGATCCTGTCGCGCCTGCAGCGCTACGACTTCCGGCGTATCCCGCTTAACACCACGCTTGCGCGCCTGAAGGAACTGGCTACGCGCGAGGAGATTGAGGTGGAAGAGGCGGCGCTCCGCCTGCTCGCGCGCGAGGCTGGCGGCAGCATGCGCGACGCCGAACGGATGCTCGAAACCGCGATCGCCTCGCTCGGCCGCAACGTAACCGAGAGCGACATCGCAGCCTCGCTTGGCGTCGCCGGACGCGGCGCGGTGTTCAAGCTGGCCGACGCGATCCTCAATCACGACGCGGCGGCGGCACTCGGCGCCGTCCGCGAACAGCATCGCCGCGGCGCCAATCTTGAATCGCTCGGCCGCGACCTGCTCGAAACGCTGCGCAACCTCGCGGTCGCCAAGCTGCCTGCGGGCGACGATCTCAATCCGCTCGCCGACCTGCCCGATCACGAAGCGTCCGAGCTGCGGCGTATCGCCGAGCGTCCGAGCGCGCGCGACCTGATGCGCCTGTTCAAGCTGATGGCTGACGCGCAGGAGCAGATCATTCGCTCGCCGTACCCTGACCTGCTGCTCGAGATGATCGTGGTGCGGATGGCGACGCTGGCGCCCGTAATGGACGCCGACGAGTTGCTGCGCGCGCTGGGCGGGACGGGCGGTGCACCGCCCGCTCCGCCCAGCGCCGCCTCCGGCGGTTCCGGGTCGGGGACGCGCGCTCCCGCGCGCGTCCCCGACCCGGAACCGGCTCCGTCCGCAGGCGCACGGCGCCTGCGGGTCGAGGGCGAGGTCAAGGCCGACGCGCCGCTGCGCGCCACCGGCGCGCTGGCCTTGACCTCGACTTCGGCTGGCGCGGCGGCGATGCCGCCGGCGCCTGCGTCAGCGATGTCCGCGCCGTCGCGGCTGGTGCCGCTCCCAGCGGCGCGAGCCGCGACGGCGCCGGCTGGTTCTGCCGCATCCGATTTCCCCAGCTTGCCCGACTTGCCCGAGCTGCGCGATCACATCCGCGCGCGTCGCGCGGCGCTCGCCGGCTTCATGGAGCAGGGCGCCTCGTTATCGCTCGACGGCGATTTGTTGCGGGTCATTCCGCGCAACGACATCTACATCCGCTACCTCAACGACAACCGGGCGTCGATTGGCGAGCTGGCGAGCGAGTTGTACGGACGCAAGCTGCGAGTTGAAGTGTCGCTCAACGGTGCGGCGGGCGCAGCCACGGGCGGCGCCGTCTCGGCGCCGCCCGTGGCCACGCCCGCCAGCGCGTCTTCCGTCGGGGACACCGCGGACGCGGCCGGCCGCGCCGAGGATGGCGCGACGCGAAGCGTCGCGCCATCCTCGGCGGACGAACGGCCTGCCATGCCAGCTCCCGCGGCTGCGGCAGTGGCGGCGGCTTCTCCGCCGCCGCTGCCGCAGCCACGCAACCTGGCCGCGGACCGCCAGGCCCTATACGCGGACCCTGTCGTGCGCCGCATTTTCGAGGACCTTCAAGGACGCCTGGTCGAGGTACGCGAAGTACGAGAAGTCCGGGAGCGGCCCGCCGTCCCATCGGCGCCCCCGGCTGAAGCGCCTGCTCCGCTCAGCGTGTCAGCGAGCAATGATCCCGCGCCGCTGGCGATGCGGCGCCCCGCACAGGAGTAACATCGTGTCCGACGAATTCGACTTTTCCGCGATGCTCCGGCAGGCACAGGACCTGCAGCAGAAACTCAAGCAAATACAGATCGACGCGGCCGAGAAAACGGTCGAGGCGCAGTCCGGCGGCGGGATGGTGCGAGTGGTGGTGGACGGCGGGATGCGCGTGCGCAAGATCGAAATCGATCCGTCGATCGCCGCCGCCGATGACAAGGCGATGATGGAAGATTTGATCGTGGTCGCGGTCAACGACGGATTGCGCCGCGCGCAGGAGCTGATGGCCGAAGAGATGACCAAGCTGGGGCCGATGGCCGGGATGAACCTGCCCGGCATCTTCGGCGGCGGCCGCGGATAGCGCGAGCCGGAGCCCGCGCGCGCATCGGCGGACGATCGGCGAGATTTCGCGGAGACATCGGGGAGATTTCGGCAGACTTCGAGAGACTTCGCCTGAGTTCGACAGACTTCTAAAAGGATGGCCGAGAACAATCTCAAGCGCGCCGACGGCTTGCCGCCCGCGATGATGCGGCTGGTGCGCGAGCTTTCACGGCTGCCCGGAGTCGGAGAAAAGACCGCCTCGCGCCTCGCGTTCAATCTCCTCAACCGTCCCCGCGACGAAGTTATCGCACTGGCCGAGGCGCTGCTCGAGATGAAGGAGCGCGTCGGGCTTTGCTCGCAATGCTTCGCGCTCGCCGACGCTCCGCGCTGCCGCATCTGCGAGGATCCCGAGCGCGAGCACGAGGTGATTTGCGTGGTCGAGGGGCCTGCCGACCTGATGGCGATCGAGCGGGCGCGCACTTTCGGCGGCCTCTACCACGTGCTGCACGGCGCGATCGCGCCGCTCGACGGTATCGGTCCCGACGACCTCAAGCTGAAGGAGCTGCTGATGCGGCTAGAGGGTGAAGTTGCGGTTCGCGAGGTCATAATCGCGACCAATGCCACCGTCGAGGGCGAGGCGACCGCGCTCTACCTGGCGCGGCTACTGAAGCCGTTGGGAGTCAAGACCACGCGGCTCGCACGCGGGCTTCCGGCCGGCGGGGACCTGGAGTATAGCGACGCTGCCACGCTCTCGAGCGCGCTCAACAATCGCAGGGACTTTTAGCGCGCAGAGACTTTTGGTGCGGAGAGACTTTTAGCGCCGCGACTTCTAACTAAGTTCCCCGCGGCACGACTTAGGGCCGTGGTCGGCGGCGGCTCTGTCGCGAAACTTGCAAGCCGCGCGACGGGCGGGTTAGGTTAATTATTGTTGCAGCTCCGTACGCGCGTGCGGATTTTGTTTACGCCGTTCGCTAAGGCCGATCCGGTTTTTTGCCGGCGGTTCCAGAAAGCAAATTCTCCAAAAGGAAGGTACTTCGATCATGGCTTTTGAACTCCCCAAGCTTCCCTACGCGATGGACGCTCTGGCGCCTAATATCTCGGCCGAGACCCTGGAGTTTCATCACGGCAAGCATCACGCCACCTACGTCACCAATCTCAATAACCTGATCAAGGGCGGCAAGTTCGAGAACGCGCCGCTGGAGCAGATTATCAAGGAGGCCGGCCCCGGCGGACTTTTCAATAACGCGGCCCAGCATTTCAACCACAGCTTCTACTGGACCTCGATGAAGCCGAAGGGCGGCGGTGAGCCGGCCGGCAAAGTGGCCGACGGAATCAAGAAGGCCTTCGGCGATTTCGCCGCTTTCAAGAAAAAGTTCTCCGACGCTGCCACTACTCATTTCGGCAGCGGATGGGCCTGGCTGGTGCAGAAGTCCGACGGCGCGCTCGACGTCATCGCGACCCACGACGCCGATTCTCCCGTCGCCCACAATATCAAGCCGATCCTGACCTGCGACGTATGGGAGCACGCGTACTATATTGACTATCGCAATGCGCGTGCGAAGTATGTCGAGGCGTGGTGGAACTTGGTCAACTGGGATTTCGCCAACTCGAATTTGAAGTAGACGCGGTCCGCGCCCGCGGCAGTAGCCGCCGCGGGCGCGTTCGAGCCCATACCCACGTACTGAGTATGGGGTATGGCGGCGGGGGTCTCATCGATGGAACTGCTTGAAGGCCGCGTTGCGATCATAACCGGCGGATCGGGTGCGCTGGGGCGCGCCGCGGTTGAGTATTTCCTGATTGCGGGCGCGAAAGTCGCCGTGCCTTACATCGTAGACGCCGAAGTGCCGCTATTGCAGCAGCGCCTCGGCAACCGCTTTCCGTCCTCGCAGATCCTGATACGCAAGTGCGACGTCGGGGTCGAGGAACAAATCTCGAAGCTGGTCGACGAAGTGCTGCATGGCTTCGGCAAGCTCGACATCCTGGTCAACCTGGTCGGCGGTTTCTGGGGCGGCAAACCGATCGCCGAGACCACGCTCGCCGAATGGCAATCGATGTTCGACCTCAATCTCAAGCCGACGTTTCTGTGTTGCCGCGCGGCGGTGCCGGCAATGAAGCGCAACGGCTATGGCCGTATAGTCTCGGTCAGTTCGCGCAGCGGACTTACCGGCGCCGGCGACTACGCGGCCTACGCGGTGGCCAAGGGCGCGATAAGGACCTTCACCGCGTCGCTCGCCGAAGAGGTCCTCGGCGACAATATCCTGGTCAACGCGATCGCCCCGAGCACCATCGACACCGAAGCGAATCGGAAGGCGATGCCCAAGGCGAAGCACGAGAACTGGGTCAAACCCGACGACATCGCGCGGACGATCGCGTATCTGTGCTCGGAGGATTGTAGCGTAACCTCCGGCGCGGTCATTCCAGTGTACGGCCGAGCTTAATAAAATTAAAAAATCAGATTTGATACATCACCGCGGACTTACGGCGCTCGGCGAGCGATTGCAGGGTCGCACTGCGCAGTATGCCCACCACGCTGTCGCGCACCTCGCGCCAGACGTCGCGCATCGGGCATCCACCGTCGCGCGGACAGAACGAATTCGCGGCGTCTTCCAGGCACTCGACCGGCGTATAGTCGCCCTCGATTATTTCGACCACGTCAGCCATCGTAATCCGCGCGGGTGGACGCGCCAGCATGTATCCGCCATTCGGCCCCTTCTGGCTAAGCACCAGCCCGCCCCGCTTGAGCTCGATCAGCAGCCGGCGCAGGTAATTCTCGGGCACCCCCTGCACGGCGGCTATCTCCTCCACGCGCAACGGCTGCGAGCTCGGATAGCGGTCCGCCAGCATCAGCAATGCCTTGAGCGAATAGTCGACCCCGACGCCAAATTTCATTCGGATCCTCTTGTGAAATTTTAGCACAAGAGGGTCTTTCCGAAATAGACGACTCGGTTACTCATCTAATTAATTGACTCAACTACTCTCCTAAGTCATGTTTCAGTCTAAGGCCTCTGATTTTCTCGCCCATCACTGAACGCCACTGGCATCGCTGAGGCCAACGCGCCAAGGGAGCGGACCGTGACCAAAGAAATTCGTCTCAACGCGTTCGACATGAACTGCGTCGTGCATCAGTCCGCGGGCCTGTGGACGCATCCGCGCGACCACGCGGTCGATTACACCGGCCTGGAGTACTGGACCGAGCTCGCGCAGATTCTTGAGCGCGGCTGCTTCGACGGCCTGTTCATCGCCGACGTGCTCGGGGTCTACGACGTCTATGGCGGCAACGTCGATACTGCGATTAGCCAGGGCATCCAGGTGCCGCTCAATGATCCCGTGCTGGTGATTCCGCCGATGGCGCAGGTCACCAAGCATCTCGGATTTGGCGTGACCTGCACGCTCTCGTTCGAGCCGCCGTATCCTTTCGCGCGCCGCATGTCGACGCTGGACCATCTGACGCGCGGGCGGATCGGATGGAACATCGTGACCGGCTACCTCAACAGCGCGGCGAAGGGGGTGGGGATGGATGCGCAGAATGCGCACGATCATCGCTACGACATCGCCGACGAATACATGGAGGTCGTCTACAAGCTGTGGGAGGGAAGCTGGGAGGACGACGCGGTGGTGCGCGACCGCCACAACCGCGTCTTCGCGCGGCCCGACAAGGTTCATAAGATTCATCATGAGGGCGAGAACTATCGCGTCGATGCGATTCATCTGTGCGAGCCCTCGCCGCAACGCACGCCGGTGCTCTACCAGGCGGGCGCCTCGAACCGCGGATGCGAGTTCGCCGCGCGTCACGCCGAGTGCGTGTTCCTGCTGGGGCCGTCAAAGCAGGTGGTTGCGCCGCGCGTCGCGGACATTCGCCAGCGCGCCGCGCGTTACGGCCGCAATCCGGCGGAAATTCTGATCTTCACCCTGATGACTGTGATTGTCGGACGCACCGAGGCCGAAGCGAAGGCCAAGTTTGACGATTACCGCAGCCATATCAGCCACGCCGGCGCGCTGACGCTGTTTTCGGGATGGACCGGGATCGATTTTTCGCGTTACTCGCTCGACGATCCGATCCGCTACCTCAAGAACGACGCGATCAACTCGGCGGTCGAGGCCTTCACGCTGGCCGATCCAAACCGGACCTGGACCGTGCGCGAGATCGCCGAATTCGTCGGCATCGGCGGAATGGGCCCGATCCTGGTCGGGTCGCCCGAGCAGATAGCCGACGAGCTCGAGTCCTGGATCGAAGTGACCGATATCGACGGCTTCAACCTGTGCTACGCGGTGACGCCGGAGAGCTTCACGGATTTCGTCGACCTGGTGGTGCCCGAACTGCAGCGGCGCGGGGTTTTCAAGCGCGAGTACCGCGAGGGCACGCTGCGCGAGAAGCTCTATGGGCGCGGACGCGCGCGGCTCCCCGAGAGCCATCCGGCGAACGCCTATCGCCCGTGTGCAGCGACCGCGGCCACCGACGCGACCGCGGCCACCGACGCGACCGCGGCCACCGACGCGACCGCGGCCACCGACACCGCGCCGGCGCCGCTCGTTAACGACGATAGCGGGGCGCGCGCGCTTACGGTCTGATGAAACTGTCGGCGAGGTCGGCCAGTTCCGGGATACGATAGCGCTCGCCGCTGTAGGCCTTGTACATCAGGAAGATCCACATGATCGCCAGCCCAAGATTGATCAGCTCCTGAAGCCCGACCAGCAGCCGGCCCAGCGCGAAAGGAAGCACGGCGATGAACACGCCGAGCACGAGGTTGATCACGAACCAGGCGATCGAGAACGCAATCGATTGGCGCGCATGGAAGCGCACGAACTCGTCCTTATCGTACGGCTCGAGATAGAGAAAAAGAATTCCCGTCACAAAGCCCAACAGATAGGCGGCAGCCGCGACCACCTGATTTTGCGGCGTGCTGCCGCCGCTGTGGGTATCCATCTCGCTCTACCTCCTGCCGGCTTCCAGCAACGGCCGCGCGGAACTAACTCGAACGCGGACGTCGGAATTCCTCGGAAACCGGCCACGTAGCGCATTTCGATTATCAGCGCCGCCGTTGCGGCGCAAGACCGCCGCCCGCGAAGGTGCGATCGCCGCCGCGCGGCCCGGCTACTTCTTGGAGTTGCCGCCCTGGAGTTGATGGAGCGCGGCTTCGTTGGCGCGCGCGGTCGCAGCCATGTCGAGCTGGGCGCGGATGCGGTTGGCGAGTTGGCGGCGAAAGACCGGCTTGGCGAGAAAATCGCTCACGCCGAGGCGCATTCCCTCGGCGCGCGCGTCGAGGTCGTCGCGCGCGGTAATCATGATGACCGGAATCTCGGCGGTCGACGGATCCTCCTTGAGCTTGCGGCAGACCTGGAAGCCGTCCATCTCGGGCATCATCAGATCGAGCAGAATCACGTCGACCGGGTTTTCGCGCGCGAGCCTGATGCATTCGGCGCCGGAGATGGCCTCGATCGCGGCGAAGCCCTCGCGCTGCAGATGGCGCGCGAGGATCGACACCGTGTCCGCGTCATCGTCGACCACCATTATCTGGGGCAGCCTGGCTGATTCCTCGACCATACCGATCAATCCCTCACGAATCGTCGTTCCAGCCCGAGCCCGCTGGCGCAATCACGCCGCATCGCCGCAGCTTGGCGGAAAAGGTCGTGCGCTTGAGGCCCAGCAGGCGCGCCGCTGCCTGTTTGTTGCCGCCGGTCTGGCGCAGGGCCTCGTTGATCATGCGACCCTCAAGCTCGCGCACGATCGCATTAAGGTTGACGCCGCCCTCGGCCAGCGTCGTGGGAACATGATTCTCGGAAGCCCGCGTGGTGGCGACCATGCCGGGCGGCAGCAAATCGGCGTCGATAGCGTCGCCCTCGGACATGATCACCAGCCGCTCGATCATGTTCTCCAACTCGCGCACGTTGCCCGGCCAGTCGTACGACCACAGACTGACCATCGCCGCCTGCGTGACGGTCCAGTGGCGGCCGGCGAAACGGGCTTGCAGTCGCGAGAGAAAATACTCGACCAGCAATGGGATATCGGAGCGGCGCTCGCGCAACGGCGCGATCGCGATCGGCACCACCTGCAAACGGTAAAAGAGGTCCTCGCGGAAACTGCCCTTCTTGACCCCGGCGACCAGGTCGGAGTTGCTCGCCGCGATCACGCGCGCGTCGATCTTGCTCGCGCGGTCGGAGCCCACGGGCCTCACGATCCCGTCCTCCAGCACGCGCAGCAGCTTGGCCTGAAGCTGCAGCGGCATCTCGCCGATCTCATCGAGGAAGATCGTTCCGCCGTCGGCCGTGCTGAAAAGCCCGTGGCGCGGACCCGACGCGCCGGTAAAGGCGCCGCGCTCATGGCCGAACATCTCGGACTCCAGCAACTCATGCGGAATCGCCGCACAGTTGACCGGCACGAAGGCGCGGCCGCGCCGTGCCGACAAAGTATGGATCGTCCTCGCGACGACTTCCTTGCCGGTGCCGCTTTCGCCCGTGATCAGCACCGTCGCGTCGGTGGCCGCAACGCGGTCGACCAGCGCCCGAAGTTTGACTACCGTTATATGTTCGCCGATGAGATTGCGTTCGGCCGGCGGGCG
>WNFC01008067.1_pt1 | contig 14180 bp, 13 predicted proteins | sample 5400541 | NCBI WGS metagenome assembly WNFC01 (sample SAMN13153342, study PRJNA577476) | soil metagenome | isolation source: 120 cm saprolite under Douglas fir tree site 2 hole 2 replicate 1 | place: USA:California | collected 2015-04-18
ATTGGGGGCGGCAGTGCAAAGAATGAGCGGCAAAGTCCTGGTGTATGGGCAGGACTGCAAGTGGCGCAGTACCTGCAACCCAGGGATATCGGGAAGATAGAGATCGAGGATCAGGATTTCGACCGGCAAAGCGCCAGGTCTAATCGACTTCGACGTGTAGTTGGAGTGGTTATCACCGTCGACCGTTTCGCCAGGCATCAAGGCGTGCAGGCATTCCCGGGCGAGTTCATACACAATGACCTCATGGCCAGCGAAGTGTAACATTGTAGCGCACAACTTCGCTATACGCGAATTATCCTCCAGCAGACCTACCCTAGCCATAAACTCACCACGCTCCTTGCTTGCTCTTCCTACACGATCATTTTCTGCATTGTAATTTCTCAATGAACAGTCTGTCAAGTCCTCTGCGAGAGATAGCCCTTCAGCACCGGTGTACCGAGTACAGGTATCTCGCGCCTGACCTCAAAGTGCAGCAAACTGTGCGCCGCGCGTATCGCTTCTTCTACCCCGGCGGGCGTATCGCCGCGAGCAAAGATAAATCCCAGGTAACTCGCACCCTCTGGCAAAGGTACTAGCAAATGATGTAGTTTTGCTGTAATCTCCACTCCGCTAATCAGTGGCACCTTCTCCGCCTCTTCAACCCCGTGTACCGCCCTGAGCATACCGCCAGCCGGAATCGGGATCATCATCACACCAGCTGCTCGCTGCTCGCGCTCGATAGACCTGATTTCAAGCCCGAGCGCGTTGCGCAAGATCAGCTCTTCCAGGCACACCCCGCGATCTCCAGCATCCACGGCCCCTGCTCGTTGACCCGCAGTTCTGCATGTACGGGACCCTCGCGCAGGTCAAGTGACGCGGCCGCAACTGCTACGCAATCAGCAATATCCTGCTGTACCTCCTCTGGCAGACGTGAAGGCGTTACATAAATCGTCTCTTCAAAAAAAGGACCGTCCAGCGGATCGGGCTTGTCGAAGAGCGCCAGTACCTTCAATTGCCCGTGTGTCAGGATGCCTTCCAGGGCCACCTCGAAGCCGGGGATGAAATCCTCGACCAGAATGGAAGTCTCCTCTTCTAAGTAACCTTCAGCAAGCAACAGGCGTTTCAGGCGCTTGAAGGCTGCAATAAACTCTTCCACGTTATCAGCTCGCATAACCCCCCTGCTGCCGGAGAGGCGCAGAGGCTTCACCACGCACGGATAAGTCACCTGTGTCGCAACTAGAGCAGCATCGTCGCTGAGCAAGAATTGCCGGAAAACCGGGCATGGTGCGCCACCCGCCGACATTAATCTGCGCATCAGCAGCTTATCGCGGGCGGCCTCGGCGGCTTGAGGAGAATTGTGCGCCAGGCCCAGCTTTGAACTGGCGCGAGCCGCGATCTCACTGGCGTTATCATCGACTGCAATAATCGCCGCAATGGGGTGCTGACGGGCATACTCAACAATCGTCCGTACAGACGTCTCCGGATCCAGGAAATCGAGACCCAAGGGCACGTGCCAGTATTCGCTAAGCGTCTCTGGCAGGTCAATCCCCACCACTACTGCCAGATTCAGTTTCCGCGACGCGCTCAAGAATGCTCCGGCCCGGTAGGTGGCAGGAGACATGAGCAATAGCACTTGATGTTGCTCATGTTCACGGTTATTTTTTATATCTGTAGTCATGCTCCCTCGTCCTGCTCAACAGCAACCACGTAGCCCTTTGCTTTCAGAGCTGCCGCCAGCCCAAACAATCGCTCGTCGCCCCGCACCGTCCAGGCCAATTCAGAGCCTTCCCAGTGACACGCAAACGTACCCTGCCACTGGCGATGCTGCACCCGCCCGTGGTACTGCCAGGCCTGCGCGCCAGGGCGCCGGTTATTAAAACCCAGTCCCGCTCCCTCTATGCTCGCAAAATCCTTGCTGCGAAAGATGACTCTCATCTCGTACGTTTCTTGCTAGTTGGGAAGGCGAACCAGCGAACGATCGATACTCGCCAGCGTAGGACGCCCAGAAAGCACCATCGCCAGTTCCAGTTCATCCCGCAGCATCTCCAGCACATGCCGCACGCCCGCTGCCCCGTTCGCCGCCAGCCCCCACAGCACCGGTCGGCCCAGCAGCACAGCTCGCGCTCCCAGTGCCAACGCCTTCAGCACATCCGTTCCGCGCCGTATTCCTCCATCCATGTAGACCTCGCAGCGACCGGCAACCGCCTCGACCACGTCAGGCAAGGCCTCGATCGCGGGCAGGGTGGTATCAAGCTGTCTTCCTCCATGGTTGGAGACCACAATGCCATCCACCCCATGTTCCGCCGCCAGTTGTGCATCCTCAGCGGACAGAATACCCTTGATCACAATAGGCAACGATGTCACTCCACGCAGCCATGCTATCGATTCCCACGTGAGCGTCACGAACATATCATCAGGTATATCTATCCCCGCAAAATTCCCTTCAAACAGCCGGGATGGCAAATTGAAGTTATTGCGGATATCTCTCTCCCTGCGGCCAACACGTGGCAGATCGACCGTCAGTACGATCGCCCGGTAGCCGACCGCCTCGGCGCGCTTCACCAGTGACGCCGATATCTCGAAGCCGCCATAAGTGTAGAGCTGGAACCACAGTGGACCACTTGCAGTGGCCGCAATTTCCTCGAGACTGCGGTTCGAGGTTGTGCTGGTCACCATCAGTGTACCCGATTCTCCAGCAGCCCTGGCGGTCTCGCACTCACCTTCGGGATGCGCGAGGCCAGGCCATCGGCGCTACCAGGACTGGCATGCTCACCCCAGTGCCCAGCACGGTAGTACGTAGATCACACGCGCTGACATCCACCAGCACGCGGGGTCGCAGCCTGATGCGCTCGAAGGCTGCACGAGTGGTTCGCAGCGTCACCTCGTCATCGCTGCCCCCAGCGTAGAAGTCCCATTCCACAGGCTCCATGCGCGCCCTGGCAAGTGCCTCGTATTCGCTGATATTGACCGGTTCCACTCAAGCTCCTTACTCACTGGCAGCGATTGCGTGTAACAATCACTACTTTTGCCTTAAAATTTCTCGGGGTGATTGTAACAATTATATACTATACATCGCAGTGAATGGGTTTGATGAAAACTTTTTAATGCCATGCAGCGCCAGAAAGCCAAATAAAACACTATGCCAGAGGCAGCCAGACACTGAAAGTACTGCCCCGGCCCGGCATACTCTCGGCAGTAATACGTCCACCGAGGCGCTCCGCCAGCGTTTGTGCAATAGAGAGTCCCAGGCCAGTCCCCTGTGGTGATCGAGCCCAGTCAGCACGGTAGAAACGCTCGAAGATGTGTAGTAAATCAACGGCATCGATGCCGATGCCGTCATCCTTCACCCGCAGTACCGCCTCCTTGTCTAGCCGCTCCAGCGAGACAATCACACGACCACCGCCCGCAGAATCAACGGTAGATGTATATTTAATAGCATTGTCGAGCAAGATCAACATGACACGGCGCAGGCTTTCCTCATCCCCCCACACCCGCACCGCCTCAATATGCCCTACCTCCAGCTTCAGCTTCGATCCCTCTACACTCAATCGCCTGGACAACTGGCGTACGAGCTGGAGAACCGTATGGTCTAGCTCCAGCTGTGACTCCATCTGCTTGCTACCTGTAACTCCCTGATCAGCCATCTCTTTCACAGTAATTGGCATCTCCGTGCTGGCATCAGCGCGAGCCAGCAGTAGCAGGTCCTCTACCAACCGTGCCAGCCGCAATGTCTCCTCGAATGCATCAGTGAGCATGGTACGGCGTTCCTCCGTTGGCAACTCATCTACATGACGCTGCATGAAAGCCAGGTTCCCTTGTATTGTAGTGAGGGGAGCACGCAGCTCGTGCGAGGCGTCGGCGACAAAACGCCGCTGCGCCCGCGCGGCCTTCTCCAACGCCGCGAGCATCTCGTTAAAGGTATCCACGACCTGGGCCATTTCATCATGACCCCGAGGGCGGCGTACCCGCTGGCTCAAGCCACCAATACGCGTTCCTCGTACGTTCGCAGCTATGGTGCGCGCGGTCACCACAATTTCCGTCAGGGGATGCAGCACTCTTGTGGCAATAACCCACCCGCCCACCAGCACCCCTACCAGAATCACCACGCCCGCAATTAACAACAATGTACGCAAAAGGAAAAAGGTGTCATCCACATCGTCCATGGACTTCGCGACTACTAATATGCCAATGATGCTCGCTCCCCCTGCATTGCCGCTCACCCCTATGGTGGGTACACGAACTGGCAGGGTCTCCACTCGCACACGCTCGGCACCAGTGGACTCTGTGTACCAGGTAATCTGGCCGGCAAGCGCAGCTCTAGTTGTATTTGCGCTAATCGATACCTGCGCGTTCCTGGTGTTGGCCGAGTAATAACGCATGTGTCCCTGTGCATCCAGTACCTCGACTACGACACCTGGGTCGCCATAAGTATCGATGACATTGAGGGACAGTTCAGGTGGCCAGTACGGAGGCTTCGCGGACAAGCCGTTGCTTATATTCAAGGCAGCTACCCGCGCCTCTGCCTGCACGTCTCCATCCACGCTCTGGTTAATCGCGTTCATTGTCAGCACCAGAACGAGCACCACGAAAAGTCCTAACGCAACAGCCAGCAGCACACCATACCAGAGCACCAGGCGTAAGCGTAGGGAATAAGGTCTCGAACGATTGATTAGCGGGGCTTTTCTATGCGCATTTTCCATTTTCATCCTCAGCGCGCAAAAGGCTTAATCTGACAGAAACCTTGCAATCAATGAAGAGTATAGCATAGATAGGTGAATTACAGCCGAGAGCAGCCCGAATCAAAGCCGAAAGTGAGTAGGACGGATATTCGAAGTAGCTGGAGTCTCTACTCAGACATCAATACATACGCGGGGGAAACCACAACGGGCGGACCGCTGTCCTGAGGCGTTACAATGTAGGTAATGCCAATGTACCTATTCCCTAGATCCCTTGGCGCACATACCCACAAGATTGTACCCGACTTCTCCAGGCCTTTCTCGAGATATTTGATAACGTCTCCTGGCTTGCATTCGCTAAACGCGGCTGACGGTCCATACACATGTTTCAGATATTTTCGTGACATCATACTAAACTCCTCACTGCTCATGTCAGACTGCATTAGCCAAATCGGCGTTTTCTGATGCTTTCTTGATACCTGATATGACTATTGTTTATCGATATGAGTTGGGCCTGTGAAAAAGCTGAACTGAGCCTGTGAGGATGCGCCCGCCATCATATTTTTCCTGGCCCTGGAGGAGATGAGGTTAAATTCTTAATGGGGCGGCAGCAGGATATAGACATTGGGATCGTCGGCATTGGGCAAGACCTGGGAGGTGACGTAGACATGCCCAAGGTCATAGCCAGTATATCCCACCTCGTGTCTGTAGGTCGGGACGTTTCCTGGCTGGGTTACCGGAGCCTGCTCACCAGGCCGAGCAGTTTATATCGAACTGGAGTTCGAGGCCAGGGAGCTTGCTTCCGGTTCGATAAACCCTTCCTTTCCACAAAAATCCTAAGTGGCCGCCTGGTAATGCAGCGTTGCACCAGGCGCCATAAAGATGCGATCGCCGGGCTTCAGAGTAAGATGATCGATGCGCTGTCCCTGGTAGATCAGCCCATTCAGGCTCTCGGCATCCTCTATCAACCAGTTTCCGTTCTCCCAGCGAATCCTCGCATGTAAACGTGAGACACGCTGAGAAGGCACCTGTATATCGTTGCCCTTCTGACGCCCAATGGTGAGAGTAGGTTTATCGAGTCGACGTTCGCTGATAGCCTTGCCATCGACCTCGATGACCACTCGCGCAGAAAGAGGCTTCTGCTCTGGCGCAGGTGGTTGAGGATTGCCATTGGCCTGTGGAACGCGACCCACATCCACCGGCATCGATTGTACCATTGCGGGAACTGGATTCACAACCGGCCAGCCCTGTGGAACTGGCGGTTTCGGAGCTATGGGAGCCGGGATTTGCTGAGCAGCATACGCGCCACCAACCGGCAGCGGCACAAAGGCCGAGCGCAAGATCGATTTATCTCCGGCTCCCTCAGCACTGTAGCGGTTCTGCTCAGCGAGGAGACCAGCGAAGATGCCCTGTAGGTGCTTTAGGTCTTTGTAGGAGCCGCGCTCCGCAATCAGGCCCTGCTTCAAGACGAGGATTTCATCGACCTGGCCCAGGGTGCTCAGGCGGTGCGAGATCACGATCACCGTGCGATTCACGACCAGCTGGTCCAACGCGTGCATGACCTCGGCCTCGGCCTCAACGTCGAGGGCGGCAGTGGGTTCGTCGAGGATCAAGATGGGGGCGTCGCGCAGGAGAGCGCGGGCAATGGCGATACGTTGCCGCTGACCTCCGGAGAAGTTCTTGCCCTGCTCACGTACGGTGGTATCGTAGCCTTCAGGGAGGTTCATGATGGTCTCGTGGATGTTGGCCTTTTTGGCGACTTCAATGATCTGCTCGATGCTGGCTACGGGTCGGCCGATAGCGATGTTCTCGCGAATGGTGCCCTCAAAGAGTACCGAGTCCTGCAGCACCATGCTGACGTTGTTGCGCAATACGGCCAGTGGATACATGCGGATATCCACGCCGTCGATTTTAATCATGCCCTGCTGAATATCGTAGAAGCGCGAGATCAGCTTGACCAGCGTGGTTTTGCCGCCGCCGGAGAGGCCGACCAGAGCGATCCTCTTGCCAGGGCTGAGACGCAAATTGATGCCCTTTAAAACCGGCTGACCGGGCACATAGCTCATCCACACATTCTCGAAGGTAATCTCACCACGGAAGCGCTGCGGGCCGGTGTAGGGGCCGGGGACGGGAGAGTCTTTGACTTCTGGGGCTTGATCCAACACCTCCTGAATGCGTTCTGTGCCTGATAATGCCGTGTTGGCCAACGTCGCTAACTTGGAGAGGTCGCGCATCGGCTGATAGAGCAGCTTGAGGAAGGTGAGGAACAGAATCAGCGTCCCGATATCGACACTCTCGGCGGCGATGGTAACGGGGCCAAGGTGGAAATCATAGCCGCTTGCCACATAGCCGCCGATACCGATGATAGCTGCCGTGCCCAGGATCACCAGCAACGTGACGAGCGGGGTAAACTGCGCCTGGAGCCAGCCGGCGCGCAGCCCCGCTCGCTTGTTCTTATCGACGTAGCTGCTGAAGCGCATCGCTTCGCGCTCTTCGCGCGTAAAGACTTTGATGACCGTCAGCGCGTTGATATCCTCGGTAGCGACGTCTGCAACCTGGCCGGTGGCCTTGGCGGCCTTTCTGGCTGCAGCTTTAATATTCTTCGTATAACCCAAAACGATCAGAAAGAGCGCCGGAGTAATCGCCAGGGCGATGAGCGTGTATTGTGGGCTGAGGAAAAGCATGACCGAGATGACGCCTATGAGTGTCAGTACGCCTGCCAGGAGATCGACCAGGCCATCGGTGACCAACTTCTCAATGTCGGCGATGTTCCCGGTGACGCGCTGCACCAGGTCGCCTTTCTTCTGCTTGCCGTGCCAGTCCAGCGAGAGGCGTTGCAGGTGGTCAAAGAGCTGGTTACGTAGCCTGGCGGTGAGCTGTTGGCCGATATAGGCCGCCAGGTAGAGATCTAGGAAGGCGAGCAGAGCACTTAAGAGACCGAATATAACCAGCATCAAGACCGAGAAAACGATCACGCCGATGGTGCTATGCGAAACAAGCACAATCTGGGCATGCACATCGTTCGGGTTGACGGGGCACTGCGCCTCTGGCGGTGGATTCGGTGGCAGATTCGGGTCGGGCTGCAGACTCGGGTCGATCTGCGGAATATCGAACCAGGATTCGATCGGGTCCAAGAACGGGAAGAGACATTTGGGGTCGTTTCCGATGTTCTGGACTTTACTGGGAATAAATTTGAGCGGGAACGCGGCGAAGATATCGCTGCTAACCTGCAGCACGGTGATTATCACCGCGAGCACGACCAGACCGCGCAGGCCCTTCATATTCCGGAATAAGAACTTGAATAAGAGTCCCATTTGTTCCTCCTGCCTTCATCATTCAGGCACAGAGCCATCTCCTGAAGCATAGGTGAGTGTTCCCGGCGGCGCAGGCTTTGCTGTGCGCCGCGTGACGGTTTTAAAGATCAGTGCAGCTTCATAGAAGCGTGCGCGTTGTAAAATGCCATCTATGCCAGCCTGCGCGGAAGCTGAAGCTTTCGCCACTGCTTGGCACTACAGCGAATGCGTCAGGCTCCATTCGGATTATACTTGGCAACATGCAGCGTTGGTCGGCCACCGACACTGGGGACGGGCAGGTAGATGTAACCCGTTGCCGGATCAACGGCGATGGTGTGTGTTTCATGGCCAACCGCATAGTCGCCCAGCTTTTTAAATTGCCCGTTAGTCTCATCAAAGACCGAAATGCCACCGCCGCAACCTACAAAAACAATGTCTGCAGGAGTTGGGCTTTTAAAATGGATCACCTGCACAATATCGGGCGAAGAAGCCAGCGATGTCTGATCAGGATTCGCCTCTTCCGGCCCGGGCTTCATGGTATCCAGGTTCCACCGCATCAGATGCTGTACCAGGGGAGGAGGTCCGGGATCAACATCAGTGCAGGCGATAAAAGCCTGATGTTGCCCTTCATCCAGCGCCAACCCATGAGGAGTGCTGCATGTCGTCGGTAGAGGATCGCGGCGAATAATCGTATCAGTCACTGGATCTATCGTCAGGAACTCCGCCGTATCAGGGGGTGGCAAACCGGCGTTGACATCGTCTCCATTCTGCAAAATCTGCGACACGGTATACAGTTTGTGACTCACCACATCGTATTTGACATGGCCAGCATCACGACCAAATTCTGCAATATTGCCCTTGAGAATATTCACCTTGCCGGGGTCAGCAGCCGCGATGGACTCCATCGACGTTCTTTCGCTAGCCGTTACCGGCAGGGTCCCAACAGCGATCTTTGTAATCACCTGTGTCGGATGCAGAGCATCCACAACAGAGATATTCTGATTCATCACGCGTGCATTCAAGGTGGGTATAGTCTTCCCATTGAATTTGACGACCTGTCCATGGACCTTGGCTACACAATCATTTTGTGCAAGGGGCAGTTTAGGGTCACAATCATCAGGGGGAGAGCCCGGGTCGCTGACAAAAATCTTATGGTCCACAGGATCATAGGTTATCCCGTCAGGGCCCTCAAAGTCATCTAGCTGGGCACATTGGATACTGGCATGTGAGCGTTGACGAAAAAAGTCGAGGAGCGCCGCACCTTGCAGAAGGGTCGAGGGTTCATCGAACGAGCAGACCTTGTTCTCCTCAGCATCGGCAGCAAACACTTTGTGCAGATCAGGAGCTACGACAAGGCCGGCAACCTGAGGAATGGGCAAACGCCCCACAATTTGCAGCGTTTGCAGATCAAAAACCAGAATGTTGCCGTCTCTGGCAATGTCTGCAGGATTATCAAGATGAAAACTATGGTCGTAGAGTGCTTGGTCATCGGGCACCGGGCCTGTGTGTGCGATGAAGAGCAGATGGGTATTCGAGTCAATCGATTGAAAATCAAAGCCATCAAAAAATTGGGAGGTGGCCGGAGCCAGCGAATCTGGAGCCCCTATGGCTTTCAAGCCTCCAGGTAATGGGATATTGCGCAACAGGATAACCCGCGGCGCTGGGGGCGGAACAATTATTTGATGGGCGATTAGCACCGTCACCAAGAGCAGAAAGCCAAAGCAAACAATCCCCGAAAGCCAGGCGAAGACGCTGCGTCCACTAGCCGCTGGGGTGCGTGGTGGAGAGACAAGAATACTCTGATCCATCGTGGAACTCCTCGTCAAATTCAAACGTGAGATGACCAATCATTCCTTTGCGCTGCTACTATCGCTCAACGGAAAGCCTGGAGCCATGAGGTGATGTGCTGGTTCCTCCTTCTATCCTTCCCCAATCGAACATGACCGCCGAGTGCATTTAGCACAAGCATACCTAGCCCATCTGAATTGAAACTGTGAAGAAGCTGAGATGGAACTGAGAGGTCAGAACCTTTCTTGACACTTGTAGGCGTAATCAACTACACTCGAGTGTGGCGAGTCTGTTCATAACTCCTACCGCGAGAAGGAGCATAATTCATGACAACACTGGTCTTTCTGATCGACGTGGATAACACGCTTATCGATAACGACAATGTGAAAAACGACCTGGATACGTATCTACGGGTTGAGATAGGCCCGGCATTAACTGACTTCTTCTGGGAGCTCTACGAGCAGGCACGCGAGGAGAGCGGAGTGGTGAATATTCCGCTTGCACTGGCATGGTTGCGCGAAAAAAACCCGCTCTCGGTCCTGGACCAGCAGACCTATCTTCACATCCACTCGCTCTTCGATAACTATCCTTTCTTCAAAGCACTTTACCCGCACACCCTGGAAACCCTCCAGTACTTGCGAACTCTGGGATTGACCGTAATCGTGAGCGATGGCGATATGTTTTTTCAAGCTGAGAAAATCTACCACAGTAACCTGGCAGAGGCCGTTGAGGGCCGTGTATTGATCTACACGCATAAGCAGCAGCACCTGCAGGAAATTATGCAGTTGTACCCCGCGGATCACTACGCAATGATTGACGACAAGCCGCAGATTCTCGCTGACGCCAAATCCATTATGGGTGATCGCCTGACAACGGTCTTTGTGCAGCAGGGCAAGTACGCTGCTGGCCCGAAGCCCGCCAACTTTACGCCAGATATCAGCGTATTACATATAGCCGACCTGATGCAAGTCAGCGCAGAGCAGTTTGCCAGTAGCTACAAGCCCTAGAAGATGGAGAGCCCTTCGCGCAGGGTCTCGTTTCTTTGGTCGCGTCTTTCTGTTCTCTCACAAGGCCGCGCCCATCTCTCTGTGGCAGGTCGGCCATCGAGCGGCAGGTCACCTTCACTAAGGAATGAACTTGCAAGGAGAGACTTATAAGTTTATACTTAGTAAGTGAAAGGAGCAATAGGTGGAGCCATTACCGCTTGAAGTGATCCGTGCCGCTGGCGAATTGCGCGCCCTGGTCGGTCGTTTATCTCGCCGGCTACGGCAGACCAGCGTGGTTGGCGAAATGACCCTCTCGCAGGCATCAGTGCTGAGCTTACTCGAGCGGGAAGGCCCAGCGACCCCAGGTGTCCTGGCCACCAAGGAGCGTATCAGCCCGCAGTCCATGGGGGCGATCCTCATCTCGTTGGAGGTGCTTGGACTGGTCTCGCGCACGCCAGACCCAACCGATGCGCGCTCTCTCGTCGTCTCACTCACCGAGGCAGGACTCCAGGCAGTTCAGGGCGCACGACGGCACCGGGAAGAGCGGCTTGCTCACGCCCTTGCCGATCACTTCACTGCCGAAGAGCAACAGGTGCTGATCGCAGGACTTCCGCTCCTGGAACGCCTGGCTCGGGTGCTCTAAGGCGAGCTGCCATGTCTGGATACGTTGGTAAGACAGACGCCATAGTATGCATGCAGCAGTCTCCGCCGCTACATGGGACGAACATGACAAAAACACTCACACAGGAACAAGTACAACGCACACACGATCGCCGCCGCCGACCCGTTGGGCCGCATTACAAATGGGTGGCGCTTACCAACACCACGCTGGGCTCGTTGATGGCAACCATTGATGCCAGCATTGTGCTCATCGCGTTTCCCGCTATCTTCAAGGGAATTGGAATTAACCCACTAGCCCCAGGCGAATCCAGTTATTTCCTCTGGCTCCTGCTTGGTTATATGGTCGTGACCGCCACGCTGCTGGTGACTTTTGGCCGCATCTCCGATATGTTCGGTCGGGTGCGCTTGTATAACCTCGGTTTTCTCATTTTCGCCATTGGCAGTACTCTGCTGGCCCTGACACCGAGCGCAGGCAATACCGGGGCCCTCGAACTCATCATCTTCCGTCTGATTCAAGGCATCGGCTCGGGGTTTCTCCTCTCCAATAGCGCGGCGATCCTGACCGATGCCTTTCCAGTGGACCAGCGGGGGCGCGCCCTAGGCATTAATCAGATTGCAGGGATCGCCGGGTCGTTCATTGGCTTGATTGTCGGCGGCATCCTGGCTGCGATTAACTGGCGTCTCGTCTTCCTCGTCAGCGTGCCGGTTGGGATCGTCGGCACCATTTGGGCCTACATGATGTTGCGCGAAACAGCGACCATCCGTGAACATCAACAGATTGACTGGCTGGGAAACGTGACCTTCGCGCTTGGCCTCACCATCTTCCTGTTGGGGATCACCTATGGTATTGAGCCATACGGGGGGTCGCCAATGGGCTGGGGTAATCCCCTGGTCATCGGAGCCATTCTTCTGGGCATCGTGCTGCTGGCAGCCTTCGTCTGGATCGAACTGCATGTAGACGACCCCATGTTTCGGCTCGATCTCTTCAAGATTCGTATGTTTGCTGCTGGGAATACCGCAGGCTTTCTCTCTGCCCTGGGGCGTGGCGGCTTGCAATTTATGCTGATTATCTGGTTGCAAGGCATCTGGCTGCCATTGCACGGCTATAGTTTTGAAGAGACCCCCTTGTGGGCAGGCATTTTTATGACCCCCCTGCTACTCGGCTTCATTCTGATGGGCCCTATCAGTGGGTACCTCTCGGACCGCTTCGGGGCGCGTCTTTTCTCGACGACTGGCATGCTTCTCCAGGTGCTCGGCTTTCTCGGACTGACCTTGCTGCCAGCCAACTTCAACTATCCGGTCTTTGCTGTGCTGCTCTTCATGCTGGGCTGTGGTTCAGGCTTGTTCGCCTCGCCCAACACGAGTTCTATTATGAGTAGTGTTCCCCCGGAGACGCGCGGGGCCTCCTCCGGGATGCGCGCCACCTTCCAAAATAGTGCCACCCTGGTCAGCATCGGCCTCTTTTTCAGCATCGTCACGCTGGGCTTGGCAGCAGCGCTTCCTTCGACCCTCTCAACGGGGCTGATTACGAATGGTGTGCCCAGGCAAGCGGCTACCACCATCGCGCATCTGCCCCCAACTGCTGCGCTCTTTGGTGCGTTTCTGGGATATAACCCGATTGGAGAGCTTATATCGCCATCGGTGCTGCACGCCATCTCACCGGCACACCAAGCGATCCTGCTGGGCAAGACGTTTTTCCCGAACTTGATCGCTACACCATTCATGGAGAGCTTGCACGCGGTGTTCTATATCTCGGCGGCACTGTGCCTCATTGGGGCGGCAGCATCGTTGCTGCGCGGCAAGCGTGTTGTCTATGGGCAAGAGAAACACTGATGGGGTGGTCTTATCAACGCTGCGGGAAGCAGCTGATAAGGATTACCAGCTGACAGTCTTATCCGATTGTTGTGTTGATAGTGATAGGGAATTTTTAAATGGACCCAAACATCAAAAGACAGGTACTACGTACCTTTACCTATGGGCTGTATGCCGTTTCTTGTGCTGATGAGGGTGAGGTCAACGCCTTCACGGCCAACTGGCTTTCTCAGGCCTCATTTGATCCCCCATTGCTCATGATATCCATCGAAAAAGCCTCCAAGTCCTTGCCGATGATCCTGCACAGCCGTGTGTTTACGGTCAACGTGCTGCGCTCTGGCAGCCGCGCTCTGGCGGGGAAGCTAGGTAAATCAGCGCTAAGAGACCCTGGGAAAATGGCAGGCATTGGATATGAGCTTGGGGCAAACGGCTGTCCCATCCTGCACGATGCGCTGGCCTGGGTCGCTTGCGAAGTGCGTCAAACTGCTCCGGCGGGAGACTCTACGCTTATCGTAGGTGAAGTTGTGGACACTGGTATGTTAGCCGAAGGACCAGCGCTTACTATGGCTGAGGCTGGTTTTCGTCACGCAGGGTAGTTCTTGCCAAAGGTGAGAATTCTGGGTATACTCAAGGCGGTTTCGCGTATCTATGGAAGGAGTCGTCTGCATGCAGAATGGGAGCTACAACCCCCTCGATGCTGAGTCCACCAGTACCGACTGCGCATTTTGCCAGCACAGTGATATTGCCCGCTATGTACTCAAGGAGACCCCAAATTTTCTCATTGTCACCGATCACGCTCCTCTGGTCGAGGGTCATCTGCTGATCATTCCCAGGCGCCACTATACGTGCTATGGTGATGTGCCTGCTGAACTTGATGCGGAACTAGTCACCTTAAAGCAAGAAATACAACAGTTCCTGGCACAATACTATGCTCCTGTAGTCTTCTGGGAACATGGTATTTTCCGGCAGACCGTCTTTCACGCCCACCTCCACTGCTTTCCCTTTGGGACAATAGAGTACGATCA
>WNFC01005268.1_pt1 | contig 14179 bp, 10 predicted proteins | sample 5400541 | NCBI WGS metagenome assembly WNFC01 (sample SAMN13153342, study PRJNA577476) | soil metagenome | isolation source: 120 cm saprolite under Douglas fir tree site 2 hole 2 replicate 1 | place: USA:California | collected 2015-04-18
TTTGCGCGCGGCCCACCTTCGCGACACCGCCACTGCTCGTCTCCGCCGATTCCAGCGGCAAGCCGATGGGCGGGGATAACGCGGCGATGGATCTTACTGGCCAATTTGCTGCATTCTCCAGCGCTGGGCCTGGTTCCACTTCCGGTCCAACAGAAATCTTTCTGGCTGCGCCATTCTTCTGAGGACCCTCGGAGAGACCTGCGGCACTTGGGATGCCACGATCTGATTCATCAAGGAGGTGAAGGAAGCGGAGAGTTTGGTGTCATGGAGCCGTAACTTGACCGCGGGGGAGTGCTGCGTTGGGGTGTAAAGAGTTCCGCGGGTCAAGGCTTTGCAAGAAGCGCGTTTGCCTGTTCGAATCGACGGACCATTTTCTCCCCATCGCAGGGTTGTTCCAGGAGCGTTTCCGCGTCCCATTCACTTCGTGGGGCACCGAAAAAGTCGCCGCCGTAGATATGAATGGCACCAGTTAAGCGGGGGATGGGGTTGGTGACGGAATGGATGATGTCGTGGCCCAGTTGTACAGTGTCTTTCTCGCAGAGGGCCTTTGCTCCCGCGGCTTCCAGCTTGCGGCCAGCGTCACCAGGCAAACGACGCCAGAAAATATTGTCCTCGCGGCCCGAGTAGATGCCAATTACCGCCCACATCTTGTGGTTGTGGGGAAGCAGGGTCATCCAAGGCGCCCAGATCACGTTTAGAATCGTGAGATCGTTCCCTTGATGTAGTTTTTGCATTTCCGCGCGCTTGGGCTCACCCAGCGAGCGGAGAATCGATGAGCCGTCGGAGACAGCCCGGGCCAAGACCTCGTTGACGGCCACCTGCGGCGCATTTTCCCTTGTTGCCCTTTTGCAGTCAGAGAAGAACTCGTCGAGGTCAAACTTCATCCAGGATCTCCATCTGGGCCCAGAAGCGAAGGTTATTGTACTCCCATTTCTTACGGGACGGTTTCCGTAAGCACGTTTCCATTTGGGACGAGCCGCATATCTCTTCACGAACCCGTAACTTGACCGCGACGGAGGGCTGCGCTAGGGTGTAGTTAGTTTCTCCCTGAGTGGTTCACGAAGCGGCCACGCACAACCAGGAGGAATCCCATCGGCCACCCGGTTCCTGCAGTCGGAAGACCTTCCAATTGGATGCGACGTACCGTTCACATTTCTGGGCAAATTGAACCCTTCTTTGGCACGTTGGACGAAAATGTGCGCGTGCTGGAGGACTCGCTGCGTGTGCGCACGCACCTGCACGATACGCGGCTGACCATCGAAGGCGAGCAAGACTGCGTCGATCAAGCCGTGAAAATAGTGGAGGAGTACAACCACCTCACCCGGCATGGGCGCACACTCTCCGCGGCGGAAGTGAAGTCACTGATGCGCGTGGCGACGGAGGAGCCGCACGAATCGCCGCGCGGAATGTTCGAGCACGGGCGCATCCGCTCGTTCGGCAAAAAACAAGTGACGCCGAAGAACGCCAGCCAGAAGCGCTACATGGAAGAGATCGAGAAGCACGACATGATGTTTGGCATTGGACCGGGCGGCACCGGGAAGACGTACATCGCCGTGGCCATGGCGGTGAGCGCGCTGCTTACGAAACAGGTGAACCGCATCATCCTGGCGCGCCCCGCGGTCGAAGCGGGAGAGCGGCTGGGCTTCTTGCCGGGGACATTGCAACAGAAGATCGACCCTTATATGCGCCCGCTCTACGATGCGCTCTACGACATGCTGGATGCGGATAAGCTGGAGCGTTTTTTGGAGAAGGGCATCATCGAAGTGGCGCCGCTGGCGTTCATGCGCGGCCGCACGCTCAACGATTCGTTCGTGATCCTTGACGAGGCGCAGAACACCACCAGCGAGCAGATGAAAATGTTCCTCACGCGGCTGGGCTTCAACTCCAAAGCAGTAATCACCGGGGATATTACGCAGATCGACTTGCCGCAAGGAAAGAAATCCGGGTTGATCGAAGCGCTGGAGGTTTGCGGAAAAATCGACGGGATCAGCGTAATGCACTTCGGAGAGAAGGACGTGGTGCGGCACAACCTGGTGCAGCAGATCATCCGCGCTTATGAAGAGTATGATGTAGTCCATCCGCAGCGCGGAGGAAACGCCGCGAACGGCAAAGCGGGAACTCCAGCGAGAGATTCCGGGAAAGAACAAGTTAAGGAAACGCAGCAGGAATGAGCATCTCGAAGCGCAACCGCAAAGCAATCTCGAGAGAGTGTGATTGCGAAGCGGTCGTGGACGACGGCGATCACCTGGCTATCGATAACCGCCAGCGAGCGGTACGACTGGCGCGGGGCCCGCTGGAATCGTTTCTGCGCCGCGTGCGAGATGAAGTGGGTTTCCGTAACGCAGGCGTGACCGTCTGCTTGGTAAGCGACGCGGAGATCGCCCGGTTGAACGAAACGTTTCGCAAGAAAAAAGGGCCCACCGACGTGCTTTCCTTTCCTACCGTGGCGCGGCGAAGACCGCTGCCGCTGGGCTCAAAAACGGTGAAGCCCGGCGAGTACCTCGGCGACATCGCCATCTCGCCGACGACGGCACGGCGTTACGCGAGAAAACACGGCCGGAATTTTTCGAACGAGCTTCAAGTGCTGATTCTTCACGGCGTCTTGCATCTGCTGGGCTACGACCACGAAAGCGATCGCGGTGAAATGGACCGGGTGGAGCGGAAGCTGCGAAAACGGCTCGGGCTGGCGTGATGAATTTAAGCTGGATGTACGCTTTGAGCGTCGCGCTGGTTGGGCTCACCCTGCCGGTTTTCTCTTACCTGACTTTGATTTACCGCGAACTCGGCCGTATGAGCACCGGCCGGGTCCATGAGCATCTGGAAATCTTCGAAGCGGAGATCGAACCAAAGCTCAAAATCAATCGCCGGAGCGGCGGGCGGACGTTCCGAATCCTGGGGCACTTCTGGCTGGCGTTTCTGGTGCTGGAGACGACGCGGGGCGTGGTGTACTTCGTTCCGGGAACGTGGGAATCTTTCGTTGAATTTTGCGTTTTTGTGGTGCTCGAAGTTGTCTTCGCCATGCATTTTATTCCGGACATGCTGTTGTACCGCACCACCGGGCGCTGGCTGCTGCCGCTATTGCCGTTGATTCGCGGCGCGATGTGGTTTGTTTGGCCGGTGCGCGTGTTCCTTGAAGGCGCGGAGTCGCTCGCGCGAATTTCAGAGCAGGAAGTCGAGAAGACCGAGGAGCAGCGCACGGAGGAGGGAATTGAAGCGCTGGTGGAGGCCGCGGAAGAGGAAGGAATCATCGAACCGGAGCAGGCCGACTTGATCGAGCAAGTCGTGGAATTCAGCGACAAGCGTGTGCGCGAAGTCATGACGCCGAGGCCGGACATTGTTGCCATTCATGCGGAGGCCACGCTGGAGGAGTTGCACGCGAGAGTCATGGAGACGAAATTCAGCAAGATTCCGGTCTACGAGAAATCGCTCGATGATATTTTCGGCGTCGCGCATGCCCAAGATCTTTTGCATATCGCCGACCAGGACTTGCCGAAGCGCAAGGTGCGCGAGCTGGCGAAACCCGTATTTTTTATTCCGGAGACGAAAGTGGGTTCGGAATTGCTGCGCGAAATGCGCAACAGGGGCCAGCCACTGGCAGTGGTTATTGATGAACACGGAACTGTGGCAGGCATCGCCACCGTGGAAGATTTGTTGGAGGAAATCGTCGGCGAAAGAGGCGGCAAGGACGGCAAGCCTCCGGCGCCGGATGTGGTGCGCGAAGCCGATGGCGGCTTGGTCATGCGCGGCAGCATGGCTATCGGCGAAGTGGAGGAATTGCTCGGAGTGAAGTTCGGCGATAAATCCGACGAGGCGGTAACGACGCTCGCGGGATTGCTGAGTCATGTTTCCGGCAAGGTGCCTGCGCCGGGCGACAGGACTGACCTCAAAGGCCACCGGTTCGAGGTGCTGGAAGCGAATCAGAGAAAAGTGTTGCGGGTGCGGATTCGCAAGCAGATGAAGGCTGTGCCGACAAAAAGGTAGAGATTGCAGAATTAGAAGCGCAGGTAGGAAGAAGAGTCTAACGCAGAGACGCAGAGGGCGCAGAGATTCGCAGAGAGAGTGACTAGTGGCGAGAGAAGAAAAGCAGGAGAAGAAAGAGTTCCGGTCGGGGTTTGTGGCCGTTGTTGGGCGGCCGAATGCGGGCAAGTCCACGCTTGTGAATCGCCTTGTGGGGCAGAAGATTGCCATCGTCACTTCCAAACCGCAGACCACGCGCAATCGCATTCAAGGAATTGTGACCAAAGCGCAAGGGCAGATTGTTTTTATCGACACGCCGGGGCTGCACGAGGCCGATTCGGCGCTGGGACGGCAAATGATGCAGGAAGTGGCGGCTGCCCTGGAGGGAATCGACGTGCTGCTGCTGATGGTCGATGCCAGCCGAATGCATCCACATGCCGATGATTTGCTTTTGCAGAAAGCGAAGCGCTTTCGGGGAAAGACAATTCTGGCGCTGAACAAAGTCGATCGTTTACCAAAGCCAAAGCTTTTGCCATTGATTGACGCGTTTGCGAAGGCCTTTGAATTTGCCGCCATCCTGCCCGTCTCCGCGCTGAAGGGGCATGGCTGCGAAGAGCTGCTCGAAGAGATTCTGAAGCAATTGCCGGAGGGAGAGCCGTACTTCCCGGAAGATCAGGTGACGGACCAACCGGAACGGTTTCTGGCCGCGGAGATCATTCGCGAGAAGGCCATTCAAGTGATGTACCACGAAGTGCCGTACGCGCTCGCGGTGGTGGTCGAAAAGTACGAAGAGACGCCCAAGCTATTGCGTATCGAGGCCCTCATGAACGTGGAGCGCGATTCGCAGAAAAAGATCCTAATCGGCCACAAAGGCGAGATGTTGAAAAAGATCGGGACGGAAGCCCGCAAGGAACTCGAGGCGATTCTAGGCATCAAGATCTATTTGGGATTGTTCGTAAAGGTAGCGCCGGATTGGCGGGAGAGTCCCCAGAAGGTGCGTGAGCTCGACTGGCGTTTCCAAATAGAAGGATTGGCCAGCAAGCCAGATGATATAGATTAGGCGACGCGCGTGCTACTGAGAATTCCCCTGTTGATGCACCGCAAAAAGGGAACAAGAGACAATTCTCAGTTTTGATGGTCAATACGCCGATGAGGCTCCCTGGTGGCCGTATCCTCCGAAAGACCAGCGCACCCCAAACGTAGCGTAAAGACCGTAAGGGCCATTGGTGTGAAGGTCTGCTGTCCCCAACGGTTTGCTGTATCGACCCAGCCAATCCACCTGATGTTGTGTGGCGCGCAGTTCGAAGTTTTTCGGCAATTGGAAACCGATTCCGACGGAGCGATCAAAGGCCATCGGCAACATGGATGCGGTGTAAGTGAGCTGCGGGATATTTCTTCCGAAACTGAATTTAGGCTCGAAGAAGAGAAAGAAATGGCGCGCTGGAGTCCGGCCGAATGGTTGAAGTTCGACGTATCCGCTGAACAGATAACGCGCGTACGCGGTACACAAGGAAGCTGTGCCGCCGGCGCTGGCAGGCTGCGGAAAGGCGCAACGGCCAAGGTCGGGCTCGTTATGAGACGGCGCCACGGAGAAATCCGTATAACCGCGAACCCAGTTGCGCGGAAAGAATGTCCGCGCTTGTTCCGGGCGTTGAGCTGCGTGGCTCGTATCAACAGTGCTAGTTTGTGACTGTGAAGTAAGAGCGAAGAGGGTCAGGAGCGCACTAAAGAGAAAAGCAATTTTCTTCAACGGAGTCCCTCGCATTTCCAGCGAAATTTATCGAAGCAACCGGTTGGCCTGTTTATTACAGTCAGAATTTCCGTGACAGAAGCGGCGGTGGACAGAGAGCGTCCGCGCGAAAACCGCAGATCCAATCAGCGTTGCGAAATAGATGACCCGGGTTCGGCGGATTCTACACGAATTGCGGGTTTCGCGGGAAAAAGAGAACGTGGCTGCTCAGCGTCAACAAGTTCGCAGAACGTCGTGGCGTCTTAATCCGGCGCGGCGATGCCCAGAGATTTCAACTTGCGGTAGAGGTGGCTGCGTTCGAGGCCCAGAGCGGTAGCCGTTTGCGTCATATTCCAGCGGTGCTCCTGCAATTTCCGCAGGATGAATTCCCGTTCATAGGCGCTACGTGCTTCGTGCAGCGTTGAATAGGGATGGTGCGGGCTTTCCGCAGCGCCGCGAAAGAGTTCGGGCGGGAGGTGATGCGGTTCGATTCGCGCCTGGGGGCAAACGATGACCAACCGCTCGACGAGATTGCGCAGTTCCCGGACATTTCCCGGCCAGGGATAGCGAGCGAGAATCTCCAGGGCCGAGTCGCTGAGCTCGCGAGTCTTTTTGCCGTAACTAGAGCTGAATTCCCGTAGAAAGTATTTTGCCAGCGTAGGAATGTCTTCTTTCCGATCGCGCAAAAGTGGCACGTAAAAGGGAATAACGTTTAAACGATAGAAAAGATCCTGACGGAAGGCGCCCCGCGCGATTTCTTGTTCGAGATTCTTGTTGGTCGCCGCGATGACGCGCACATCGACGTTGAGGGTTTCGTTAGACCCCACGCGCTCGAAGCGCTGTTCCTCGAGAACGCGCAAAACTTTCGATTGCGTGCGGAGGCTCATATCTCCGATTTCGTCGAGGAAGAGCGTCCCACCGTCCGCTTTTTGAAATTTGCCGATTTTGTCTTCCGTCGCGCCGGTAAAGCTTCCCTTGATGTGGCCGAATAGCTCGGACTCGATCAGTTCTTCAGGAATGGCCGCGCAATTAACTTCCACGAAAGGGCCCTTGCTGCGCAGGCTGGCAGCGTGCAGCGAGCGCGCCACGAGTTCCTTGCCGGTGCCGCTCTCGCCGTAGATAAGCACGCGGCCGTTGGTGGGCGCAGTTACAGCAATTTGCTGGCGCAGAGCTTTCATGGGAACGCTGTTGCCGATCACCTGGTAGCGATACCCCAGTTCGCTACGCAGGAGCTGGTTTTCATCTTCGAGACGCCGCTGCTGGATGGCGTTGCGAACCAGAACGACGATCTTCTCCAGCGAGAGAGGTTTCTCGATGAAATCGAAGGCGCCAAGTTTTGTAGCTCGCACGGCTGTCTCAATGGTGCCGTGGCCGGAAATCATGATGACGGCGGGTGGCCGCGGAGATGCTTGCATGCGGCTTAGAGCTTCGAGGCCGTCCATTCCTGGAAGCCAGACGTCCAGCAGCACGACTTCAAAGTCGCCGGCCGCCGCGCGCTCCAGGGCTTCTTCGGCGGATCCCACGGCTTCCACGTGATAGCCCTCGTCCGCGAGGATGGAAGAGAGAGATTCGCGAATGCCCGCTTCGTCATCCACGACGAGGAGATACGGTCTGGCCGTCATCGAGTCGCGTCCGATCCATTGTGGTCAGCCAGCGAGGCGGGCGTCAGTTCCGCGACGGGAAGTTCGACCAGGAAGCGCGATCCAACAGGATGATTGTCCTCAACGTGGATGCTGCCGCCATGTTCGGCGACGATGCGTGCGGCGATGGCCAAGCCGAGTCCGGTTCCGCGGTCCTTGGTGGAGAAATGCGGCAGGAAGAGTTTGTCTTTGTCTTGCGGAGAAATACCGGCGCCGGTGTCCGAGACACAGATCTCGACGGTTTCCGCGTCGGAATAGGCCTTAGTCGAAACGAGAATTTCGCGGCACGGCGAGCTCTCTAGCGCCTCCGCTGCGTTGTCGATGAGATTCACGACGACGCTGCGGAGCAGCCCGCCGTCCGCGCGCACCGCGGGCAGATTCTCGGCGAGAGCTGTTTTGAGCGTGATGCCATCGAGCCGTCCAGAGAATACTTCCACGGCTTGATCGATGACGGTGTTGGCGTTGATGGGCACCAGCTTGGCCGTAGGGAAGCGCACGAACTGTGAGAATTCGTTGACCAGCGCGGCGAGCGTGGAGACTTCCCGCTCGATCAGGCGCGAACATTCTTGAACCAGCTTCGCCAATTCCGCGTGACGCGCAGTCACCGATTGAGTGGGGTCGCTACGTTCGAGGAATCGTAGGAGGCGTTGCGCGGAGAGTTGGATGGGCGTGAGGGGATTCTTGATTTCGTGAGCGATTCGTCGCGCCACTTCCTGCCAGGCGGCCGATTTCTGTGCGCGAAGCACTTCTGTCAGTTCGTCGAGCACGAGCACGTAGCCCGTGTTCGCCCGGCGCGGGCCAAGGGAACTCACCGTGACCGCGATGTGGAGCACACGCCCAGCGGCGACGGTCTCAATCTCCCGTGAGACCACCCCCATGCGCAGGGATCTGCGCATCAGGTAGTGCACGATGCGAGCGGCATCCGCTCCCAGCAGTCCTTCGAGCGATACGGAGTCGGACCCGTTAACGCTGAACATCCTCGAGACGGAAGTATTCATGCGAAGAATTGTTCCCGTGGCATCGAGCGATATAACCCCGGTGGGAATGTTCTCGAGAACGGTCTCCATCAGTTGGCGGCGCCTCTCGAGTTCCTGCACTGCCTGCTGGAGGTTGCGCGTGAACTGGTCAATCTGCGACCGGCTGTCGCGCAATTGTGTGGTCATGGTGTTGAAGGAACGCACCAGGACGCCCAGCTCATCCTGAGCCTGCTCGGGAACCTGGTAATCGAAATTGCCTGAGGAAACTTCGCGCGTCCCTTCCGCAAGCGCCTGAATGGGGACCGTGACCTGCTTGGCGAGAAACAGAGCGACCCACATGACCGCGGAAAGGAGGAGCAACGTAAAAAGAAGGAGAATGAAGAGCATGAGCCGCTTCAGCGCGCGCAAGTCCTGCTTCTCCTGGTAATACTCGCGCGTCTGAGATTCAATGGCCGTCAGCCGCGGGAGAATGTCCGGACTCGTGCGGAATGCGGCCACGATTGCGCCTCCCGCCTTGTCTTTTTGCAAAGCCGGGACCCTGGCTGCAAAATAATTCCTCCCGCCCGCCGACCATACTTCCACCCCGCTGGGCAGCGTCCGCAAATACTTGCTAGGAACATCGGGCTCCACACAAATCTTGCCTGTACGATTCTCCGGCTGGTTGTCACAAACAATGCCACCTCGAAGTGTCTTGCCGTCCCGGTCCAGAATCCACAGGGCATCGGCGCCTTTCGCGAAGGCCAGCTGCAGAAAATCTGCGCTTGAGCGCGCTGCATCTTCACGCGCCTGCAACGCCATCCACCGTAGACGTGGCAATTGCGCCCGCCCCAGATCGTTCAGCAGCTCTTGCGTCTCTTCAGAGGCGTTCTCCAGAGGCTTGGGGAACCAAAGCAGCAAGCTGCGATTGATCAGCGAGTAGCTGACGATGAACATGAAGACGATCGGCAACAGGGAAATGGCCATGGCGCCGACAACCATTTTCGTTTTAAACCGCGCGCCGAGTTGCTCGCGGCTGCTTTCCGCCCAGAGTCTCAGCGTGGTGCGCGCGAGGATGAGGCCGAAGACTAGAAAGGCGGCAGTAATAAAACTCGAGACCGCGTAGAGCGCCATCACGTCGCGCCAGCTCTTCGGCTTGAAGGGTACGTCGAGCGACCCGAACGTGAACACCGCGGCAAGGAGCAGGGTCAGCAGTATTCCGCCGACCGCGAGAGCCCAGCGCTGTTTGGCGTCTAGTCGGCTCATGACTTGGCCATCAACAAATCATGAATTGCGGCGTACCTCTGAGGGGGAGATCCGCATCCGCGCCGGACACTTTCCGTCAACGCCCTCAACTCCTGAGCAGAATGTGTCCATATTGTTCGGGAAGACATCTCTATGGCACGATAGCCAGCGTGCGGAGGCAAGTCAAGATTTCTACCTGTCCTCGTCTTCATCCCACCTGCCCGTGTGGGCAGGTATTAGCCATTTCAGAACGGTCTGAGAAATTCTGACTTCCTTCCACTGCATCATTTGTTAAGGTGAGCGTTGGGTGCAAACCCGTCGGGAGTGCCACGGATGTCCGTCCGTTTGGGCGAAATTTTGGTTAAGGAAAGTCTGATCACGCAGGACCAGCTCCAAAAAGCGCTGGAGTTTCAGCGCGCCAATGGAGGCAAACTGGGGAGCTGCCTGACCAAGATGGGCTTCATCACCGATGATGACATCACCGGGGTGCTCTCCCGCCAGTACGGCGTACCTTCCATCAACCTGAAGTATTACGAGATCGATCCCAACGTCATCAAGCTTATCCCGCAAGACACGGCGTCACGCTACCAAGTCATTCCGCTCTCGCGCGTCGGTTCCGTTCTCACCATCGCCATGACGGATCCCACCAACGTCTTCGCCATGGACGATATCAAGTTCATGACCGGATTCAACGTCGAGCCTGTCGTGGCCTCGGAGTCCGCCATCGGCGACGCCATCTCGCGATTTTATGGTGGCTCGTCAACCAACCAGGAAGAAATCAGCAACTTGATGAAGGACCTGGTTGACGAAGAAAACGAACTTGAGCTTGCTGCTGAAGAATCGGAACTGGACATCGCGACGCTGGAGAAGGCCGCGGAAGAAGCTCCCATCATCAAGCTCGTCAACTTGATTTTGACGGACTCCGTGAAACGAGGGGCCAGCGACATTCATATCGAACCTTACGAGCTGGAGATGCGCGTGAGGTTCCGTATTGACGGACAGCTATCCACGGTCATGACCCCGCCCTTGCGATTGAAGGACGCCATCACCAGCCGCCTGAAGATCATGGCCAAACTGGACATTGCGGAAAAGCGTTTGCCGCAAGACGGCCGCATCATGATCAAGTACAAGGCCGACGGAAAGAAAAAGGAACTGGACTTCCGCGTCTCGACCGTGCCCACGCTCTACGGCGAAAAAGTCGTCATGCGGCTCTTGGACAAGGAAAACCTGCGGTTGGACATGACCAAGCTGGGGTTTGAATCCGAGTCTCTTAAGAAATTCGAACGCAATATCTTGAAGCCCTACGGCATGGTGTTGGTGACCGGTCCAACCGGTTCCGGCAAGACCAACACGCTATATTCCTCCGTCGCAACCTTAAACACGGTTGACACCAATATCATGACCGCCGAGGACCCGGTCGAGTTCCAATTGGCGGGCATCAATCAGGTGCAGATGAAAGAGCAGATCGGCCTGAATTTCGCGGCCGCGCTGCGAGCTTTCCTGCGCCAGGATCCCAACATCATTTTGGTCGGCGAAATCCGCGACTTTGAAACGGCGGAGATTGGCGTGAAGGCTGCGCTTACCGGCCACTTGGTTTTATCCACCTTGCATACCAACGACGCCCCTTCCACCATCAGCCGCTTAATGAACATGGGTATTGAGCCCTTCCTCGTGGCCACCTCGGTTAACTTGATTTGTGCCCAGCGTCTGGTGCGCCGTATCTGCTCGAATTGCAAGGAAGAGCTGGAAGTGCCTCAACAGGCGTTGATTGATGCCGGATACTCACCCGAAGAAGTCAAGACGACTAAGATTTATCACGGAAAAGGATGTACGACTTGCAACAAGCGCGGCTACAAAGGCCGCACGGGTCTTTACGAAGTCATGGAGATTAACGACGAGCTCCGCGAGCTGATTCTTGTCGGCGCTTCGGCACTGGAACTGAAAAAAAAGGCTATCGAGCAGGGAATGATCACTCTGCGGCGCAGTGGCTTGCTGAAAGTGGCGCTGGGTCAGACGACCATGGAAGAGGTTTTGCGCGAAACGGTTTTATAGAGTTGAGGTGACCGATGGCTGGAATAACGCTAAGTGAACTGCTGAAGAAGATGATCGAGATGGGAGGCAGCGACCTCCACATCACCACCAACAGCGCGCCGCGCGTGCGCGTCCACGGGCGTCTCCGGCCTCTTGACATGCCGCCGCTGACGGCTGCGGACACCAAGTCTCTTGCCTACAGCGTCTTGACGGACGCGCAAAAGCACCGCTTCGAAGAAAACCTTGAGCTGGATTTCTCCTTCGGTTTGAAGAACCTGGCTCGTTTCCGCGGCAACGTTTTCAATCAGCGAGGAGCCGTGGGCGCGGTCTTCCGCACGATTCCCTGGGAAATCAAAGGCTTCGATGCTCTGGGATTGCCGCTGGTGGTAAAGGGATTGTGCGACAAGCCCCGAGGACTTGTCCTCGTCACCGGTCCCACGGGCTCCGGCAAGTCCACCACGCTCGCTGCCATGCTCGACAAAATCAACGCCGAACGTGAAGAGCACATGATCACTATCGAGGATCCCATCGAATTTCTTCACAATCACAAGAAGTGCCTGGTGAATCAGCGCGAAGTCCATGCCGACACGCATTCCTTCGCGAATTCGCTTCGCGCCGCGCTGCGCGAAGACCCCGACGTAGTGCTCATCGGCGAAATGCGCGACCTGGAAACGATTGAGTCCGCACTGCGCATCGCGGAAACCGGCCACTTGACCTTCGCGACGTTGCACACGAATTCTGCCGCATCCACGATTAACCGTATTATTGACGTTTTTCCTGCGCACCAGCAGCCTCAGATTCGCGCTCAGCTCTCGATGGTGCTCGAAGGGATCTTGTGTCAAGCGCTTCTCCCGCGCGCCGATGGCCGCGGCCGCGCCATGATCATGGAAGTCCTGGTGCCCACGCCTGCGATCCGCAACCTTGTCCGTGAGGACAAGATTCACCAGATCTATTCCGCGATGCAAACTGGCACCGGTCAAACAGGCATGCAAACCTTTAACCAGGGCTTGGCGAACGCTTACTTTCAAAAAACGATCACCCTGGATATGGCGCTCTCGCGTTCATCCAATGCCGATGAATTGCAGGACATGATTAACCGCGGAGTTTCGACGCCCGGGAGTGGAACCAGGACTCCGGTGGCCAGTAAACGGTAGGAGAAACGACGACTTTGCCTGAAGGGCCATATGCCCAACAACGTATCGAATTAAGGAGACGAGCAAATGCCAGACTATAAATATCAGGGAACCAGCCGGTCGGGCGGCAGCGTCAGTGGCGTGATGACCGCCTCTAACAAGACGGAACTAGCGGGTCTGCTGAAGCGCCAGCAAATCACTGCGACTAAAATGACCGAGAAGGGGAAGGAATTCAACATTCCAACCTTCGGCGCCGGCGTGAGCGCCAAGGAGCTGGCCATTTTCACGCGCCAGTTCTCGGTCATGATCGATGCCGGTTTGCCTCTCGTGCAGTGTCTCGAAATTCTGGCAAGCCAGCAGGAGAACAAGGTCTTCCAAAAGGTGCTGACCGGGACACGCGCTCAGGTCGAGGGCGGCGCGACGCTCTCCGCCGCCATGAGGACCTCGCCGAAGGTCTTCGATCCTTTGTACGTGAACATGGTCGAAGCGGGCGAGACCGGCGGTATTCTCGACACCATTCTGCAGCGACTCTCGACCTATATCGAAAAGAACGTTAAGTTGCAGCGCGCCGTGAAGTCTGCCCTTGTCTACCCAGTCGGCGTGTTGACGGTAGCCGGCGGCGTCATCGTCTTGTTGCTCTGGAAGGTCGTGCCGATTTTCGCCACGTTGTTTGCAGGCCTTGGTGTTGATCTCCCCCTGCCCACCAAGATCGTCATTGCCTTGAGTAATTTCATTGGCAGCATCTTTGGCTTGCTCATTCTGGTTGCTCTCATTGGCGGCATCTTCGGTTTGAAGGTCTGGTATGGCACTCCGCAGGGCCGCTTTGTGCTCGATACCATCATCTTGAAACTTCCGGTATTGGGTATCTTGATGAGAAAGATTGCCGTGGCACGCTTTACGCGGACACTTGGTACGTTGATCTCCAGCGGCGTACCCATCCTGGAAGGCCTGGACATCACCGCCAAGACCGCCGGCAATGCCGTCGTCGAGCGCGCCTTGCAAAAGGTGAGAAAATCGCTCGAGGAAGGCAAGTCGCTCACCGAGCCTCTGAAGGAATGCGAAGTGTTCCCTGGCATGGTCACCCAGATGATCGCTGTCGGCGAACAGACCGGCGCAATGGATGCCATGCTCCAGAAAATCGCCGATTTCTACGAAGAAGAAGTTGACGCCGCGGTGAAGGATTTGCTGACCGCCCTTGAGCCCATTATGATCGTCTTTCTAGGCGTGATCGTCGGCGGCGTGGTCATTTCCATGTACCTGCCGCTGTTCTCGCTCATCGGCAAGCTGAGCTCGATGCACTAATCGGGCTTCCGCCGGCTCGGCTGCTGTCTCTTTGCGGAGGGCAGAGCAGAAACTTTTTGCCCTCCTGTTTCCTTCCTGGGTTTGGGGATGCCTGGATGTCGGGGCGAAGGCGCTGGCGAGCATGGATCACAACATCGCAACAAGGGAATGGCTGGAGTGGTTGACGCGCGTTCGTCTCCTGACGATCAC
>WNFC01005270.1_pt1 | contig 14178 bp, 10 predicted proteins | sample 5400541 | NCBI WGS metagenome assembly WNFC01 (sample SAMN13153342, study PRJNA577476) | soil metagenome | isolation source: 120 cm saprolite under Douglas fir tree site 2 hole 2 replicate 1 | place: USA:California | collected 2015-04-18
ACGGCAAGTTTATCAAGCACAATTGATCGCGTAGCTCGCCCGAGCGCCAGCCACTCTCCATGACTCCATGCTCCCCGCACCCCGCTGTTCCGTCATTCCGCCTCCCTCGCTGCTCCGCTGCTCCCCCTTTCCACACTCAGCCTATCCACGAGAGATATATCGTACTACGATAGATACGCCATACGTGGAATGTGCGTGTGGATCGGCGAATGGCTAAGGCGAAACGCATGTCTGCCGAGTTCCAGAAAATTCTCAACCAACGCCCGTCTATGTGCGCGGCGAAGCCTATCTGGCAGCGCATCAGGGCAGCGAAGCCGCAGGGCGATACCGCCAAAGCCCGCACTGCATACCAGGATTTCCTAGCTCAATGGAAAGACGCCGACCCCCGACGTCCCCATCCTTAAGCAAGCCAAGGCGGAGTACGAGAAGCTGAAGTAGCCGCTCTCGAACTCATTGACAGGCCCCGCCACCCGCCATAGCATTCCTGCGAATGATCGGCCAGAGCAATCGACAAAACGTTTCTCAGGCTGCAAGCGTGCGTTTTCAACGCTTTATGTGTGCCTCAATCTGCCAACGTTGCCTCATTGTGCCGAAATTTTGAGCCGGTAGGATACAACTTAGAATACAGCGGGGAGGGCTTCGGACTCTTCAAGACTTCCCAATCCGACAACGACGTCTGTCCGGATGGATGCAGCGGCCTTGCTTGCGCCCGCCGGACTCATGCCTTGGGTTTCCGCAGCGCGTCTGCAGATCACCGAGCCGTTATTGACGGGTAGGCCGTGATCCGCCAGCAATCGACGACAGGCGCCAGTGGAAGATTCAGCGTCCCATAAGTTCGTGAAAGCTATTCTTCGCGGAGCAGGTTTGCCGGATCGATGTACAGGGCGCGTCTCACTGGACCGGCGACCGAAAGTGATCCGGTCAGCAGCACAGTTAATACAACAGCGGCGAGCACAAATGGATCCTGTGCCGACGCCTGGTAGACGATCGCCGAAAGTACTCGACTCGCGGCGACACCGAGCAGCATCCCAACGACTGACCCGCTGGCCAGCAGGATGAGCATACGACCGAGCGCGGCCGAGAGAATCTGCTTCGCCTGCGCACCGAGAGCGACACGAATGCTCAGTTCGCGCAGGCGCTTGCTGACGGTGTACGACGCAAGGCCGAAGGTCCCGGTGATCGAGAGCAGGAGTCCAAAAGCGCCAAAGAGGCCGAGGGCGACTGTAGCCACCTGGGCTACAAAGAACGTCATTCCAAGCTGGTTGTTCCAGGCACTCGATTCCCGGATAGGAACGGCGGGGTCAAGATCACGGACCACTTTGCGGATGGTGGCTGCCATATCGTTCGTGGCCACGTCGGAGGAATCTGGATGGGTCCGGACGATGAGCGATGTTTTCGTAGTTGCTTGCTGCGAGATTGGGAAGAACGCTACCTCTTGCGGATCTTCAGTCAGCGAAAAGTACTTTCCATCTGCCACGATGCCCACGATCTGGATCGGCTGGCCGGAGCTGTTCTTGAAATAGCGGCCGACGGCGTCGTCGGAGTGGAAGAGGTGCCGGGCGAACAGTTGATTCACAACAGCAACAGCCGGGGTCTTCGCAGTGTCGGTAAAGCTTACATCGCGTCCCGCGAGCAGTGGTGTTCCAGCGGCGGTAAAGTATCCGGGTGAGACGTCGTAGTCGTAGGCATCAAATGCGCTGTTTGAGGGCCTGAAATCGGTAGCTTGTTGAGAGAAGACATCAGAATCAGACACATCCAGAGAGAGGGGCGTGGATTGCGCGTAGCCGGCTGCTTCCACTCCCGGGAGCTGCGAGACCCTTTCCAGCAATTGGCGCTGGAAGTGGTCGGCAGCCTCGCTCGAATAGCCAGCCTGGCTGAGTTCGAATTTCGTCAGCACAGCATGCTTCGGATTGAAGCCCATGTTCATGGTCATTGCTTTGCCCAGGCCACGCAGCGAGACAAAGGCAGCCGTGACGGTGACGCAGCAGAGCGCGACCTGTGCCGTCAGCAGCACATCGCGAAGCGCCCAGCGGCGTCCTGCGGGGGATTGGCTTCCGCCGCTCTTAATCGCGTCATTGGGGTCGGTCTTGAGTATCTGCCGCAGTGGCATCACCCCGAACACTACCCCGGCGAGCACCGAGATAAGCAACGCCACCAGGATCAACGATGGCTGGGGCATTACAGCGAAGAACTTCATTGGGTATTCGGTGGGTGGGTGCCAGTTGGCCAGGCCGGTGAGGGTGACCCACGCTAAACCGCAGGCGCATGCGCCTCCGAGAATCGAAATCACAAAGGCCTCGGCAAGGATCTGGCGGATGACGCGCCAGCGACTCGATCCAATGGCCATGCGGATGGCAATCTCGCGCGTGCGGTCTGCCGTACGCGCTGCGAACAGGCTGCCAAGGTTGGCGCAGGCTGCGAACAGCACAATACCAGCCAGCCCCAGCACCCCGGCCAGAAAAGCGCGCGCCGGCGCGCCGAAAAAGTCGCCGCTCAAGCCAGGACGAACCAGCTTGAACGATAGCTTTTCTTCATCTTTCGGATACTCCCGCCGGATGCGGGCAGCAATCGTGTTCAATTCAGCCTGCACCTGGGGCATGGTGATCCCGTCCTTGATGCGCACGATCGACCAGACATTCTGATCGCGCCGCGACTCAAGCCAATCGACCCCGTACAGCGATGCTTCGTTCGCTAGCGGAACGAAAATGTCAAGCTGCCCAATTTTTTCGGTCCCGTAGAAGCCTTCCGGGGTAACGCCGACGATCGTGTACGGATGCTTGTTAATGCGGATGGTCATTCCCACGATGTTGGGATCCGCGCCAAAATCACTCTTCCAGGCGGTCCAAGAAAGCACGGCAGCGTCTGAGGATCCAGGATGATCGTCATCGGCGCGCTGCAGGAGACGCCCGAGGAACGGCTTGATAGCGACGACCTCGAAATATTGTCCGCTCACTGGGCTTCCCCAGACAGGCCGTGTGACGCCGTTGGCCTCCAGGCCAAAATTCAATATGCTAAAAGCGGCAACAGCAGAAAACACTGTATTTCCATCGCGGACGTCGCGCACTTCCGGATAGGAAAAAACCGGATAGGTCTGATCGGTGTGCGCGAGCGTCATCACCCGGTCCGGATGAGGCACATCAATGGGCCGCAGGATCAATGCCTGCAGCACTCCGAAAACGATGACATTGGCGGTGATCCCCAGCGCTAGGGTAAGGACGGCGGTGAGGGCAAAGCCGGGAGAACGGCGCATCTGGCGAAGGGCGAATCGCAGGTCCTGCAGCAGGGTGGTCATGGTCGGCCTCTGCGTGACGATATGGCCACATGGAAAGAAACGCAATTCGAGAGCCAAAGTGTCGTGACTGCAACTTTACGAGAACGAAGCGGCTTGCGGGATCTCGCAGGTGTATGGGAACCGAATTGGGTGTCCGGTTTCACCGGAGGGCGTCCGGGAATGAACAGGGACGGCGGCGACAAAGCCCGCGTTCCGCGATCCGTTAATTAACCAGTCGCAGATGCCTCATCCCAGCAGACGGATTTTACGAGTGGCAGCGGGGGGCAAAACGAAGCAGCCGTACTGCTTTGAAGTCAATGGCGGGGAGTTGTTCGCGTTCGCAGGACTGTGGGATCGCTGGAAAGACCCGAGCGGCCAGTGGGTCAAATCCTGTTCGATTTTGACAACGACGCCGAAACGCGGTCACATCCGCTGTTCACGACCGGATGCCGGTCATCCTCGACCGAGCCGATTACGATCTGTGGCTCGATCCGGGGATGACGAATGTCGAGGCGGCGTCGGAAATGTTGAAGCCGTATGACGCCCGGTTGATGCGGTCCTACCCCGTCAGTTCACTCTGATCCTCGTTACTTGGACCTGTTGCGGCGGATGGGGCTGCCGCAGTGAAGCCTCAGGAGTCGCAGAGGGAAGGTATGCCCTGTGAACTGCCGCAGATGTTCGCTCTCTGTAGAAGAGAAGTGCCGAACGGGACACGCCATTCCAGATCGTAAGTCTTGTGCACGCTTCGTATCCTGCCAAGCCCCACCTCGGTGCTCCTCGCGTTATCGCTAGGTCAGTTTGGATACAGTGGCCGGAAGTTCGCAACTGCCTGCAGACTGCGTGCCCGTTCCGGGCGTTCCGCATTCCATGATTTATTCCAGGAGCGCAAGCGGAATGTGCGCGGAGAGACCCCGAATTGTCGCTTGAAACAACGGCTGAAGTGGGCGGAGTCGCTGAATCCCCAGAAAAACGCGATTTCCGTGATGTTGCGTTCTGCGGAACGCGGATCACAGAGTTCCATCCGGCAGCGTTGAAGACGCCACTCGCGAATACATTCCGTAACCGTGGACCCCCTGCACGAAAAGAGGCGATGCAGATGTCGTACTGAGATGCCGACTGCATTGGCGATTTCAGCGGGATTCAGCGTAGGCTCCGCCAAGTGAGTTTCCATGAATTGCTCAACCCGAGAAAGCAGTTCCGTGCAGTGGCCTACATCTTGACTCCGTCGTTCCGGGTGACCGATGCAAGCGGACAAGATTTCCAGATAAGCCTCAATGGCGGAAGTCCCTTCTTCCAGCGTCAACACCGGGGCTTCCTGGTAAAGCGAGGTTGCAAGACGGAAAAGGGTTACGCCGAGTCCGGACGCGCCTGAAATGCGGGGCAACAACGGCAAATTGGCGAGGCGTAGCCTGTTCTCCATCAACCAGCGTGGGACCCGCAAATACAGCCTTGAACACTCTCCGGCACAATTCGAAGACCATGACTGTCCGGAGTCAATCAGCGTGCTGTCGCCGGGGTTCAGGATAGCCGTCGCCCCATCCTGCGCATAACACCTCACGCCCTGAAGTTGAGTGATGACGATGCAATACCGGTCCACTGAGTTCGCACTTACAGCCGGAAACTTTGCGAAAGAAACCGGAGTGGACGAAAACCGGGTCAATTCCAGGCCAGCTATGTTGCGCCGCTCAATCGACCCATGAAAAAGATGCCGCCGGGGGAATTCAAACCGGCAATCGCCGCAAATCTGTCGCGCATTCGACAGCCATGCGTCCAACCGATCGGCGATGGGTACCAAGTCTGTCGAAAACGTCTGTGACATTTGATTCACCGTGGTTCGAAGTTGAGCCGATGGCGTCTTCGCACAGCAGTATGGAGGGGCGCCAGCATCGGCCCGTCTTTAAAGTACCGATCTATCGATGGGGCGAACGCTAGCACACTGTTTAAACCATGTGCAAGCTCAATCTGGCCAAACCTGAATGGAATCCATTGAGCGTTCTGGCGGATGAGAGCCCTGAAACCCAGACCTCGCGACGGCCCTGCCTACTGAGTGTCCTTCCTGGGATTAGCCTACTCCTCCATGGTCAATCGGTCTGTGGTGAATGGCCGTCCGCGCTTCGCCCAGCCCGTTACGGCGGGCTGCACCTTCGTAATTTGAATGCCTGGAGGGAAAGGATAATGATCACGAGAAATGTCTTTTCCCCAAAACACGCGACGATGGCCAAGACATCCCGTCGATCTACAAGTGCGCGTCCTTGCGCCGGGAGCGTCGCCTGAGACTACGGTCCCCGGCCGTGGAACCGAGATGAGCGAAGGCGGCATGCTGTTGTATGCTGGGATCTTGTTGAATCCCGGCGATATGCTGGAGCTCGAGTTCAGCACTCCATCTCACTCTCGGATGAAGGCTGTCGTTCGCTACCGAGACGGTTACTGCTTCGGGTTGGAATTCATTGCTCCAATCACTGCTTGATTTTCTAGCTTTTTTTTGGTTTTAATTCCACTCTTCGTTAGCCCTGAATCTCCTATCGTTCCAATGCGGTCTTGACCTGCGTGTAAACTCTCTAAGCGAGTTCGCACGCCGCTCGAAGACAGAGGTCAAGCGAAATGAAGAACGAAAAGCTAGCAAAATCTTATCGGGTTGAGGACGGCAAAGACTTCCGATTGAAGGATTACGACCCCGCTGATACTGATGGCTGGCATTCAAAACAGCGTGCCGAAGAGGCTTTGCAACACGGTGTTGCGCGCCTGGCTGAGTTGCAGGACAAACTTTATGCCCAGGATCGTTGGGCTGTTCTGCTCATTTTCCAGGGCATGGACGCGGCCGGGAAGGACGGTGCTATCAAGCATGTGATGTCGGGGGTGAATCCGGAGGGCTGTCAGGTCTATTCCTTTAAGGTTCCGACGGAAGCGGAGCTGCGACATGACTTTCTGTGGCGAACCACGCTTGATCTTCCCCAGCGCGGACACATTGGCATTTTCAACCGCTCCTACTATGAAGAGGTGCTAATCGTGCGCGTGCACCCTGGGGTGCTGAAGGGCGAGAAAGTTCCTCCATCGCTGGTGACCAAAAATCTCTGGGGCGAACGCTTCGAAGACATCCGGAGTTTTGAACGGCATTTGGCGCGGGACGGAACGGTGATCCGAAAGTTTTTTCTAAACCTTTCGAAGAAGGAGCAAAAGCGGCGCTTTCTTGCCCGCCTTGATCAGCCCGAGAAGAATTGGAAGTTTTCTGCCGCCGATATTCACGAGCGCGAATGCTGGGATGACTATGTGAACGCCTATGAGGAGATGATCATAAACACGGCCAGCAAGTACGCGCCCTGGTATGCCGTGCCCGCGGACAATAAGTGGTTCACGCGGTTGGTGGTTTCGTCGGTCATCGTCGATGCGCTTGAAGAACTAGACTTATCCTATCCCAAAGTCGACGGGGTCAAACGCAAAGAACTGGCTGCCGCACGCAAATTGCTCCTGAAGAAATGAATGTCTGAGCGGCGCAGCTGCCTTTTTGTTATGTTTCGCGAATGTGACCGTAGGCCAGTTTCTACACGCAAGACGTCTCGTCCCCGCCCTGCCCTTTGCAGCGAGCCAAGATGGCATTACTATAGTTCTCATTCATGCTTCATTTCTCCGGAGATGACCTCTAATGGCTGATCGAAACGCTGTGGGTGGGAACAGGTTTGGAAGCGCCGCAGGCCACGGTTGGATGCTTGGTCTTGTCGTGGTTTTCTTGCTGGCATTTCCGGGCACAAGTTTCGCCCAGACCAAGCCCGAGCGGCAATCCAAGGCGGTAAAGCCGACACAGGCTGCGCCTACGGGCAGCACTGCTGCGCAGCCCAATGCCCCCAGCGATTCCGAATCGACCAGACCGGAAGATCGTCCTTTCAAGGGAATGAAATACCGCTTGATCGGCCCCTTCCGCGGCGGCCGATCGCTGACGGCAGCTGGGATTCCGGGTGATCCGACGACCTATTACTTCGGGGCCACCGGCGGCGGAGTATGGAAGTCGACCGACGGCGCCATGACATGGAGTTCAGTTTTCGACAAGGAGGGATCTGGAGATATTGGCAGTTTAGCGGTGGCGAATTCTGATCCCAATATTATTTACGTGGGAACTGGCGAGGCGTGCATTCGCGGGAATATCTCTCATGGTGATGGGGTGTACAAGTCGCTCGACGGCGGCAAGACCTGGAAAAACGTTGGGTTGAAGGACACGCGCGCTATCGGGAAGCTAATCATTAATCCCAACAATCCTAATATTGTTTTCGTGGCTGCACTCGGCCATCCCTATGGTCCCAACACCGAGCGCGGCATTTTCCGTACCACTGACGGCGGCAAAACTTGGGACAAAGTTCTGTACAAGGACGAAAACAGTGGCGGTATCGATGTGGCTTTTGATCCTCACAACGCAAATATCCTGTTCGCGGCGCTGTGGCAAGCGCGTCGGAGTTCGTGGAACATGTCCGACGGCGGACCAGGCAGCGGACTTTATCGTTCCGATGATGGCGGAACCAGCTGGAAGCGGATCGAAGAACACGGTTTGCCCAAGGGTCCGTACGGAAAAGTTGGTGTTGCTGTAAGCGCGAATTCAGACCGTATTTATGCCTTGATTGAGGCGCACAATCCTGACGGAGGTCTCTATCGCTCGGATGACGGTGGGGAGAACTGGATTCTGGTGAATCCTGACCACAGCTTGTGGCAGCGTCCCTGGTATTACATGCATGTCATTGCTGATCCCAAGGATGAAAACCTTCTTTACATCATGAATGTGGAAGCCTACCGGTCGACCGACGGCGGCCACCTGTTCAACAAAATTAAGATCCCGCATGGAGACAACCACGGGCTGTGGATTGATCCTGCGAATACACGCCGCATGATTGCCTCAAATGATGGAGGAGCCACGGTGACGCTCGATGGCGGCAAGACGTGGACTCGTGAGGACAACCAGCCGACGGCACAGTTCTACCACGTGACTACGGATACCGCGACGCCATATCGCATTTACGGTTCGCAGCAAGACAGCGGGACCGTCGCTATTGTCAGCCGCAGCGATCAAGGCTCCATCGATCGATCAGACTGGTATGACGTGGGGGGCGGGGAAGCGGGCTACATCGCGCCGTATCCGCCCGATCCAAATATCGTTTACGCGGCTGACTACCAGGGAAACATTACGCGCTTCGATAAGCGCACTGGCCAGATCAAAGCGATTACGGAGCAGCCCGAACTTTCCGATGCGCGAGGCGCAGCTTATCTCGAGCATCGTTTTCAGTGGACTGCACCGGTGGTGATTTCGCCGCACGATCCCAACGTTCTCTATCACGGTGGCGAGCGTCTGTTCAAGACCACTGACGGCGGACTTCACTGGCAGGCCATCAGCCCTGACCTGACACGCAATGACAAGACCAAACAACAACCCTCTGGCGGCGCAATCACGTTAGACGATACGGGCACAGAGTATTACGACACGATTTTCGCGCTTGCCGAATCCCCCATCACCCGAGGGCTTCTCTGGGTGGGCACCGATGATGGTCTGATCCAAATTACCCGTGACGAAGGCAAGACCTGGACGAACGTCACTCCCAAGGATATGCCGGAATGGAGCCGAGTCAGCCAGATTGAGGCTTCACCGTTCGATGCTGGCACCGCCTACGTTGCCGTGGATCGCCACCAGAACGACGATCTAGGCCCGTATATTTATAAGACCAGCAACTACGGCCAGAGCTGGACAAAACTCGTTCACGGCATCCCCCAAACGACGTTCGTCCGCGCCGTCCGCGAGGATCCCAAAAAGCGCGGGCTGCTCTATGCCGGTACCGAAGGCGGCGTGTATGTTTCCTTTAGCGATGGGGCCGATTGGCGTCCGCTGCGGTTGAATCTTCCGACTACGCCCATTCACGACCTGGTTGTCAAAGATAACGACCTAGTTTTAGCGACTCATGGACGCGCATTCTGGGTACTCGACGACGTCACTCCACTGCGCCAGTTCAGCGAGGATATCGGAAAGAAGGACGTGCATCTCTACACTCCAGCAGCGGCTTACCGAATTCACGGAAGCGGCGAGGGAGAAGAGGGGCGCAACTCCAAACGCACCGGCCAAAATCCTCCGACAGGGGCAGTCGTGGACTACTACGTGAAAGAAGCTCCCAAAGCGGAAACAAGGATTGAGATCCTGGACGCCAGCGGTAAGCTGGTTCGAAAATTCTCCAGCAGCCGGCTAAAAGTGCCGGAAGAGCCGCTAGGCCCTGACGATAAGAAACCAGAAAAGGAAATCAAGGTCGAAGCCGGGCTGAATCGTTTTGTCTGGGACCTCCGGTATGAGGACACCCATCGCGTTCCCGGCTATTACCTGTGGGAGTACAACGGCGGCGCGCATGGTCCCGTTGCTTTGCCCGGCCATTATCAGGTTCGGCTCACGGTCGGCGGACAAAGCCAGACGGTGCCGCTTGACGTGAAGCTTGATCCCCGGGTGAATGTGACCCAGGCCGAGTTAGAACAACAATTCAATATGCTCCTCGAGATTCGCGAAGAGCTTAATCGCGTCTATGACACGGTCAATCAGATCCAGGACGTGCGTTCACAATTGGCAGGCTTAAAAGGGCGGCTGCCGGAAAATGCCAGTGCCAAGACCATTTCGCTTTCGGCAGATGATCTGGAGAAAAAGCTCGTGACCGTGCGCGATCAACTGGTAAATCTGACGATCAGCGCCAACGAAGATTCCCTGGCCTATGCACCGCAGGTCGATGCCAAATGGGCTTACCTGGCTATGGATGTGGGCAGCGCCGATGCTGCACCTACTGAGGCAGAGCAACGCCAATTCGAGAAGCTGAAGGGTATGAACGAGGAACGATTAGGACATTGGGCTGACTTGCAGCGTAGCGATCTAGCCGCCTTCCAGAAACTGACGGCTGAAGGCAGTCTCACCACCGTGGTCGTTCCTCCGGCCGGCCGGACCGGAGAACCGGTAGGCACCGATGCCCACTGAGTCCTCCTAAGACAAAGTTACACAATGGTTTATGAGGCCAGGCCAGCGATAACTTCCGTGCTATTGGCATGGCACTATTGTGCCTTGTGAGGCCTTAGTCCCATTGCTATCGTGCGCATAGGCTCAATATGTTTTTCCTCTCCTTAAGGTGACGGCCGAACCAGATTGGGGGATGTGTATGCGGTTCATGCAACTGTGCTACGCGGCGCTCGGATTTGCGGTGGCCCGCTTAATATTCCGGCGGCAACCAGTGTCGGTGACCGATCCCGTCACGCGGTTGCGTTCCTCAGGATTGCTGTAAGGGTTGCCGGCTTAAGACTGGGGCGCGCGCCCCATCTTCTTCACTCCGGCCCGAAAGGGCTAATACCAACGTTTGGTGGCCGCCTGTCTGTCTTGTTCATAATTATCACTACAATTTGCCTAGGACTGCTTGCCTAGGACTGCTTGCCTAGGACTGCGAACTCGATAATCAATCGGGGTTGCTCTGAAAGCAAATGCTCCAAGCCAGCAACTTTAGTTGCATGGCGAATCGCGGCAGCTTCTCCCGGAGTCTCGGTGCTAAGACTGGCAAAAAAAAGTATGACGGCTTTTTCCATGGGCTTGGCGGTTACAGCCGCGGTATTACTAACGCCGTCAACCATGGTGGCCCAAGAGAATGCAGGCGAAACTCCTCTTGGCGACGTGGCCCGCAGTTTCCGCAAGAAACCATCCGCTTCTCAGACGGTCATTGATAACGATAACTTTTCGAAGTTGATGGACGAAGCGGAGAGCCACCGTCTGTCGGTTTCTTCGCTTCTTTATTCCATGAACCCCGGCGAAAAGGGTTTTCAAGTTTCCGCACCTGATGTGACCTGTAGCCTGTCGTTCAGCGCAAATGCCAGTTCGTTGCTCTCCAGTCCGTACGTGCTGAAAGATCTGCCACCCGCGGAACTGATCAAACTTGATGGGCCGGCCACGATTGATGGCGACTCACTGCAACTTTCTGTTTACAACGGCACCGAATGGAACGTGCACGAGCTCACCATCGGCCTCACCATCGTGAAGCGCAAGGATCCTTCTGAGGCGTCTTATTACGGTTCGGCCCACTTAGTTCCGGCTGTTGGGAAACTCGATCAAACAGTTGAAGCACCGGTCGAAAAGCGCTCCGACGTAACTGTCCTCTACAAGATTAAAGGCGAGGCCGCGCCTTTCACCACAACTGTCTTCCGCACGCCTTTGGATACTACGCTAGCTTCTAACCAGGAATGGCATTGGGCCATCGTGCGAGCAAAGGGAACCCCATCGCAGGATCCGGCACAATCCCAACCGCCGCCAGCGCAAGCTGCTCCGGACACTCCCTCGGCGCTATCTCAGCCTCTACCCTCCTTGCAATCCCAGTTCGGTCAGCAACCGTCAGCTCACTAGACTCGCAATCCCGAACTCAGCTTTAAAATGAGTCGGACAGCTGCGGATCACCGGCCAGGCTTCTCCGCACGACATGTTAAACTGAGGGTATTCCCTACAAGGATCAGCAATGAAATTCGGTGTAATCATCTTCCCCGGTTCCAATTGCGATCACGACGCATACTGGACGGTCCAGCAGGTTGCCAAGCAAACCGTCACCTTCCTGTGGCATGAATCACACGATTTGGAGAATTGTGATGTCATTATTGTTCCCGGAGGTTTTGCCTACGGCGACTATCTGCGGACTGGCGCCATCGCCAAGCTCTCGCCGGTAATGCAGTCGGTGCGCCGGTTCGCCGCCGGCGGTGGGTTGGTACTGGGAATCTGTAACGGATTCCAGATTCTGTGCGAGTCTGGGTTGCTGCCAGGAGCTTTGATGCGCAACGTGGGTTTGAAATACGTTTGCAAACCCGTCCAGGTGCGCGTGGAGAATGCGGATACCCCGTTCACAAACGCGTGCCGCAAGGGCGAAGTTCTTAGCATTCCAATCGGTCACATGGAGGGTAACTATTTCTGCGATGGGGAGACGTTGGAAGAACTGAATCGTCATAACCGCATCGTGTTTCGTTATTGCACGCCATCCGGAGACATTACGCAGAGTGCCAATCCTAACGGTTCGCTGGACAACGTCGCCGGGATCTGTAGCCCTGGCGGTAATATTGTGGGGATGATGCCGCATCCCGAACGCTCAGCCGAGCCGGAACTTGGGTGTACGGACGGTTTTAAAGTGTTTCAGTCGGTTGTGGGTGCTATGTCTGCGAAGTAGTGACACGTTTTTGAAAGAATCGAAGAATTTCCTTGCTCATTCACAGGCCCGGCCTTCGAGCACAAGCAAACCTTGCTGCCGAGAGAAAAATTAGGAAACGTCGAAAGCCTTCCAATAATTCAAAGTAGCCCACTCCCGGAGGTCTCGATTGTGCGTCGCCGCCTACGACTTCATGCTATAATTCAGCGTCGCCTGCGTGCTTACCGAGGCAATCCTTTGATCTCCTCTAGGGGCGAATCCTGCGCTATCCAAGATCATTAGATACGAGGTCTATCCATGTCTGGCCATTCAAAATGGGCCACAATCAAGCATAAAAAGGGCGCGCTAGACGCCAAGCGTGGGAAGATTTTCACCCGCCTGATCAAAGAAATCAGCATCGCCGCGAAAAATGGCGGCGGCGATCCTGACTCCAACCCGCGTCTGCGTGGCGCCATCGTTGCGGCTAAGGCGGAGAATATGCCCGCCGATAACATCAAGCGAGCCATCCAGCGCGGCACGGGCGAACTTCCCGGCGCCACTTACGAGGAGTTCTCTCTGGAGGGCTACGGCCCGGGCGGCGTCGCGGTTCTGCTCGACATCAATACCGACAACCGCAACCGTACGGTGAGCGAGATCCGTCACGTCTTCGGCAAAAACGGGGGCAACATGGCGGATGCCGGTGCCGTTTCCTGGATGTTCCACAAGAAAGGTGACATTGTCATTCCTAAATCCGCGGCCAAGGAAGATGATCTGATGAACATCGTGCTTGAGGCCGGTGGCGAAGATCTGAATGATGATGGGGAGAACTGGGAAATCATCACCGCGCCGTCTGCCTACGAAGCCGTACTGGAAGCGGTGAAGAAAGCTGGGATCGAACCAGCTTCTTCTAGCGTTGCCATGATTCCTCAAAACTACATCAAGCTGGAAGGCGCTGCCGCGAACACCATGATCCGTCTGATGGAAGCGCTCGAGGAACACGACGACGTGCAAAACGTGCACTCTAATTTCGATATCGACCAGAAGCTTCTGGAAGAGGTTGCTGGCTGATTTTTTATTGCGCCATTGGAACGAAAAAAGCCGCCTGTCGGGCGGCTTTTGTGTTGAACGATGGATGGCTCGGGCCTTCTGGGACTGATAAAAGAAGTTTCGGAAGTATGCACTTTACGCAACCCTGTGTACATTTCCACTTGCCTGATGGATTAAGCCTGATATAGCCTTGCAAACTAAGAGTCAGTGAACTTTGGTGTAACCCTTTCACGGCGGTTGGCATCTATATTGCTTTCGGTCGTTAAATCGTAGGCAGGTGGGCACAGTGCCCTTCGTAACTTTGAGCAGCCCAGGCGGTTACCGCAAAATTGCATACAATCTAGTGTCGGATGGAGACTACTTTTGGGGAGGTTTACGTAAAATGGAGGACAAAGCAAAGCAGGAAGAAATGGAGCGCATAGCCGCCGAAATGGCCAAGGACCCAGAGGTTCTCAAAAGCGTGGCCGATTCGCGTGCTGCATTTGAGCAGGGGCGTACCCTTACATCCGCTCAGGCGCTTCCCAGCAAGACTCGTAGACGAGCTGGGTAGTTCGATGGATGCGCGTCTCGTCGAATGGGCTGAACCTGCATTCTTCAGGTTCATCAAGATTGCCACCAATCAAGACCGCGCGGACGTACGTGAGGAGATTGACCGCGTGGAAGCTGGGCAAGAGGATGCAGAGACGCACGTCCTCTTTTCCTATCCCCAAAAGAGTT
>WNFC01008773.1_pt1 | contig 14178 bp, 12 predicted proteins | sample 5400541 | NCBI WGS metagenome assembly WNFC01 (sample SAMN13153342, study PRJNA577476) | soil metagenome | isolation source: 120 cm saprolite under Douglas fir tree site 2 hole 2 replicate 1 | place: USA:California | collected 2015-04-18
CGTAACGCGGCCATGACACTCCGGAAAGTAGTTCAATCTGATCGGAACACGTTCTGGAGGTGAGATTTCAACCGTAATGAATCGCACGAGACGGCCATTGCATGAATTGCACTTGACTATCCCGCCTCTCCATTTCCAACTTTGGGACGTGTGCTCAGCTGCGGTGGGGGGTAGCAGGCCATGCCAATTCGTCCATTCATACAATCCGGAGCGTTCGAACCGGAAGTGATTGCGGTGATGAGTGAAGCTTTCGACGCCGCGTGCAAAGAACTTGACGAGTCTGGTCAACCGAGAGTGGCGCGCGAAGTCATCGCCGCACGCATTATTGCAGCGGCAAGAATTGGCGTGCGTGACCCGGTTCGCTTGCGAGCAGCAGCACTTGGGGAGCGGCCAGGCGAAAAAGACTAACTGTGCCGCCACCGCGGTGCGTGGCGCCGTCAGCGGACCGCGAATACCAGCTTGCCCTGCAGGTGGCGTGACTCACTCACTCGATGCGCTTCGCCGGCGTCGGCGAGCTTGTACCTGACGATCGTGGGCGGCCGCACCGCGCCGGCATCGAGGAGCGCGAGCATCCGTTCAAGATGGACGCGGTCCCGTTTAACGTTTGGGCGCAGCGTTTCAACATCGTTGCGGGGCGGCCGAAACCCTTCGGGCGCCGGAGCAATCCAGACCAGTCGACCGCCGGGCCTCAACACCGCGTAGCACCCGGCCCGGACATCGCCGCCAACCGTGTCGAATACCACGTCGCAGTTGGAAACTGCCGTAGCAAAGTCCTCAACCTGATAGTCGATCACGCGATCGGCCCCGAGACCGCGCACATAGGAATGATTGCCGGCGCTTGCCGTGGTGATCACCGTGGCGCCAAGATGTTTGGCAAGCGCAATGCCGAATCCGGCAACGCCGCCGGCGCCACCCTGGATCAGGATTGTCTCACCCGATTTAAGTCGCGCCGTGTCCTCAATGGCCCACAGCGCCGTGAGACTGGTGAGCGCCATCGCGGCGGCTTCTGCGTGGCCGAGGCGGTCTGGCTTGCGAGCGATGATCGCGGCCTTGATGGCGATCTTCTCCGCATAGGCTCCTTCGACACCTTGCTCGGTTACTCCGAACACAGCGTCCCCGACGGCGAGGTCGGTGACGTCGTCCCCCACCGCGCTGACCACGCCCGAGAAGTCGCGGCCCAGGATGTGAGGGAAGGGGATGTCGCCATAGGCGCCGCCGCCTCGCCTCACCTTGTAGTCGGCCGCATTGACGCTCGCCGCATGAATGTCGACCACCACTTCGCCCGGCGCGGCGGTGGGGTCCGGCGCCTCACCGTAGCGCAGCATCTCCGGTCCGCCATGGCCTGTCAGCAGCACCGCTTTCATCGCGTCCGCCTCCCGCAGTACCTTGCGATCAGATCGCTCGCGAGCACAAGTTTCTCCGTTGCCGGAGGCTGACCGGCCCGTCGGCGTCGGCGCGTTTGTGACGGGCGAATCCGACTGGCCGCGACATCGTCGATGCAACTTAGTGAAGCGAAATTGCCATCCCGCTCAGGTCGACGTTGGCTATCAATCCGACCTGCCGGCCACTCAACGACAAAACGGCGCCCTTGTCGTTTTTCAGGACGATCACGCCACCTCCCGCCACAAGCGCAGCACCTGCACCGGCGGCGCCGTATACGCCTGCGACGTCCGATGGCCTGAAAATGTAATACGTTTCCGACGCGCCGAACACAAGGCCCGCGCTCAAGCCGCCGACCGACAACGGGTATCGCCGGCCGTGAAATGTCAGCGTTCCGCGACCGCCGGAGCCCCCGATGAACCAGCCTGCTTTCAACACCGAAATCCGGATCGTACCACTGTCCGCATAGCTCGCCGACGGAACGCTTGCGCCAAGGATCGCGATCAGACCGATAAGACCTGTACGAAATTGAGACATTCGCATGTTGGAGTTCTCCCCTCACCGTTGATTCGTAGCCCGCATGGAGCGAAGCGCAATGCGGGAACAGCCACGCCGCGGGCACGGCCTGTCCCGGATTACGCGGAGTTTATCATCGGGCCGGCCGAAGGCCGGACCCGGTGGCTCCATCCGGGCTACGGGGCACTGTGCTTGGGCGTGACCAGCGCCCGCGAACAACGCAAGGCCGATCAGGCATTACGTAGGCCGAAAAGTGGCCGGAGCCGCCCCGGCCGCAGCCGCCCGGACCCGATTTGGCGCCGGCAAAGGATGCGCCAGCGCAGCCCGATCTCGAACGCATCGAACCACCAATGCGAGCATCGGTGCGGCCGGCCGCCCGCCAAAGCAGAACGGGGCGTCCTTGGGACGGATACGACGCAATCGGCGCAGCGATCCTTCTTTTCGTTCTCGCCTTATGGGTTCTTCATTTCTTATTGCCCGCTCCGCCTCCAACCGACGTGCCCTGAGCGTGGTGAAGCGATTCGATGAAAGCGACCATATGCGCGCTCGGTCATTCCGGGGCGCCACCGAAGGTGGCGAGCCCGGAATTCATAGCACTCGGCCGGTGGTTATGGATTCCGGGCTCGCCGCATCCGATCTCGGGTTTACCCGGGATCGGCTGTCATCTCTCACGCACCTTGGCTGCGTCTATTGAAGCGGTGCGGTCGCGGATAATGTCAAAAGGCGGCCAAATTTCTGGCCAATTGCAGAGTTCGTGTTGGTTGCAGCAGCTTGGTGTGGAGGGTCAGCATGAGAATCACCGTCGGAACGTTCAGCGCGATCATGGGCGCGACGCTGGGCGCGCTTGTGGTAGCCACGACGGTGGCTGCGCATACGTCGGCTGAGACGTTGCGGTTCGCCATCATGCGAAATGGCGAACAGATCGGCACCCATGCGATCGAGATCAGCCGCACGGGACCGGAGACCAACGTCCGCATTACAACCGACCTCAGCGTGAAAGTCCTATTCATCACGGCCTACCGGCTGCAACACAGCGCCACCGAGCGCTGGGTGAACGGTCAGTTGGTGGCGTTCGATTCGACCACCGACAACAATGGCGTGCGCCACAAGGTCAGCGCGCTGGAGGTGCAGGCCGACGGCAAGACCCGTCGCGTCGATCAGAACGTCTTGCCAGCGAGCCTGTGGAATCCGGAGCTTATGCGGCGCAAGACCGCGTTCGACACCCAAGACGGGCAGGTCGACCCCATCTCGGTGACCGACAACGGCACCGAGGACTTAAGCTTCGGCGCCCGCGCCCTGAAAGCGCATCACTACGAGATCAAGGGCCGCTATTCGCAGGACATCTGGTACGATGAGCACGGGCGCCTGGTGCAGGTGAAGCTGATCGGTAGCGACGGTTCGGTGATTTCGTACACGCCGATCTGATGGGCACGGGCAAGACCGCTATGGGACGAGGTTGGATGTGGTGCGGCCGCCGGTGCGATCACGCACGGGGCGCCGATGATCCAGGGTAGCCGCGGCACGGAAATCGGACGACATTGATTTCGTTGGGAATTCCAAAATTAGTTCGTTTCCACAAAATCCGCCCCCAACAGCTCCTAGATGGTATTTTTATACCTTAGTCGGCCGTCGTCTGCGCGTGGGTGGTCTCCCAGAACACATCCCGGCGTTGTTCAGCTACAAATCAATTGGCAAGCAAGATTGATAGGTGAGTAGGCTCGATCATCCGCGGCGAAGTGTTCGTTGAGCCGGACGCTCGCCTCGATATCGCGCAATAATCGCGCCAGCGCCGGCCTTGCGATTGAGAAATAGGCGATTGCGCAGATCTTCACCATCGCGACGCGAGCGACTCGCCGTCAGGACCCACCACAAACCGCCTCGCCGTAACGTCGGCGAGGGCGGTCGACCGGACCTTGCCGTTCTTGAACCTCGTCGCGTTACTTCAGTCCGACCGGGCTGGCATCATTCTTGTACCCAAGCGGCTGCTGGTCCACCCGTGCATGTCTGAAAGGCATTCAATTGTATCGAGCCATGATTGTGATCACCTTCACCGCTACCCTTGCGGCGTGCGGGAAAGGTCCGGAAGGTGCAAAGGGTGATCCGGGGCCGGCGGGACCCCCGGGCGCAAGAGGCGAGGCCGGACCGGCGGGACCACCTGGTCCCCCTGGAGCGTCCGCCGCCGTGCGGATCGTCCGCTCAAACTGCGATGCAGCGAGTTGCGCGGCCCAGTGCAGCGATGATGAGGTGCTGCTGATTGCCTATTGCGGCGCCGCCAGAAATGCAGCCATTTTTCCGACCGAGCGCTCTGCATCGTGTCGTCCTCGCACCGCGGCGAACAATCCGCTGATCGCGGCCTGCCTGAAGGCCACATCTCCATGAGCCGCAGCTCGACGCTCCCAGCTCCGGCGCGTTAGAGATCGCCGGCGCCAGCGAGGCTAGGAGCGTTCCGATCGGTTGGCATCACCGTAGGGTGGGCACGCTTCGCTTTGCGCACCCTACGGCGCTTCCATACGACCGGGAACGCGCCCTATCGTCAACGGCGGAGGCGCCGGACAAATCACTTCGTCTACTTGACGACGCCTTAGTTCGTTCAAAGCTCTATACCAAGTTCCTTGAGGGCGGGCGCGAGTTTGGGATCGAGCCGGATCGCCTCTTTGAAGTCGCGGACGGCGCGGTCGTTTTCACCCTTTGCGCGGTAGGCGCGGCCACGATTGTCGTAGGCATTCGCGAGCTTGGGATCGAGCCGGACCGCCTCGGTATAGTCGGCGATAGCGTGGTCGTTGTCGCCTTTAGCGCCGTAGGCTAGGCCACGAGTATTATAGAAGGCCGCGTACTTGGGATCGAGCTTGATCGCCTTGGTATAGTCGGCGATGGCGTGCTCATTATCGCCCTTGGCGCGGTATGCGCGTCCACGATTGGCGTAGGCGCCCGCAACCTTGGGATTGAGCCTGATCGCTTCTGTATAGTCGGCGATAGCATGTTCGTTGTCGCCCGTAGCGCCATACGCAACACCACGGTTATTGTAGGCGATCGGGTATTTGGGATCGAATCGGATAGCCTCGCTGTACGCGACGATGGCGTGTTCGTTGTCGCCCTTGGCGCCATACGCGAAACCGCGGGAAAATGCATACTTTGGATTGAACCCGGCGCCCTCCTGGGAATAAGCGATAACGCGATCGACCTCGCCCTTCAGCATGTGCTCTATATTCTCGCCCCCGGCCATCTGCGGATTGGAGGGCGTAAGGCTATGTTGCCGTTCGCGTTTGCGGATGAGCGAACTTGCCAGAGCAAACGCATCACGCAGATTCGCGGTGCGGCGCAACGCCGTGTTGAAGAAGGCGTCGCCGAAGTAGGTCCAATCGTTTCCATTTTTGCAGCCGAACGATGTGTGGTCGGCGTCTGCCGCGGTGATGACCAGCGTGTCGGGATCGGCAAGCGGGCGGATGAAAACTCCGGAATAGCATGCTGAAATGATCACGACGCGGTGGCGTACACGCGTCTCGTTAAGCACGGTGACGAGATTTAGCGGCGACAACGTCTCCTGACGGGTCCCAGCCTTGACCTCAAGGCCGGCCTGGGCGCCATGAGATGTCAGGATCAGAACCAGGATGTCGTTTTCAACGTCCATCGCCTCGGAGGCTGACTGCAATGCCGCTGCGACCGTCGCCAAATTCGCATCATCGCGGCGCTTGGAATTGGCGCGCACGATGACGGGACTGCCGCCGAAACGGTCGGCCACGATCCGGGCCGCGCCATTCGCCTCGCTCTCGAACACGCCTTGATCGCCGTACAGGCCAAACGCTGCGACGACGACCTTCGGCTTGAACGCGGCGCCGTGCGAGGCAGATGAAAGAGCGAATAATAGAGAGGCGGCGAGCCACGACGCTCGCCCAATACGGCTACCATCAAATCTTCTTCTGTCTGGCGACTTTCTCGGAAATCTCTCACGCATCGCTGTTCTTCCGTGGCTTGGCTTGGCGGATCGTTACCCTCGTCGTGTTGCCATGCGTACCCCGTCGCCATCATCCTCAATCGAAACCGGCAGCGCACGTTGCGCCGTGCACCTCTTTTAATGTCGGTGACGAGGGAATGCGCTGCGCAGTTCTATCGCGCTTTGCAGCGGTTCTTCGAAACCTGCTGCGGCTTTCGAGAGACTGGAATGTCGCCTTCGGGGAAGTCTCCGGTCAGCGAGGCCTATGCTCTCAGTCGCTTGAATAAAGTCGGCAAATCGGAATTCCGTTCCGTTCAGGTCCTATTTATGTGCCGATATTTTGCATGAATGCACGAGTATCGATTCGATGAAACCAATCATTTGCGTGGCGCATCCGCAAATCGAGGCTCAGTATTCCCCGGCGCCACCAAAGATGGCGAGCTCGGAATCCATAACCCTCGGCCCATGGTTATGGATTCCCGGCCCGCCGCATCCGATCTCGGGTTTACCCGAGATCGGCACCATGAGATGCGCACATCGGCAACAGCCGGTGTGCGGCGGCGCCCTGTAATGACGCCGCATATGATTCGAATCTGCGGCAGCACATTTTACTTCATTGCAGGACGGTCGCCTGAGCCGCCGGAGGCCGCGGCGATGCGTAACCTGGGGCAAGCGCGTCGCTGCCGGCAACGACATGCCGCCCGCACCTAAAAAAAAACACCCAACCTACAAAGAACATTAAACGTGTTTGTACGTTAACCAACCACTCAACAGGAAAGCGGAACGATTTCCGCAGGAGAGATAAGCATGTGGAACTCTAAGAAGTACTCAGCGATAGCAGTCCTCGGCGTGGGTCTCGCAGTTGCGGCCGCCAGTCCGGCTTCGGCTTGCGGATTCGGTTGGGGCGGCGGGTATGGTTACGCCGGTGGCTACGGCGGCTGCGGTGGTGGTTACGGCTACGCCGGCGGCGGCTGCGGCGGCGGTTGCGGTGGTGGTTACGGCTACGCGCCCGTCGGTATCTTCGGTTACGGCGGTGGCTACGGCGGCGGATGCGGCGGTTACGGCTACGCGCCGATTTACGGCGCCGGCTACGGTGGTGGCTGTGGTGGTTACGGCGGTGGCTATGGGTACGCCGGTTATGGCGGTGGCTACGGCGGTGGCTACGGCGGTGGCTACGGGTACGGCGGTGGCTACGGCGGATGTCATGCGCGCCACCACGTGCATGGCTACGGCGGTTATGCTTTGGCGTATATGCCTCGCCACTATCGGTCGGGTTACGCGTACGCGGCCTACACTCCGCGCTATAAGAGCTACGCGGCCTACACCTCGCGGCATCACCGGCAGCTGTATGCTTCCGTGCATCATCCGATGAAGCGCCACCTTCTCGCTTCTGTGAAGCAGGTCACGCGTCACGGATAATGATCAAAGGATCGCACGCTTCGGATGAAGCGAGCGAAAGGTACATCACCTGAGGATGTGCAAAGAGCACTCGAAATAAACGCAAGACGACGAGCGCTGTGGATTCCACGGCGCTCGTTGAGACGAGACGCTAGACCTGGCCTGCCGTCGGCGTGACCCGGCCACGCGTCGAAAGCCGAAACTCCATCATCACGCGGCCGGTCGTCCGAATATCAGGACGCCCGGTCGCGCGATTGCGCGGTAACGAGAACCATCCGGCAGGTGAGGGCCGGTGAGTATCTCTGCCGGCGCCCTGGCCGAGCAACCTCATTCGACCATCACTTAAGAGTCAGGCCGCTATCGTATCTGGCGCTACTTCGACATGTCAGGCTTGTCGGCCATGGCAGGGCCGCTGATTTGATTGAGAGTTGTCAGCGTAGACTTTTTGGCAGTGAAGGCGTCACCGTACCTTGACGTCGCGGCCGGACGCGCCACATAGGCGACACGAGCCATCAACACATGGCAAGTACCGCTCTTCCACATGAGCGGAGCCACGGGGTGCGCAAATGCGGTCCCGTGGCTCTTTGTTTTCATCGCCGCGAGTTGCTGCAAGCGGCGGACCACGCCCACGGCGTCGTGGCCCGGCTCGTCCCGGCCACCTCGATTGTTTTTGCCGCTACGTGATTCCATGCGATCGAAATCCGCTCAGTCAGGCCTACGCCATCTCCAGCGAGCATGCTAACTTCTATCAGCTCGACGTTGGTCATAATCGCTTAGGAGGAGAACCATCATGCTTTACCGAATCTCGCTCGGCGCTGCCGTGCTGTTGGCAGCGCTGTGCGTGACGATTGTGGATTCCCAGGCGTGGGACGACTCGAAATATCCCGACTTGGGTGGGCAATGGCGCCCGATCGGCGGCCCCGGGCGGTTTGACATGAGCAAGCCTGCCGGCCGCGGGCAAGAGGCACCACTGACCCCCGAGCATCAGGCAATCTTCGAGGCCAACCTCAAGGATCAGGCCCAGGGCGGACAGGGCACGACCTCGACATATACGTGCATCTCGCCGGGCATGCCTCGCGTCACGAACGGGTACGGCGAGATCGAGTTTGTGGTGACGCCCAACACCACTCACATTCTCATCCGCCACATCGACGACGACCGCCGCATCTTTACCGACGGGCGCGAATGGCCTGAGGACCTCGATCCGACTTTTCTCGGCTATTCGATCGGTCAATGGATCGATACGGACCGCGATGGCCGCTACGATGTGCTTGAGGTCGAGACGCGCGGACCTTTCAAAGGTCCTCGCGCGTTCGACGGCAGCGGGCTGCCGCTGCACGCGGATAATCAGACCGTCGTCAAGGAACGAATTTACATCGACAAGGCCGATCCCAATGTGGCCCACGACGAAGTCACGGTGATCGACCATGCTTTGACGCGGCCCTGGACAGTGATGAAGAACTATCGCCGCAATCCCAATCCGCGACCGCGATGGACCGAGGAAAATTGCAGCGAGAACAACCATATCGCCGTAGGCAAGGAAGACTACATGCTGAGTTCGGATGGCTTCCTGATGCCGACCAGGAGGGACCAGGCGCCGCCAGATTTGAGATACTTCAAGCAAACGCGCAAGTGAGGACCGCAGAAGCAGAAAACGCGGCAACTGACGGCTGCTGGTCGCTCGCTTCAGCCAATCTGAAAGGATTGGAGCATCGCGAAAAGCGACAAAGTGGATTCGTGCCGACGTTAGGATGATGTAGGGGCGACCCTTGTGGTCGCCCTGGCGCTGGCGCATGGAATGGACGGTTTGAGATGGCCCTTGACCTCCCTGTCGCCCGACGGGCGCCCCCGCGCTGGGCTTCCACGATAAGAGCCTGGAGAAGGGGCCAACATGACGTGTCTATTAGTCAAGTCACGGACACGTGGTGTGCAAACCGGGCGACCACAAGGGTCGCCCCTACAGCGGGCAATGTTGGCGGACGCTCCTTGTGCACACCCCTCCGACGTTATGGCTTTGGGTCGATGCTCGATATGTCGCGTTCGCCAGCCGTTGGGGACGCCAGCGCAGGCGGCACTTGACGCCTCAGTGCGCTGCCCGCTCAAAAATCCGGCCTGTCCGCATGCGGAAGGTCTCCTTGCTGATGATGAAATGAAAACGTGTTATCGGCGCAGACGATTTCCGGGAAATCGCCGCGGTCGCGCAAATAGATCATGACCGCAGTCCATGGCATCGTGAAGGCGCCCTGATCCTCGATCGTAAAATCGACCCGCAGGTATTTGTCCTTATAGTCGGGGTCATAAGGTCCGCCGGCCCGCCGATTTTCCTTTACGCCGCGTTGCATCGCGTCTTTCGCGTCGTCGTAGCCGACCAACCGGTAACGTTCGACGACATGCAGCTTGTCGGTGTAGGGCGTGCCGAACAGGTCGATCATCGCATGGGGACGATCGGTCCTGACGCCCACGGTGTCGATCACCAGCGTATCGCCTTCATAGTGGCCGACGGCATCCCCATGCCAGGATGGCGTCACCTCCACCGGATGCGGCTCGTTCATGCGGACGCGGCGAACTTCATGATTCTCGTTGAACAGCATCACGACCTGGCCCGGCAGCTGCAGCATCTGCATGGCGCTGTGCTTGAAGAGATACGGTACGGGTTCGGGCCAGCACGTGTTCGACGGGCTTGGAAAGGTCAGGCCGGCAAGCGAGAGTTCGCCCTTCTTCTTCACGACGTCAGCAGCCCACGGCTGCAAGATCGGATTCTTGTAGTCGCCGACCAGCGAGCTGTAGTCGCTCACGCCAGTCCCCTTTTCGCGCGACAGATTTCTGACCGGACCCGGACCAGATGCCGGCGGTATGAACCAGGGAAGGTTGCCGTGACGCCATATGCCGGAGAAATCCGGGATAGACGCGGCGCTTTGCGCGCCAGGACTGGCGGGCGCGGCTGTCGGCGCGAACTGCTGCGCCGAGGCGAGGGTGATTGCCGCCACTGTCGCCAGTAACAGAAAATGCCGCTGCATATTCATGTCGACCTCCCCTTCATGGTCTACTCACGATGCGCGCCCTCATGAGGTCGCGGTGCCGTCGATACTATACCAAAATCGGAACCGTCGGGTTGCCGGCCGCTATACCGACGAACCTCTTTCGGACGACGGTCCGCAGGGCAAGTTTACAGTCACCGACCTAGGGATGATGTAGGGGCGACCCTTGGGGCGACCCTTGTGGTCGCCCTGTTACCGGCGGACGCAATCGGGGCATGCGGTGCGCAAAGTAGGGGCGACCACAAGGGGTCGCCCCTACAGCCGGCAACGTTGGGGCGATGGGCTTGGGTTTAATCATTATCGCGGAGACGGGAGTTGCGAATTGGGTGGCGTCGCGGCCACGACTCGCCGGCGGGCGCCGCAAGCGGGCTGCGCGGAGCCCCTCTGCAAAGCTCTGTTTTCGCTTGCAAAAAAAGGGGTATTTCGTTTTGCCAAAATGGTGGAAGCGGGGCGACGGCATTTGGCCGCTGTGTCGGGAACACGACGCGTGCCGCAACGTTGGATTCAATGCGTGAGGTTCCCACATGGCCTCACGCGCCCCCGGCGCCTTGGCCCCTAGACACCACCCTGGCGTCGGGGGGGAATGCCGTCGGTTCCCTTCGGCGGCCTATCTCCTTCGTCCTCGCCCTCGACATGCGCTTTGCGCCGCTGTAAAAACAGAATAGATATTCTGTTTACGGAGACTGGCGGTGCAACCCGGACGCTTCAGCCGGACAGCAGAATTCATGGCCCTGTTTCGCGCGCTGGAGTCGGCGCGACCGGCTGGCGAGGCGCTCTTTCGCGATCCGTTTGCGGAGGGTTTCATCGATCCAGCCCTGCGACGGCTGGTGCGGTGGTCGGCCGTGCCGATGATGGGACTGCTGCTTCGCGTGTTCATCGACAGGTTCTGGCCGGGTGCACGCACATCGGGGGTGGCGCGTACGCGGCTGATCGATGACTGGGTGGCCGAGGCAATTGCAAAGGGTTGTCGGCAGCTTGTGGTGCTCGGGGCGGGCTTCGACAGTCGTGCCTGGCGGCTGCCGGACCTGTCCGGTCTGCTGGTTTTCGAGGTCGACCACCCGTCGACCGCCGCCGAGAAGTCGGGCCGCCTCCAGGCGCTGGGCGCCGATCCGTCACGTGTCGTTTCGGTCGCTCTCGACTTCGATCGCGATCGACTTGCCGATCGCCTGGCCACCGCAGGATTCGACGCGACGAAAGTGACGATTGTGGTCTGGGAAGGTGTCACAAACTACCTGACCGAAAATGCTGTGCTGTCGGTATTTGCCTGGGCCGGAACGCTCGTCCCGGGAAGCCGGCTCGCGTTCACCTACATCCACCGTGGCGTCCTCACCGATCCGACGAGGTTCGAAGGTGCGCCGCGAATCATGCTTGCAGTGTCGAGCGCCGGCGAACCCTGGACGTTTGGTTTGTATCCGCAATCCTTAGCGAATTCCCTCGCGCCATTCGGGCTGCAATTGCTCGAGGATCTGGGGGCCGACGACTACCGGGCGCGATACTTCGGGAAAAGCGCCGCCAGGATGCGCGGCTACGCGTTCTACCGCGCCGCCCTCGCAGCGGTTAAGCGCCCCGATGCCTAGGATCACGCGCGCCCGCGCGGACATGCGGCGTCGCCAGATCATCGAGGCGGCGCTGGTCTGCTTTGCACGACATGGCTTTCACAAGACCACGATGCAGGACATCGTGAAGCAGTCAGCGCTGAGCCCGGGAGCGATCTACTGCCATTTCGGCGGCAAGCACGACATCATTGTTGCGGTAGTTGAGGAACGTCATCGACGCGAAACGGAATTGCTCCAGCGCGCGTCCGGCAAAGAGAGTTTTGCCTCCGCTATTGACGACCTGATGAAGAATTTCATTGCCGTCTTGGATACTGCCGAGGAGCGGGCATGGCGGAGACTGACCATTGCGCTCTGGGCCGAGAGCCTCCATGATCGCCGCCTCGCGGTCGCGGTGCGTCAAGGCGTTGAAGCGCCGCGCGTGATGCTGGCCGACATGATCCGGCAAGCCAGAACCCGCGGCGAGCTTGCGGCCGGTCTGAACGACGATGCCATGGCGCGCCTCCTGATCGCCGCTTTTCAGGGACTCGTTCTCCAGCAGGCGTGGGACGCCCGCGTCGATGCCGCAGCTTGCGCCGACGCGCTGGCGGTGCTCATCGCATCACCCAGAGCTTCGGGCAATCGCGGCCGGCGCGCGCCGCGATCCACGGAGGCGCCGGAACATGCGGTCGCGGCGAATGTACGGCGCGGATATCGTGCGAAACACGGCGGCGGCATTGTATAGCTTTCCGCCGCCGACAGTTTCGGTGAACCCCACGATCGCGGTCACCGACTTGCTTGCGAGAGGAGCAAGCAGCGCTACCAGCTTACCCGCCTGGGTCGGAGCAAACCACATCCTCCAAGCGAGAAAGAGCAGGTAGGCGACCCCAAAGACCTTCATGACGGTGAAGATGACGGCAAACGTCTGGGCCACAACAGCAAGTCCTCCGACCGCAAAGCTCAACGAGATCGCCTCGCCGATCCACATTGCCGCCAGGAACGGTAGAACGTCGCGTAAGCCGTTCGTCAGAACTCGCGCGACGAGAGTGCGATACTCGGCCCCGGCGAGCCTGCGGCGACGACATCCGCCATCGGCGTCAATTGCTGTCGAAGTTCACCGCGTAGTAGCCGACCGAGCCGGTTTTCGAGGTGTCCTTCCACTGGTGCGGGGTCTTTGCAGGGATCGTGATCACGTCGCCCTTGGTCAGATGATGACTCACCCCGCCCTCGATACCGGTCCCGCGCGTCTGGCCGGGGGCGGTTACCTTCGGGTCGACCATCTTGCCGCCGGTGACGAACTCCGCTTCGCCATCCACGATGATGAACACGTGGTTGGTGTTGTCGTGCATCTCGGCGCCGCGCTGCACGCCGCGGTTGGCGATGACGATCAAACCTTCATCCTCGATGATGCGCCCGCCCTTGACGAAAGCGGCCGCAACCTTGTCGTGGTCTATGTAGTGGACGCGCGGCGGAAAACCGGCGGCAGTTCCCAGAGTTACCAGGGCGGCAGTCGAGAGTATCGCGGCGAGTGCGAGCAGGTATTTCATGAGCGGTCTCCCCTTTTGAGTTGACGTAATGCACGGTCAGCGTAGTCCAGATACGCAGGGACGCAATGCCCCATCGTCATGGGTTACGCCCCGGAAAGCGGAGAGAGGAGAGAGGCTGCTGCCGCAATGCACGAGTTTGCAAATGACCCAGGCTGTGGGAAAACTCCGACGTTGTTTTGGGAAGTAGAATTTTCGTCTCAATTTCAGAGATACGGAAACCCGCAGCACTCAGAACATCCGTCAGGCGGCCACCCAGAGAGAAAACAATTCTCAATAGATTTCGCGCAGGGACGTTTTCACACACCCTGGACCCATAAGAGACATACAGCGCCCGGCTTTTCGATCACCTCGCTCAATGCTGCCGTCACCCCCGGCACGAACGACCGCCACGGGGCTGATTGATCGGTGGATGTGAATTCCGAGCGCTACTTCGCGCGCCTCCACACGACGTCGCTGCTCGTTCCCGCCGTGGTAGCGGGGTTGGTGTACTTGAGTTCGTCCGCCGAGAGCGAGGTGATGATCCGCTTTAGGCTTCCCCCATTCAGATTGGGAAACGACCCCGCCTCGATATTCGTGGTCAAAGTCTTGCTGGCTTCGTCCACCGACCAGGTCCCGAAGTAGGCGATTATTCCCTGGACAACGGCCTTGTTTTCTTCCGCAGTCCCCTCATTGACGTTGTTGACCGCAAATTTCGGAATGCTGGCGCGCGATATCAGGAACGAAAAGCGGCCACTTACATCGAACATTACGAGGCCCTTCACGTTCGGACCAAAGCGGTCTGACTTGGTACCGTCCTTGTTCGTGTCGATTCCCGACACATACGTCCAGTTCCCGAC
>WNFC01008931.1_pt1 | contig 14172 bp, 13 predicted proteins | sample 5400541 | NCBI WGS metagenome assembly WNFC01 (sample SAMN13153342, study PRJNA577476) | soil metagenome | isolation source: 120 cm saprolite under Douglas fir tree site 2 hole 2 replicate 1 | place: USA:California | collected 2015-04-18
GCAGGATTTCCATGCGGTCCTGCAAAGGCTGCGGAATCGTGTGCAGGACGTTCGCCGTGCACACGAACATGACTTTCGAGAGGTCGTACTCCACGTCCAAATAATGGTCCGTGAACGAGTGGTTCAGTTCCGGGTCGAGCACTTCCATCAGCGCCGCCGACGGATCGCCGCGGAAGTCCGTCGACATCTTGTCGACTTCGTCCAGCACAAAGATGGGGTTCACCGTGCCGGCCTTCTTCATCATCTGGATGACTTGGCCGGGCAGTGCGCCGATATAGGTGCGGCGATGGCCGCGGATTTCGGCTTCATCACGCACTCCGCCGAGCGAAACGCGGACGAACTTGCGTCCGGTGGCATGGCCGATGGACATCGCCAGGGAAGTTTTGCCCACGCCTGGAGGCCCCACGAAGCACAGAATCGAGCCCTTCGGATTCTTCACCAGTTGGCGGACGGCAAGAAATTCCAGGATCCGCTCTTTGACCTTCTCGAGGCCGTAGTGCTCTTCATTCAGAATCTTCTCCGCGGCTTTGATGTCGCGAATTTCCTTCGATTTCTTTTTCCACGGTACCGCCAGCAGCCAATCCAGATAATTGCGGCTGACCGTAGACTCCGCCGACATCGGCGGCATGAGCTCCAGGCGCTTCAGCTCCTGGATCGCTTTCTCATGGACCTCTTTGGACATCCCGGCGGTGTCGATCTTCTTTTTCAGCTCGTCGATTTCGCTTTTTTCGCCTCGCCCTAGCTCCTTCTGAATGGCCTTGAGCTTTTCGTTGAGGTAATACTCTTTTTGCGCGCGCTCCATCTGGCGCTTCACGCGCGTGTTGATGTTGCGGTCGACGTTGAGCTTCTCCAGTTCGATTTCCAGGATGTCGCCGATGCGATTCAGCCGCTCGACGGGATCGACGGTCTCGAGCAAATCCTGTTTTTCATCCACCGGCAGTTGCAGGTTGGCCGCAATGGTATCCGAGAGCCGTGCGGGATCATCCACGCGCGCGGCCGCGATCATCGTGTCGTAATTCAGGCTTTGCGAAAGCTTGATGAATTGCTCGTACAATCCAGTGATCTTCTGCACCGTCTGCTCGACTTGTGGCGATGGCTCCACACGCGCGCCCAGCAGGCGTACCGTGGCGCGGAAGAATCCTTCCTCCGTGGCGATCGACAGGGCCCGCGCACGCTCCACGCCTTCCACGAGAACTTTGATGTTGCCGTCGGGAAGCTTCACGCTCTGGACGATGTTGGCAAGCGTTCCAACCGCATAGATTTCTTCCGGTTTGGGATCGTCCACCGACGCGTCGTGCTGCGTGGAAAGGAAGATCTTCTTGTCGCCGGCCAGCGCTTCTTCGAGAGCACGCACGCTGGCTTCACGGCCGACGATAAATGGAGTCATCTGTTGCGGAAAGATGACCATATCGCGCACCGGCATCATGGGCACGCGCTTCATTTCTTGTTTTTCGCGAGTGAACATTCGGTCCCCTGGATTCTGCTCATGCGGCCCTGGAATAGCCGCACTTTAATATCGAAGCCCGAGCGGCTTATCCGGCCTTCTCGAGCAAACTCCAATTGATTTCGCGGGTGCGGACCATGTCCGCGGTAACCACGAAGTCGCGCACCTTCCGCTGCATGGGAAGGTGGTACATCAGTTCCAGCATGAGGTCTTCTAGGATCATTCGCAAGCCGCGCGCGCCGACCTTGCGCTGAAGTGCCAACTCCGCCACGGTCTCCAGCGCGTCGTCCGTAAATCGCAGCCGCACGTTTTCGAATTCGAACAGCCGCTGGTACTGTTTCAGCAGCGCGTTCTTCGGTTCCGTCAGTATCTTGACGAGCGCGCCCTTGTCCAGATCGTTCATCACCCCCGCCACAGGCAGGCGGCCGACAAATTCGGGGATCAAGCCGTAGCGGATCAAATCGCCCGGCTGGACCTGTTCGAGCAATTCGGTGTTGCGTTTCTGCGGCGTCGTCGGCGCAGCATCTGTGTGGAAGCCCAGCGAGCGCCGCCCGGCGCGCTTCTCGATAATTTTTTCCAGGCCTACGAACGCTCCGCCGCAGAGAAAAAGAATGTTCGTGGTGTCCACTGGAGTAAATTCCTGATGGGGATGCTTGCGGCCACCCTGCGGAGGCACATTGGCAACCGTGCCTTCCAGTATCTTCAGCAGCGCCTGCTGCACGCCTTCGCCGGAAACGTCGCGGGTGATCGAGGGGTTCTCGTCCTTCTTGGCAATCTTGTCGATCTCATCGATATAAATGATGCCTTGCTGAGCCTTCTGGACGTCGCCGTCCGCCGCTTGCAGCAATTTCAGAATAATGTTTTCGACGTCTTCACCCACGTAGCCCGCTTCGGTAAGCGTCGTGGCGTCGACGATCGCGAACGGCACATCCAGCATGCGCGACAGCGTTTGCGCCAGCAATGTCTTGCCCGTGCCGGTCGGGCCGATCAGCAGGATATTGGACTTGCTCAGTTCGATTTCGCCCGGCTGCTTGTTCAGGAATATCCGTTTGTAGTGGTTGTACACCGCCACCGCAAGTTTCTTCTTCGTGCGGTCCTGCCCGATGACGTAGCCATCCAGGAATTGCTTGATCTCCGGCGGCCGGGGAAGCCGCTTCGTCGGTGCCGCCGTTTGTTCGCGCTTCTCATCTTCCAGTATGGTCTGGCAAACGCCCACGCACTCATTGCAGATGTACGCGCGCGGATAGTCCGAAGGCGAACTGATCAGCTTTTCGACCTGCTCCTGAGTTTTGTGGCAGAAGGAGCAGCGCAGCGGTTCGTCTGGGTTGAATTTTTTCACTAGTGTGAGGGCCTCGTCTCCGCTGGGCTTCGACGGAGTCTCTACCCACTATTCTAGGCCGATTTTTCCCCTGAGCGAAAGAGAAAGTCGAAACGATACTAACTTTTTGGAACCCGTGCTCTACCCCCGCTTCAAACCGCAAAGCACTACGTGACGCGAAATACTACCGGTGCTTATAAATGATCTCGTCGATCATTCCGTATTCCTTGGCCTGCTCGGGATTCATAATGTAGTCGCGCTCGACGTCCTTCTCGATGCGCTCCACCGGCTGGCCGCTGTGTTTTGCCAGCAGCGTATTGATCGTCAGGCGCATGCGTAATATCTCTTTCGCATGCAGGTCAATATCCGTCGCCTGTCCCCCCAGCCCGGACATCCACGGCTGGTGAATCAGGATGCGCGCATTGGGCAGCGCAAATCGCTTCTTGGCCGCGCCGCCGGCCAGCAGCACGGCCGCGATGGAAGCGGCCTGGCCGACGCAGGTTGTCACCACGTCCGGCTTAACGAACTGCATGGTGTCGTAAATCGCGAATCCCGCGGTGATCGACCCCCCCGGTGAGTTGATGTACAGCTGAATGTCTCTCTCCGGGTCTTCGGCCTGCAAAAAGAGCATCTGCGCCGTGGCCAGATTGGCCACGTGGTCGTCAATCGGCGTGCCAATAAAGATAATGTGCTCTTTAAGGAGCCGGGAATAAATGTCGTAGGCGCGCTCGCCACGGCTGGTCTGTTCCACCACCATCGGTACGAGCGTTGTTCCGCGATACTCGGGTTCTTCGGAATTTTTCATTTGGGTAAATGTTACTGGCACTTAGCCGGAGTGTGTCACTTTGAATCCGTCGCCGCGTTCGCTGCTGCAACGGTCTTGATCTTGGCATTCTGCGCAAGCCAGTCGAGCGTTTTATCGCTGCGCAGCTTAGCCTTCATCCTATCTAGCGTCCCCTGCTTTGTCAAACGCGCGCGAAGCGCTTCCGCTGATTCGCCACCATGGCTGGCCATGTGTTCCAACTCGTGCATGACCTCCTCGTCCGTCACGTCGATGTTTTCCGCCGTAGCGATGCGATCGATGATCAGTTCGGCCTTCACGTCATCCTTGGCGCGCTCTTCCTGGCGCCGCCGCAGCGTCACCCAGTCCACATTCACGGCGCGGGGATCAACCCCTTGCGTGGCCAGTGAGCGCACCACCCGCTCCAGACGCACATCCATTTGATGCTCCACCAGCGCCTCGGGTACAGGGAACTCGTGCAGCTTCACGATTTCCGCCAGTACCTTTTCGTGCAGCAGTTCCTTGTGCTTGTGATCGCGCTGGTGCCCCAGCCCTTCGCGAACTTTTTTCTTCAGTTCGTCCAGCGTGCCCGCCTCGCTGACGTCTTTCGCAAATTCATCGTTTAGTTCTGGCAGCTTTTTCGTTTTGATGCCCAGGACCTCGACGGCATAGTGATACTTCTTGCCGGCCAGCCTGGGATCCGGATAGTCCGTGGGATAGTCGACGTCAAAATTCTTGTGCTCGCCGGCGCTGGCGCCTTTCAAATTAGCGTTGAACGGCTCCATGGTTTCCTCCGCGCCTATATGGCAGAGCACGCTGTCGGCTTGCAGCGGATCGCCCCCCCCTTCCGGCGTGCCGAGGAGTTTCACCTGTGCAAAGTCGCCATCCTGAATCGCGCGGCCCTCGACGGGCGCAAACGCTGCGGCACGCTCGCGCGTCTCTTCGAGCGCTTTCGCCACGTCCTCGTCCGTGATGTCCATCGTGGGCATCTCGAACTCCAGGCCCTTGTAATTACCCAATTCGAATTCCGGCAGCACTTCGAAGACCGCGCGGAACTTCAGCGGCTGGCCCTCGTTGAAATCCAGCTTATCCACTTGCGGTTGCGAAACTGGGGTGAGCTTCTGTTCGGCCACGGCTTTTTCCACGCGCTCCGGCACCAGCGATTGCAGCACCTCTCCCTTGATGTCATCCGCGAACTTGCGGCGAATCAGTGAGATGGGCGCTTTCCCGCGGCGGAATCCCGGAACGTTTGCGACGCGCGCGAACTCCTTCGCGACACTCTCGATCTTTTTCGTTACTTCTTCTGCGGGAATCTCTAGTTCCAGTTCGCGGCGGCAGGTTGCTTCAGCCATGCAACAATCCTTTCCTGGGACGGCAATCGGTCTAGCAATGAAACGTTCGCTGGTCTCGACGGCATGCGGCCCGGTCTGTGGGAACGAACAACCCAGGCTTTTGTTTCAGGTGAGGCCAGCCAGGTGAGAATTCACCCTGCAACTCGAATTCTCAGTATAGGCGACGCTTCCAACACCGTCAATTCCATGCGCATGCCTCGCACTCGCTCAATCCGCAGCCGCGGGTTGGTTCAGCGCGCTGGTCAGGCCGGCATGTAGCAAACGGTGGAAGAGATGCTCGCCTGCTTCGCGACACACAGAGAGCCGGCCCGCAACGTAGGCGCGCGAGCCGAGCCCGCGCTGCACCGCGTCGCAGATGGTCTCGTCTTCCTCCTGCACCTTCTCACTGACTTTGATGCTTGCTTGATTCTTCTTCAAAGCCTTGTTGCTGATGTCCGCGAAGTAGTAGTCAAACACCACGGCGCATTTGTCTGCACCCATGGGAAGAACGAGATTCGTGTCCATCACGCCTTCGTAGGCGTTGATCATGAAATTCGGATAGATCCACAGGTAAAACGCGCGGCCCTGGCGGGTGGCGGCAACGCCTGACTTCGACTTGGAGTTTGAAGAAAGCGGGCTGGATTGCAAGCAGGCGCGCTCGAAATTCTCGATCGTGTACTTCGTGTACTCGATCACGCTGCTCAGCCCTTTGTGTGCGTGAGGAACGTGATAGCCGCCGTCGAGATAGTTGTCCACGTACACTTTCCAGTTGCAATTCAACGCGTAAACGCGGCGGTCAAAGTATTTCAATTTCTTGGCGAGCCGCAGCGGCGCGACAAGTCCCGGAACCGCCCCGAGAAAATCCCGCAGCGCCGCCGCGCGCCCATCCAGGTTCACAAATACAAAATTCTCCCAGGTGTCGACCTTCACCGGCACGAGGCCGTTCTTAGCGCGATCGAAATTGCACACGCCCTCGAATTCCACCATCCCTTTCAGCACCCCATCGTTCCCATAAGTCCAGCCGTGATAGGGGCAGCGAAACTGCTTCGCGCAACCTTCCGCCTCGGTCACCACCGCCGCCGCGTGATGCCGGCAAACGTTGTAGAAGGCGCGCAATTGGCCGTCTTCACCGCGCGCCACGACGATGGGCTCGCCCGCGAGGTCCGCGGTAAAAAAGTTCCCCTTTTCCCGCACCTGATCGGCCGGCCCCACCACCTGCCAGTTTTTCGCAAACACGCCCTGTTGTTCGAGTTCATGGATGTTCGGATCGAAATACCACGGCGAAGGGATCGTCCAGGCGTGATCCAGCGGATCATTCGGATTGTATAAATTGAGCAGGTCTCGTACGTCTCGCTCCATGAAATGCTCCTCGGGCGCCAGTGCTCGCCCTTCGACAGATGGATTGCCGCCCTCCCTTCATACGCTGAAACGCAACGCGAGAAAAGAGAAAATGGAACCGCGAGCCCAGCCCCCCAATTTCTATGCGTACCATTTGGCGCTGGCTTCGATGGCCGCCTTTCTTCTTTCTTTTGACTCTCTTGTTTCCTTCCGCCCTTGTTCCTCCCCACCTTCACTCACCACTGTCTTCGTTGCCCCGCTACCCACTACTCACTGCCAGCTACCCACTTCCCTTGCATGCCACAGCATCGCGCCCCCGCGCGGATGTGGCTCCCGGCCGCCTCATTCCCTGGCTGTTGGAATACGGGTCTCTAGCTTAACCAGACACTCATGATTGACTACTGACGGAAAGAACTTTTTCTAGAAGTTGTGGGACAAAAGAAGTAGGCTCTGACTGGAAATTATTGACCTTCACTGATTATCCCGCCCAATCATGGTGATGGCTTGGAGGGTGTTATGCGGCTTGTCCTCTTATTATCAGCCGTGGGCATCACAATTGTGGCTCTGCGCATTTTCTTTGCCCTCAAGACGGCCCACGCGGACGACCCTCAGCGTCAGAAAACATCGAGAGAAGAGAAGACGGTTCCCGCCAACACAGGTGTTCCTCTTTCGGGCGCAGATCCTCGCGGCGGCACAGGTACCGAGGTTGCAGCGCCTCCGGCGGTTTCCACCGGAACCAAGCGGGAGAAAGTTGAAAGGAAAGAAATGTGGGTCGATAGCCACTACTGTTGGGTGGTGCTCTGCAAGAATCATTGGTTTCATCTTCGGCAGAACCTTTTCTTCCGGCATAGGATCCCCCTTGTCGAGACCGACCCCGTCTCTCCTCGCCCTTCCCTCGAAGGCCGCTTCCGTGTCCAGTGCGATGACTGCCGCAAAGAGTATTTCTATAAACCCTCAGAAGTGCTCAAATACGAGCAGGAGCTTTCTGACTCTTTCACTCCGCATCCGCTATTTCGAGATTGTTAGGCAGTGGTGGCTGCCGCGTCCGGGATCACAAACGATAGCAACAAAGTCGTGGCCAAAAAGGGTCCCTGCGAAAATATTGTGACGATTTATGATTACTACCTCCTGAAATTGCCGTTTTTATTATGGTGACCGGAGAAAGGATCAACGCTCTCTACTGCTAAACCCGGGGCCGAGGATTACTCTTGCGAGGAGAACATTTTGCGGTGCTGGGTGTATTACCGTAGTTTAGACTGTCAAAAAAAGTAGACTAGGAACCGGAGAAGCATTGGGCCTAACTTTTCATTAGAATGTGCTGTCAACTTCGACCGTCGCAAATTGAGTCGCATAGTTGGACAAGAAATCACGCGGCTGCATTCCCTGCGGATAGAATGAACCGGTCCAACCTTCACCCATGAACGCGAATGTGCCAATGCGAATGTCGGCCATTGCGGCAGCGACTCTAGATGGTTCGGCGATCAGCGGGCTCCATTTCGCATGTAAACACCGGGTCGGCGGTTCTAGCACGGTCAGATTTGAGCCTTTTACGGGCGGGAGGGTATACACTGGTACTGTATTTGAAGTTAAAAGGGAAATTCCGAATGAAACGATTTACTGTTTTGACTTTGCTGGTCGCTTTGGGTGTTGCATGGTCGATACCGGCTAAAGCTCAACGCATGAGTGTCGAAGAAAATGCACGCCAGTCTCGGAAGGCGGAGAAGAAGCAGCGAAAGATGAACAGGAAGGCAGCCAAGAAGCAGCAGAAAGCAATGAAGAAATACGAGAAGGCGCAGCGGAAAGCGGACAAAAAGGCGAATCATCGCGCCAAACGTACGTCATAACCCCGGTACTCTATCTTCATCACCCCTTGTCTCATAGCCATGTCGCTCCACGATCTTCCACAAATCCTTGACAGCCGGGTGCCCCGGACGCCGGGTTTGCGCCCGGGGCTTTTGACTTTTCCATCGGTCGGTGATGCGGATTCTCGAGCACGAACCTCAGACTCCGAGGATTTTCCCCGTCACCAGTGAGCTCTATCCCTTTGTTTTCTTTCTCTTACGCGCCTATTCGAACGACGCTGCGACTTGTTCAATATAAATACTTTATTAGCATTTAACAACTACTATAATATGTGGTATCGTGGGTCGTGAATGTTCGACTCCAGTTCACCCAGAGCGACTTGCGCGAAGGGCACCGCCAAAGTAGCCCTCGGCATCGGGATATCCCGATCGGATCGGAACTCCCTCGCTCTTTTTTCGTGCTTTTCAACTTTCAACCGTTAACCTCTTCCTCTTCAACGTTCAAGCCTTCGAACGTGCCAACGTTCCTCTTTGTCATACTTCCATACCGGTACGTTGCCTCGACTTATCTCCTTTGTTTGCCACTGCTGCTACGAAAATAAGGTTCAGCTGACGTGGACATGGTGAGTTTAGGCCGCTTTCTGCTCCAGCGTCACCGTATAGCCTAAGCGTTCCAAGCGATGAACGAGGTTTCTCGTGAGGTGGTGTTTGTTCCGCTTGTCCAGGTAAGCGTCCCCCAATTCGTTGTAGCAAACTTGGTGGGAAAACATGTGATAGATGGCCACCAAGATCTTGTGGGCCACCGCGACCGCCGCGCGCTTGTATCCACGCCGTGCTTTGAGACGATAAAATTTATCCCGCAAGTAAGTGCCCTTGGCTTTCGCTGCTGCGTTGGCCGCCTCCACCAGCGCGGTCTTCAAATACACATTGCCCTTGGGAATGCGGCTGCTCTTGCGCTTGCCAGCGGATTCGTTGTTGCCCGGACACACGCCCGCCCAAGAAGCCAACTGCGAAACACTCCCGAACACGCTCATGTCCACACCCATTTCAGCAATGATCACTGCGGCCAGCGTCCAGTCCACGCCGGGGATCTCATCCAACAGGGTGAGTTGCGCCTCATATGGCTTCAGCTTCTCCTGGAGGCGGTGCTCCAGAACGGCCAAGTCCTTTTCGGCCGCCTCCAGTCGATCGAGTTGCAACCGCAACAGGAATCGATGGTGTTCTTCGAGCTTTCCTTCCAGGGCTGGCCCCAGTTCGTCAATCTTCTGGCGCAGACGTCCTTTGGCCAGCTCGGCCATTTCCTACGGAGTCGCTTTGCCTTCCACCAGAGCTTCGAGCATCAGCCGGCCGGAGACTCCGAAAACATCGGTGGCCACGCTGGCCAACTTGATGTTGGCGGTCTCCAGCAGCTTCAGTAGACGGTTGCGCTCCGCGGACTGGCTTTCCACCAGCTTGCGACGATAGCGCGTTAAGTCGCGGAGTTCGCGGATGGGCTTGGGCGGAACAAAGCTAGAGCGCAGTAGCCCGTGGCAGAGCAAGTCCGCGATCCATTCCGCGTCTTTCACATCGGTCTTGCGCCCCGGAACCTTCTTTACGTGTTGCGCGTTCGCCACCACGATCTCCAGGCCTCCCTCGCCTCCCTCCAAGATGGCGTAGACCGGTTTCCAATAAACGCCCGTGCTCTCCATAGCTACATGCGTGCAACCTTCCGAAAGCAGCCATTCGCGCAAGCTCAGCAGCTCTCGCGTGCTGGTGCCGAAGTCCGCATCTGCTTCTGGACTTTTCCATCTTTCCGAACGATCAACAAGCAGGCCACCACCGTGGCCTGATGCACATCGAGTCCACAACCACGTTCTACCAGGGTTTGCATGATACCTCCTTAATGGAGGCGATTGCTGCGCCGCAGGTCTGTTACAGACACTGCTACACGTCCTTCCCGTTTCCAGGTGCGACAAATGGTGGTACCTTTACCGGCGCGGGTCAGTCTCTTACGCGGGATCTGTGTCGTCACAGAGTGAGTGCCGACCTCCAAGCAATCGTCCCACAACGATGCTTGTACCACAGACTGACCCGTCTCCTCGATGTCGCCAGGTGAACCTTATTTTCATCCTTGGTGGTGCGCCAAAGGCGCATGAGGTCTCTTACGAAAACTGCCGGGTGTGTACCCAAAATTCCCAATATGGAACACTCCGGCTCACGCCAGAAAGGAACTCACATGATTCCCGTAACTTCTAGCTCCACTACCATCACCGATTCCTCCCCGCTCCATTGCCAGCACCGCTCTGCCTCGGGGCGCCGCTTTTGCCGTCTGCCCATCTCTGACCCAGACTCCGGCCTCTGCTCCAGACACGCTGCTCTCCTCCAAAAGGACCTCGACCAGGCCGGCCTCGCCGCCTCCCTCCCTCATCGGCGACATCCAGGAATTCCGCTCCGCCGCCGACATCAACCATTCTCTCGGCGACCTCTATAAGCTCCAGGCCCGCAACAAGATCACTCCTCGCCGCGGCGCCGTGATGGCCTTCTCCTCCTCCGTACCCTTCCCGCCATCGCCCTCGAAACCGATCCGGCCGCCGGCGAGACGCGAATCATCCTTGATATGCCGCGCCCAGATCGTGATTAGTGGTGAAATTTCTCATGACCCACTTTGCTGGCTTCTCGTATCGGAGAAAGTTTGAAGAACTCAGCCGGAACTCATTCTGTCATTTCGGCGGAATCGCGGAGGTGGAATTCGTTAGCGGTATCACAACTGGGAGGAAGATTCGGAGAAGATCCCTTCGGCTTCGCTCAGGCAAAATTTCCTCACCGGAAAACTTGGTGCGGAAGGAGGGATTTGAACCCCCAAGGCCTTTCGGCCACAAGATCCTAAGTCTTGCGCGTCTGCCAGTTCCGCCACTCCCGCAGTGGTGCTTCTATTCTACAAGCTTGAGAAGGGCCGCTCCACTGGGATTTTAGAAGGGCTGTTGAGCCGGCTCAACAGCCCTTCTAAGGCGCGGGCGATGCCGCTGGATTCGAGACCGGGGTGAAGGCATAATACTGTTGTCGAGAAGAGAACTGCTTGGCTAGTTCCATTCAAGAGCACGGCGATCATCTTATCTTGATTCGCCAGACGGACCATGCGGTTCTGTCCGGGTTTTTTGCGCGCGAATTGGGCAATGAAATCTTCGCGCGGCCCGAGCCCCTGGAATCGTTCCAACTCGCGGCCGCGGAGCACGACAATGGCTGGAAAGAGTGGGAGCTCCAGCCGCGCGTCGACCCCGTCTCGTTTTTGCCATACAGCTTCATGTCCCTGCCCACCCGGGAGCACATTGCTCTCTACCAGCGCGGTATCGAACGCGTCGTAAAAGTGGATCGCTACGCCGGTCTGCTCGTCAGCATGCACTGCGCGGGCCTTTACGATAAAACACGCGCTACTATTCCGGGATACTCCGCCAAGTACGTGAAGGCCCACGAAGCTCCCGTCGTCACTGATTTCCTGCAAATACTGCGGCTCCAGCAATTGCGGCTGAAAGTGGACCTTCGCGGAGATCCCGCGACAATAAATTTTGCCGACGAAAAATGGTTGCAGGCCAACGCGCAGCGTCTCGAAGCCCTGGACCGCCTCTCCCTTTACTTTTGCCTCGGGCCCCTGGAAGGCGCCACCATCGACGCCGTTCCGGCCGACTATCAGGGCAATGAACTGGATTGGGATCTGCAACCCGAAGGAAACAACGGCGCGACGATGGAGCCCTATCCCTTCCGCCGCGACCCGCTGGAGATCAGCATTCTGGCGCGTCGAATTCCAAAGCGGCGCTATGCGGATGATCTTGACCTTCAGAAAGTGCTGGCCCAGGCTCCCTATTTCGGGCAGAAATTCACGTTGCGGGCCGGAGGTGCGCGGATACGCGCGCGACTCGCCGGTGGCTGAGCAAATCAACTGGCGCCCCCCCGCATCCCCAGCCCGTCTCGTCGTTAGTTTCCGGGATGGGTGGCGCGCTCGATGCCCTCCGCGATGCGCAGAATGGCCAGCGCCAACTCAAGCTGAACTCGCACAACCAGAACGCCCACAAAAAGGGCCACGATTCCTGCGACGAGATTAATCAGTCCTTGCGCGGGAGATTGTTGATAACCAAGCACGACGCAAGCCACGACCGTGATTCCGCCGAAGACGATGGCGATGACATACAATAACTTTACAAGGCGGCGAAGCAGCGAATGACTGAACGAGAAATCAAACAGTCCCGTAAAGAAATTCTTTTCTTCGGGCATGCGGCCTCCTGGGCACACGAATAGGTTGTGAATGCTGGAGCAATAGAGTTAGTAAGGCTATTCGGGGCTGGAAGTCAAGTGAAGTAAACCAGCCGCGCCGCTACTTTAGGGCGCCTGCTGTGAGGAAAGCCTGAAAATTCCCAGCCAATGGCGGCAAGCCTTTCTGCTTGACAATCCAACCGCCCACGTACATGTTGGTTGGCTTCGCCGCGCTGTCTCCCGACCGGTTGGATGCCAAGCGGCGAACTCGCTCACTTATGACCAAGGTCCGGCTCTGCTTTCACGATCGCTGCTTTGATGGCACAGCTTCCGCTGCTCTCTTCTACCGCTTTTATCGCGAACGCTTTGACCAGGCCGCGGAGTTCGGCTTCACGGGGATGACTCATCGCGCCGCGCAGCCCTGGGAAGCCGGACTGTTTGATGGCGACGAAAACGTCATCGTGGACTTCAAGTTTTCCAACTCTCCGAAAGTGACCTGGTGGTTCGACCATCACCAGAGCGCGTTTCTCACGCCCGCCGACGCCGAACAATTCCGCAAGCAGCCCGGGCCGCACATGTTTTACGAGCCGGATTACAAGTCGTGCACCAAGCTCATTGCAACCATCGCGAGCGAAAAGTTTGGCTTCAATACCAAGCCGCTCGCAGACTTGATTCATTGGGGCGACATCATCGATGGGGCGCAGTATCCGACGGCGCAGTTGGCCGTCGCACTTGCCGAGCCGGCGACGCAGCTCGCGCTGGTGATTGAAGCCGCGCCGGAAAACGGCCTCCCGGCACGAATCATTCCAGAGCTTGCTTACCGTCCGCTGAGTGAAATGGTGAAGCTGCCGCTGGTGGCCAAGCATCTAGGGCCGCTTCTCGAACGGCATCGCCGCTCGATCGAAATTCTGCGCGAGCGGATCGAAGCGCGCGACGGCGTTATTTTCTTCGACGTCAGCGACATGGATCTCGAAGGCTACAACAAATTCATTCCCTATTTGCTGCACCCGGAATGCGTTTATTCCGTGAGCGTCAGCGCTTCCGCGGTGCGCGCGAAAGTTTCGCTGGGCACGAACCCGTGGAATCAGGCGGCTGCGAATCAGAACCTGGCTTCACTTGCAGAAAAATTCGGTGGCGGCGGCCATCCGCGCGTCTCCGCCATTTCCTTCGAACCGGGAGATCTGCCCCGGGCGCGCGAAGTCGCGCGTGGCCTAGCCGCCACGCTGCGCGGAAAATAGGGCGGATATTGCGAGCTGCGCCGGTTTCCAGCCGTTCGACAAAATTGTTTGTCCCGTGTAAAATTCTAAACTGTAACGCTGGACCGGTAGCTCAATGGTAGAGCAGCTGACTCTTAATCAGCGGGTTGCAGGTTCGAGTCCTGCCCGGTTCACCAGCTCTTGCTGCACATGGCCCAGAAAATGGCTCGTCGGTAGAAGAGGAACGGTCACCCGCCCTTCCTCGCCTCACGAATCCTGTCTGCGTAATTGGCGCGTGCACCCGCAATCACTTTAAAGAGCCGTCAGGCGAATCCACCTTAGGCAAGCGAATGTAATTCTACTTTTCAGCTTCGGTTCGTATTTGCTTCGGATCGTCCGCGTCAATCTCAGGCAGTCCCGCATTCGCCGTGATCTTACCGCTGACGCAAATTCGCTTGCCCTTGTAGGGGGTCTGGGTCTACTGGAATTGCAAAGGGCGTGAGGATACTTCACAAGTCCGAGACCTGAGTATGGGAGGTTTGTTTGTCGAAACAGAAGAGGTGCGTGACGTGGACGCGACGGTCAGGCTTGACTTTCTCGTTCAGGAAGGACAAATCAGGGCGGAAGCTGTTGTCCGGCATGTAAAGCCCGGCAGGGGGCTGGGATTAAAATTCACCGCGCTGACGGAGGAAGACGGCCCCCGCCTGACAGCATTGATGACAAGGCTTCGTAGTTTGT
>WNFC01005274.1_pt1 | contig 14171 bp, 8 predicted proteins | sample 5400541 | NCBI WGS metagenome assembly WNFC01 (sample SAMN13153342, study PRJNA577476) | soil metagenome | isolation source: 120 cm saprolite under Douglas fir tree site 2 hole 2 replicate 1 | place: USA:California | collected 2015-04-18
CCGGCGTGATTCGCTCCGCCGAGCGCATGACCTACACGAATGTCAACAATGTTCTCGAAGGCGGCGCGGAAATGACGGAGCGCTATGCCGCGCTGGCGCCCCGCTTCCGCGAAATGAAGGAGCTTGCGCTGCTTCTCAATGCCCGCCGCAACGAGCGCGGCTCCATCGATTTCGATCTTCCCGAACCGGTCATCGAATTCGACGAAGAGCAGCGCATGACCAACATCGTGCGCAGCGAGCGCAACATCGCTCACCGGCTCATTGAAGAATTCATGCTGGCCGCCAATCGCGCCGTCGCCGCTTATCTCCTTCAGCGCGGCATCGATTCGCTCCATCGCGTCCACGAGAAGCCCGACGCCCGCAAAGTCCTCGAGTTCGAAGAGCTGGCCCGCGCCTTCGGTTACTCGCTCGGCGTCGAAGACTTGCACCAGCGCGAGGTCGCCGTGCGCCATGGCCGCGTTCCTGCTCCTGCGAAGGCCGGCCGGCCCGACTCCTACGGCCATGGCCGTGAACGCGGGATGAAGGTAGCTCTTCCAGGCGCGGAGCTGCGCATCACGCCGCAGCACTATCAGCGCGTGATTCAAAAAGTTGTCGGCAAGCCCGAAGAACGCATCGTCTCCTACCTGATGCTGCGTTCCCTGAAGCAGGCCCGCTACGCCGCCGAACCGCTCGGCCATTTCGCCCTCGGCTTCGGCGAGTACACCCATTTTACTTCGCCCATCCGGCGGTATCCCGACCTCATCGTTCATCGCATTCTGAAATGGGCGCTTGAACATCCGAAAGATGCGCCGCCCTTTTCGAAGATCCCCGTCGCCGCGCCGCGCGGTTCGGAGTCAACGCTCTATTCTCGCGGAGCCCTCGAAGAGATCGCTTCACAAACCTCCGAAGCGGAGCGCCGCGCCAATGGCGCCGAGCGCGAACTGATGGATTGGAAGACGGCGCAGTTTATGGAAGAGCATCTCGGCGAAGAGTACGACGCGTTGATCATTTCGGTGCAGAAATACGGCTGCTTCGTCGAACTTTTCGAGGTCTTCGTGGAAGGCCTTCTTCCCATCGGGGCGTTGGAGGAATTTGCCGGCACGCGATGCGTGCTTCGCGAGCGCGATCACGCCATCGTCGCCCTCGCCGGAGGAGGCGGCCGCGGAACGCGCGGCGCTCGCCGCGGCCGCGGCGCAAAGCCCCGCCAGCTTGAATGGCGCCTCGGCGATAAAGTACGCGTGCGCGCCGAACGCATCGACCCTATGCGCAAACGCGTCGAATTTGCCCTCGTCGGCGGGACGTAATCGCTTTTGAGGGCGTCCCGCCCGACTACGGTTTTGGTTCTGAATCTGACTTGGCTGCTACAGCGCTAGGAGCTTCTGTCGATGCGTGATCTCCTTGGCGGGTGAGATAGAGGACAAACGGAGTGACCTCAAACGGCATTTTCTCGGATTCAGCCACCGGGCCTACTGGTTTGGACTTGAGCATCCGCAACTGGTCATCCCAGGGGTCGACCTTGATGCGTCCGCCGAGCGGCAGCGCAGCAACGACGTTGCCCGCTGGCTTCGCATCCGCATCGGACTGCTGCGCGGAGAACACCGCTGAGGATATGGTCCAGCTTGTTGAGACCCTGTCACCCAGGTGCGGACTGATAAGGTTAGGGATCTCTTTCGACCGGTTCTTGAGCGCTTGGAGGAAGAGTTGTGCGGTGCGGGACTGTTCCTTGTATGGCGAGTTGTTCAGCAGTTCGATCCCCTTCTGGTTCGCCGCTTGTTCCTCTTCCGGGGTGCGCGCAAAGTCAAAGTGGCGAAACGTCTCCTTTTCGTCGAAGCGCACGCGATTCACGAAGCCGAATTGCGAGTCCATGCGATGTCCCAGCACCACGTGACCGAGCTCGTGCGCCAGGACGGCCGCGAGGCTGGCTTCGTCCGGCAGCACGTCAACCAAACCGCGGCTCACGACGATCGTGTGGCCTAGGGTGAACGACTCAAGCGTTGAGATCATCAGCACACGGCAGCGGACTTCCGGCTGGATGTCCAGATTATTGGTCACCTCTAAGTTGTTGACCACGGTCTCCAGCACCTTATCCACTTCCCCATGCGGCGCCATCAAGCCCTGCCGCTCCAGTCGCTCGGCGACGTTGTCTTCGGCCTGCCGCTCCCAGGAACGCTCCGCCTGAAACGGCGTGTAGTCGTTGGCCGTTTCCGACTGATCATTTACGGGGGTTGGCCCCTCCACAAGGACCTTACTCAGCTCCTGCTCTTCCCGAACGTTGCCAAGGTCGTAGCCCCACAGGCGCGTCTGCGCTCGGAAGGCCTTGTATCCCAGGCTTTTTGTCTTCGCGTCTCGGAGGTCGCCTTCTTCGCTGTAGATGAAGGCCGGGAGCCATTGGTTCTTTCCGGCATTCATGCGCCAACTGTCGAAATTGAAGTAGTAGCTCGTCAAGGACGAGCCGCCGTAGGCGCCGTTGAAACGCACGATGTGGTAATCCTGATCCTCCACCCAGATGCGGCCGACGAATCGTCCTTTGCCCGCCTTCGGCAATGGATCGACGTCAAAGACGAGACAACGAACCTCACCCAAAAACTCGCGCCGGAGATACTCGATCTTGTAATGTTGGCGGTCGAAGCCGTTCATGTCCAGGTAGATCATCTGCAGGAACCCGCGCGGGACAAATTCCCTGGAGAAAAAGCTGGCCCACCCGCCGAAAACCTTGTGCTTCATCCCGGTGCCACGTTCTAGCGGTTCAAGTTCCATGCCCTTCCCTAGCTCGGCCCGCCCAAGAAAGTATTTGTCGCCGTCCGTTACCGCCCCCAACTGCTTATCCGGGCGGAGATTCTGGATGTAGGTTTCCACCAGCGGTGAAAATTGGCGAAGGTACTGCACCTCCACCTGCTCCTGCCTCACGATCTTGTCCACCACTTCGCTCACCGTCGGCGGTTGCTGGGCAGTTGCGGCCATCGGCATCGCACTAAGCACCAGAATTGCAGGCAGGATCTTGCGGCTGCGCATTGTGCCTCCACACTTGGACCTTGGAGATAGGGCTGTGTCTCCCCACACTAACCCCGGGTACGCCACCTGCCACCTGTTCCGAGGAGCAGTTTAAGGTCAGCAGTCCTTACCAATTCGCGCCCAGGCGAAATAGCCGCAGTTTGCGAGGATTGCCTTTTTTCGGAGCGCCGCCCCACTCCCCGTCATTTGCGCCCGGCGTTTACCCCGCCTGCCCCAACCTTGTCGGGGACTCTGTCGGGGCATCCTGGGTAGCGTTGCGGAACCGAACCATGGGCCTTTTCACTTTTCCTCGATCTCCTTGCTCCACCCTCTTTCTCAAGAGTTCCCGCCCTAGTTCTTCCTCCTCCAACAACCATCCGGCTCTATAGAGTTTCTGCTAGTTGGACTTACGGACCTGTCCTTTCGTACCCTTGACGTGACTACGCCAAAGCTATAGCCTCGCGGAAAGTTCTCACCTGCTAACAGATACTGGGCGTGGAGATTTTGCGTTCGTTAAGAGGAGACGCGTGGAACGTCCCCTGGCGGCGCTTGGCCATTAGCCTATTCATTCTGAGAGACCCGCCTCAGATTCTGGAGGAGAGGTATGCAAACACGAATGCGAGGATGCAAGGCAATTGCTGTCGCACTGTTCTTGCTGGGGGTTCCCGTGGTTCTGCGTGCGGACACAAACGGCGCATTGAAGGTGACGTCATTCCCTTCAGGCGCAAATGTCTCCGTGGACGGCGTGGACACGGGCAAGGTCACACCCATGAGTATCAGCGTGGCTGTAGGCTCGCACACCGTCGTGGTTTCCATTCCGAATTCGGGATGGAACCCGGACTCTCGCCCCTTCGTGGTCGTGGCGGGTAACAACGACCTCAGCGTGACGTTGCTGCCCATCCTGACCACAGGCCCGAGCGGTCCTCCAGGCTCCAAGGGCGACCCAGGGCCGCAAGGTGCCACTGGTCCAGCCGGCCCGGCAGGTCCTGCCGGACCCGCGGGTGCCACAGGTGCCACCGGAGCTACAGGCGCGGACGGAGCCACAGGCGCTACCGGTCCACCAGGGCCTCCAGGAATCAACAACCAAGGCGCATGGCATAGCACGAACGCCTATAACCAGAACGATGCCGTGTTTGATGCGGGCTCGTACTGGCTCGCCACTGCGTCCAATACAAATTCCGAGCCTTCACCCACAAACACGAGTTGGCAGATCCTGGCTGAGGGGATCAACAACCGTGGCGTATGGCAGAGCACATTGACTTACAACGCCAATGATGCTGTAACGGATACAGGTTCTTTCTGGCTCGCGCTCGTAACGAACACCAATTCGGAGCCTTCGTCTTCCAATTTCCTCTGGCTGCAGCTTGCTGCGCAGGGAGCGGTGGGGCCAGCGGGTCCGCCAGGGGCGCCTGGAGCTGCGGGGGCAACTGGAGCTACAGGTTCCACCGGACCACAAGGGCCTACGGGCCCGACTGGCCCTGCCGGCCCGAACGGCCCTCCAGGCGCGAGCGGCATAAGCCACGCTTACATGGCGCGGAGTACTGTTCCCGTGTCGCTCACGTCCGCGGCGGGAGCCAACGTCAACGTCGTTTCTGTGACCGTCCCGCCCGGGCTCTACGTCATATGGGGCAAGACCTGGCTTCTGAACGTCGACGCCGTCCCCGGGCCGGCGTCTTGCACGCTCAGTACAGGTTCTGACGTAACTAGAGTCAGTCTTCTCGCCACGAACCAACTTGGAGGCGACAGAATGTCGGTTTCCGTCCAAGATTCCGCCACATTTACGCAAACCACCACGATCATTTTGAGTTGCAGGCACGATGATTTCGTCAATCACGCTTTGTATGCAAACGACGGCGTGTTGACTGCCTTGGCCGTGGACAATATCAACTGAGCGGCCCGCGCAGCGCTCGCCGGAGCCGCGGCGCGAAGCCCCGCCCGCTCGAATGGCGCCTCGGCGATAAAGTGTGCGTGCGCGCGCATAGTCCAGTAGGATCCGGGACAGGAGCGGTCGCGGTCGTTGCTGTGATCAAAGGTTATCGCTTGTCAGGCAGTAGCTGCCTTGGCGACCACGCGTTCCTTCTCGCCCAACCCAACCTTCGCCAGTTTGATTTCAAGTAGCCCGTCCCGCACCGTTGCCTTCACCCCATTTGGGTCAATCTCAGACGGCAGGTCCAACAGACGGAAGATGTGTTTGGAGCACCGCTGGGAATAAACAGCCTTTTCTTCCTTTTGTTCTGATGCTTCTTCTCGTCTGCCCGAGATGCACAGGCAGCGAGGCGCAACTTGTACCCTTAGATCTTTTACGCCGAACCCCGGCATGTCGGCGTGGACGGTAAGTTCAGTTTTCCCCTCCGTGATATCCACTGGAACGTTAAGCAGTATCTCGGACTCAGCGCGCTGCCAGTCCTCACGGTCGTGGCCGTGCTCAAATTTCCTGGACTCAAACAACTCGTAGGCACGGCGCTCAATCGAGTCTTTGATCTCCGATGCAAGATCGAAAATTACATCGCCGGGAACTTTAAGAACCGATGCTGGAACAGGAGTGACAGGAGCAGGACTACCCTCGATGCGTATTTGCCGCACGACGGAATCGACAGTTACGTTCGCAAAAACCTCTTGCGCGATTTCGCCGCTGATCGTTGGGCTCCTTCTGGCCTCGCCCAACGACAAAGCATTGAAGCAAAGGTTGTTAATCTCTCTCGGGATGCCTTGGCTTTGCTTTCCAATCAGCGCCAAAGCCTCCGGCTCGAATATCCGGCCGCCGGAAAAGCCGGCTACCTTGAGCCGGTGCTCGATATAAAAGGCTGTCTCGTCGGCACTCAAGCGTTCTAGGCGGCGTACGATTGCGATGCGCTGCTTCAATTGTGACAGAGCAGGCTGCGCCAACTTTTCTGCTAACGGTGGCTGTCCAGAGAGGATGATTCCCAACAGTTTTGCATGGGGAGTCTCAAAATCGGAGAGCAGCCTTATCGTTTCCAGAACAGTTCCATCGAGATTTTGCGCCTCATCAACGACTACCACAAAGCGCCTGCCCGCCAGCATTTCGCTAAACAGGACCTCATTCAATTTATTGTGCATGGACACCAGACCCATTCGAGCGGTCTTGATGCCAAGCTCGCTGAGGATGTAGCGGAAAAACTCGCGAGAATCACACTGCGTCTGGAATAGAAAGACCGTACGCGCGGAATCCCGTAGTTCCTCCATGAGCCGGTATAGAATGGTGGTCTTTCCCATTCCAGGCTCGGCGATGAGTGCCATGAATCCACGGTCGGCTTTGATGCCATCCAGGAGCGCACCCAGGGCCTCGCCGTGAGTACGGCTCAAATAAAGGTATTGGGGATCTGGTGTAACGCCAAAAGGTTGTTCGCGGAGACCGTAATAATCTAGAAACATGCCCGTGGCCTCCTATTTCTTGTTCTAAACGTTAATCACCCGTGGAAACCCCCTCCCCCGGACCAGGCTCCGAGCACCGCGAATCGTTGGAGATCTGGACCAGATTTCCCGAGTTCGACTCCATCTTTGCGCAAACCATACGCCTATGACCCTCTTGCGTCAATCTCAAATCGCCCTGGCCGAGGTTGCGTAGCAATCGCAGCTCCGCGCGTGACCGTCGGAAAATCGCTGAGGAACTCATCGAGCGTCTGGCCGCCCTCCTATTCCCACCGTCCCGCCTGATCCGCCTCTGTCGGCAAGATTCCAACCTTACTGTAGCGGCGAGTTTACCTCGCCATCCGCCTCTCGCCTCTTGTAGTGGCCGACCTTCAGGTCGGTTCTTTTCTCTTCGGTCTTGTAACGCCGGGCTTTCCCCCGGTTTATGGGGGTCCCGACGACTTGTGTCGGGAAGCCCGGCATCTGGTCTTCTCTTCCTCTTGCGTCGGCCCAGCATGTAGCGGCGGGTCTTCAGACCCGTTCTTTGTCTTTTTCCCTCCGAGCAGTTTCTCCTCCCCGTGTCATTTGCATTGGGCGTTTACCCCGAATCCCGCCTCCGCCGCGCCGAACAAGTTGCCGAACAGTTGCTCTCCACCATGGAAGCCGAGCTCGACCTGCCCCCCATTTTAAAACTCGCCTTCGCCCGCGATCCCCGTGCCTATCAAGGCTGGCAGTCCATGACTCTCCTGCAACGCCGCAGCCACCTCCTCGGCATCTTCTATTGCCGCACCCCCGAATCCCGCGACCGCCGCATCGCCAAAATGCTCGAAGCGGCTCTCGCCCACGCCGACCGAAAAACTAAAAAGGAAAAATAGTTACAGGATGCATTTCTGCCGCGCCGCTTTACGCCTTCGGTTGTAGTGGCCGGTCTTCAGACCGGGGCTCTTGCTCGTCAACGTAGCGGCGACCTTCAGGTCGCCATCCTGCCTTTGACTTTCTCCATTCTGCTTTCTGCTTTCTAGTTTCTACTTTCTCCTCCCCCGCCCCCTCCTCTACTCCCTCGCCTACACCGCCAATCTCAAATTCCAAAAAGCCGCCTGACTCAACCCGCCGCCCCACCCCGTCATTTGCGTTTGGCGTCTACCCAGACCCGGTCGGGGCATCCCGGATGGTTTTACTAGACCGAACGCAGCAGGCCGACTTTTTCTTCCGCTTTTGCTCAAGAATCGGCCTGCGAAGTGAGGTCTTCAACCCAGCATCGCTCTTCTTTCATCCCATATTCTGATTGTGTAAAGCCTTGCGCGGCAACTCACGCTAAACTCAAGTCTTTTTATTTCAGTATTTTACAAGTAGAACCCTACATTGGAATGACCCAACACGAAAATATAGTTGACAGCCATCTGTGCATTATGTTCACATACATGCGTGAGCCACGCTCACACTTATTGGGGGTATCATGGCAGAGGCATCGCTCATTGGAATCTATGAAATCGCCGAAATGGCAAATGTGAGCCCATCAGCAGTCGCTAATTGGAGGAAACGGTTCGCGGACTTCCCGACACCACTTGCGGAGCTAAAATCCGGGCCAGTGTTTGGAGAGAGCCAAGTCAAGCTCTGGCTGGCAAGACGGCAGGCGACCGACTCACAGGAGATTGACCTGTTCTATGATCAACTCGCAAGCAAGCGCGGGGATTCACCAGAACTCCGTGCAAAGGTTGAAGAGGTGCTCGAGAAAATCCAAAAAGAGGCAACGTCTACGAAACGACCAGGCATTCTGCTAGGTAAGGTGCAGAGTGGCAAGACGGCTGCGTACTTAGGCGTAATCGCACGCGCTTTCGACAGAGGATATGACGTCGCCGTAATTTTGACGAAGGGCACGAAGTCCCTGGCAGAGCAGACACTATGCCGAGTAAAGGAAGATTTCGCAGATTTTTCAGATCAGGTCGAGGTCTTTGACATCTTAGCGGTTCCGGAACTCACGCCGTATGAATTGACACACAAATTGATTTTCGTCGCCAAGAAGGAAGACGACAATCTTAGAAGGCTACTGGATCTTTTTGAAAAGCAGTATCCGGACCTGCGGAACCGATCAGTACTAATCATCGATGACGAGGCAGATCTTGCCTCGGTCAGTGCCCGCAGAATTGAAGGTGTCAATACGGCGGGGACCATATCCAGGCAAATTGACAAACTCCGCGGATCGGTAACAAACTCCGCCTTTTTGCAAGTCACTGCAACACCCTACGCACTATACCTTCAGCCCGACGACGGAATTATGCTCAATGGAGATTCACTTTTCAAACCCAAACGACCTGCATTCACGGTCCTCCTGCCAACACACGGAAAATATGTCGGCGGCGACGAATATTTTGAGAAGAGCACTGAAGCAGACTCCCCTGGATTCTATTTCTTCCGTGAGGTTCCCATGCAGGAGCGGGACGCCCTTAAGAAAGAAGACCGGCGGAGATTGCAAATCGACAGGCTGCTCACCGAAAGGAATTCAGCGGTTCTACGAGACGCAATTGTCACATTTCTCGTTGGGGGCGCGATTCGCCGCCTTCAGCAGCGCAGCGCAGGACCTCGCCAGAAGCCACAGAGATACAGTTTTCTCTTTCATACGGAACAGTCGCGGAGTTCACATGAGTGGCAGGAGAGCGTCGCTCAGGCTATTCGGGATGCATTGGTGGACCAGTCCCGCGCCGATAGCCCCCTATTCAATGAGCTCCTACGAGCCGCGTACGTGGACCTCCGCAGGTCAATCGAGTTGGAAGGCATCGCCCTACCCAACGCAGAAGACGTCAAGAAGGCCGTCGTCGACGCATTAGAGACAGGCCAACTGATGATCACAAAGGTCAATTCTGACAATGACATTAAGAAACTGCTGGCCGACGACGGCCAGCTTAAGCTGAGGACACCATTCAACATGTTCATTGGCGGTCAGATCCTTGATCGGGGAATCACGATCAATAATCTGATTGCTTTTTATTATGGAAGAAGCCCCAATCGATTCCAGCAGGATACCGTGCTGCAACACTCACGAATGTACGGCGCTCGCTCAACCGCGGATCTTGCCGTAACTAGATTTTATGCGCCTGAGCACGTATATCAGATAATGCGAAGGATACATGAGTTTGACGGCGCATTACGAGAGGCTTTCGAATCCGGGGCTCATGATCAGGGCGTCTATTTTATTCAGAAGGATGCTGCGAACCGCCTGGTTCCTTGCTCGCCCAATAAGCTCTTGTTCTCTGACGTCGTTAGCATTCGACCGGGCCGGCGTCTCGTCCTCTCCGGATTCCAAACTGTACCAAAGTCATCGATTGAGGCAAGAAAGAGTCTAGCGGCGTTGGACGCGGAGGTTGCAAAGCTAGTGGGTTCGTCCGAGGAGCCGGTTCCAATCCAAGTGGAGGAAGCGACTAAGCTTCTCGAACTTGCATACCAGAATCTTGAATTCGACGACTCGACCGACGATGATCGACGCGCTCACATCGTAGCCCTGGAGCATCTCTCCCGGATATGCAAGAGACCCGATCTAAAAGGAAAAGTATGGCTACTGGCGACAAAGGAAGGTCGCAATATCACCCGGTATCGTGAGGAGGGACGGTTCTCCAACGCTCCCGACACCAAGCAGCAAAAGGAATTAGCGTTAACACGCGCGCAGGAGATCCCAGTACTCATGCTCCTCCGGCAGAACGGTGACGAGGCTAAAGGATGGAGAGGGCTACCGTTCTGGTGGCCAGTCATTCTAACTCCCCGGACGGCGGCCACAGTGATATTTGCCACGGAAGAGGCCGTGTCGGCTGCCGCGGCGGGTGGCGCGGAAAGGGCTCTCCCAACGGAAGAGATCGCTTAACCAGAAGGCTAGCTTTTTATATACGGCTGGTAAAGCAGAGGTGAACCGTGAAATGCCCCGCATGTTCAGTTGAGGTTATCGATGGAGCGCGTTTCTGTAGCGCCTGTGGCGAGCAACTACAATCGGATGAACGCTTTGTTCTCGGGGTTGATCTCGACGGGGTAGTGGCAGACTTTTACGGAGCTCTTCGGCCCATTGCTGCAGAATGGCGTGGTGTTCCCCTGGAAACGCTGACAACAGAGGTCAGTTACGGTCTGAAAGAATGGGGCATAAGGGGCGGGGAGTACCACGAACTCCATCGCTTCGCGGTGACCCAGCGAGAGATTTTCTTTACGCAGCCACCAGTTGCGGGCGCACCAGCCGCACTCCGCAGACTTGGCTACAACGATTCAATCCGAGTCCGAATTATTACTCATCGTCTCTACACAAAATATACTCATGAGATTTGCGTTCGGCAGACAATCGAATGGCTCGAGGAACAAGGTATCCCGTACTGGGATATTTGCTTCATGAAGGAGAAGGGTGAGGTCGGAGCGGACCTCTACATAGAAGATAGCCCATCCAACATCGCCGCACTTCAAAAAGCAGGAAAGGACGTCCTGATCTTCACGAATTCTACAAACAAGAAGGCGGACGGACTGCGCGCTAACTCATGGGAAGAAGTCGAGAAAATTGTTCTAGCGAAAGTTGACGATTGGGCCAAAGCTAGGAGATAAATTCAAGCCAGAACGCATCAGAAGTGGACAGCCGTCAAATGGAGTACGAGAACCACGAGGACGTTTGGTAGTCGTAAACTGATACCGAGCGGCCATTTACAGTTCCGGAAAAGTGGCCACCCGAACCATAGTCGAATCCTGTAAATTTTCTTCCATTCACTCTCAAGTTGATGTGGTTCTGGCTTCCATAGTGATACAACGAAAATGACCCGGAACGTCCTGACCCAGTAATGTGGCATTGCTCTGTGTAGTCGAACGTCGAAACTCGAGATTCGGTTACCTTCCCAGAAAAACCGAAATGCTCCGAACGAGAGTAGTCATATACATTGGAGGAACTCCGGCCTGACAAGGCCCGACCCGCAATGTACGCAACTGCGCGCCTTATAGGTTCGTTCATTGATGTGATTGTCCCCAAAAGCATTCTTGTGGTCAAGAAGAAACCACTACCGTACATTGGGGGCGCTATATCAAATGGCAAGCATTCAGTCATCGATCAAGTGGCCCATCATTTGCGGCAGGTGAAAGGTGGGGCACTTAGTTTTCCACAGATTTCCACAATTCTTTCGAATCCCGCCCCTCCCGCAAACCCTTTCCCTCGGCCAACTTGCACCCCACTGTGTCAAATAGCCCACATCCATTCGAATCACTAACAAGTTATCCTTGACACGCATTAACTATCGTGCTACCATGTCCTTTGATAGTTCGAGCCCATTCTCGACTCCATCTCGGCGCCCCGCCGTCCTCTACTCTTCAACGTTCAAACGTCCCGACCTTCAAACGTTCAAACGATTCTGTTCTCCTTACCTCCTTACTTCCTTACCTCACGATTGCCTTATCCTCCTGCCCCGACCCTGTCGGGGTCAACGCCCGCTATTGCCTTAACTCCTTTAGCTGCAACACTTATGGACCTCCTCGCAAGTGTTGCAAACAAAAGACTTACGGCCTGGCTAAACCCTTTAGATGCAACACTTACAAAAAACACGGGGTAGGGGTCCCGGTTATGGTTAACCAGGAATCCGATAAGGATTCCTGGCCCGAGCGACCATTGGGAGCGAAGGATCTGTCTTCAGATTCCAAGATCGACCTGTCCCGACCTTGGGTCCTTTTTCACGGGTCACGGAACACGGATCACGCTTCGCCAGCCTGCCCCGACCCCGTCGGGGTCACGAGCCATCGGTCCGCACCGGTCTTCTCAGGTCAGCCACATCTGCTATTCTGGAAAGTCAAAATGAAAGCCAGCCCGCCACCGCAGCCACCGAACGCCCAACGAAAGAGGAAAACCACGTCGTGAGCCACGCACCCGTCAGCGCACGCGCCGCCAAGCGCGTTTTCAATTTCAACGCGGGTCCGGCGGCGCTTCCTCTTCCGGTCCTCGAACGCATCCGCGAGGAACTTCTCGACTGGCGCGGCAGCGGCATGTCCGTCATGGAGATGAGCCACCGCTCCCCCGAATTTGAGAGCATCAATGCCGCCGCGGAACAAAAGCTCCGGAATCTCCTTGGAATCTCAGACGACTACGCGGTCATTTTCGTCCAGGGCGGCGGCAGCATGCAGTTCACCATGGCCCCGATGAACCTCTGCCTTCCTGGAAAACCCGTTGACGTTCTCCATACCGGCGCCTGGACCGCCAAAGCCATTGGTGAATTGAAAAAAGGGTTCCTCCACCATATCGCGGCCTCCACGGAATCGGAAAAGTTCGCTCGTCTTCCCCGCCGCGAGGAAATAAAATTTTTCCCGGAAGCTTCCTACGTCCACATCTGCACCAATAACACCGTCGAAGGCACGCAGTGGACCACGCTTCCGGAAACCGGCAATGTGCCGCTCGTCGCGGACATGTCTTCGGACATTGCTTCGCGTCCTGTCGATGTGAAAAAGTACGGCGTCATCTTCGCCGGCGCCCAAAAAAATCTCGGCCCTTCCGGCGTCACTGTCGTCATCATTCGCAAGGATCTTGCCGAGCGCGCCGACAAGAATCTCCCCACGCTCCTTCAATACCGCACGCATATCAAGGAGAAGTCGCTCTATCACACGCCCCCGACGTTCGCGGTTTACATCGTCGGCCTGGTGCTGGAATGGATCGAGTCCGAAGGCGGACTCCGAGGAATGGAGAAGCGCAATGCGGCTAAAGCCGGGCTGCTCTACGGCACCATCGAATCGAGCGGCGGCTTCTATTCCTGCCCGGTAGAAAAGGCGTCGCGCTCAAGAATGAACGTAGTCTTCCGCGTAGCAGGGGGAGACGACTCCATCGAAAAGAAGCTTGCTGCCGTAGCCGCCGCCGGCCGCTCAGCGGCCGCCCAGAACATGGAAGCCGTCGAAAAAGATTTCGCGGCAAAAGCCGCCGCCGCCGGCCTCGTCGGCACGCCCGGCCATCGCTCCGTCGGCGGCCTGCGCATTTCTCTTTACAACGCCGTCACCTCTGAAGCCGTCGAAGCCCTCACCAGCTTCATGCGCGAATTCCAGCGCACCCGCGGCTGAAAGCATTGGCCAAAAAAAGACGCGCAAAAAGGAGATTTGCCCACGCGGTTGAAAGGATTGGAAAGAAAAAACAAAACGCGCAGAAGGCATCGGCCCTCTGCGCGCTTTCAGTTTTTCACGAGCACTCAGACAAGGTCGAAGAGCAGGACTTCGGCGTCCTTCAACCCAGTGATCTCCAACGATTTTTCCGCGGAGATGGCCGCGCCATCGCCTGTTTCAAGTAGCGTGCCATTCAGCTTAATGCTGCCCCTCGCCACCTGAACGTAGGCATTCCGGTCTTTCTTCAGTTCGTGCTTCACCGTCTCGCCGGCACCCAGCACCGTCGCGTACAGCTCGTTGTCCTGGCGGATCTTTACCGAACCATCGCGCCCGTCCGGCGAAGCCACCAGCCGCAGCTTCCCGCGCTTTTCGGCCTCGCTGAAGTTTTTCTGGCCGTACGTCGGCTTCAGACCTTGTTTTTCCGGGAGCATCCATATTTGGTACAGGTGCACGGGCTCCGTCTTGGACGCGTTGAATTCGCTGTGCGCCACTCCGGTACCCGCGCTCATGTACTGGACGTCGCCCGGCTTGATAACCGACCCGTTGCCCATACTGTCCTGGTGCTCCAGCGCGCCTTCCAGCACGTACGTCACGATTTCCATATCCCGGTGAGGGTGCTTTGGAAAACCACCGCCCCCCGCGACGCGGTCGTCGTTCATCACCCGCAGCGTGCGGAACTGCACGTGTTCGGGGTCGAAGTAATCGGCAAACGAAAACGTGAAATGCGAATCCAGCCAGCCGTGGTCGGC
>WNFC01019348.1_pt1 | contig 14170 bp, 7 predicted proteins | sample 5400541 | NCBI WGS metagenome assembly WNFC01 (sample SAMN13153342, study PRJNA577476) | soil metagenome | isolation source: 120 cm saprolite under Douglas fir tree site 2 hole 2 replicate 1 | place: USA:California | collected 2015-04-18
CCCCCCGCAGTCCGATAGAAAATACATAGACCACCCCGGAGAGCGGCTTCCTTCAAGTCGCTGTATCTGAATCGCCCGCACAGAGAACTGCCGCAACACTCGTTCAACGTGGGCGATCCAGATACAGCCCTAAGACTTACGATTACTAATCCTGCCGCAACGAGCCGGAAAGGTGGGAACGCCGGTCGGCATGGCGTTCCCTATCAGGTAAAAGCGGTAGATCCCTGACACATGCTAGTGTCTGGAGAATGCTGTAGATGGGGTTCGGTCCGAGCTTGTTTCGCTCTCCTTGAGGTCCATGCGTTCAATGAGACCGTTCGCGATGGTATAAACGTGCCACACCTCGCTGTCAGAAAGGACATCGCCACCAAGGCTTTTCACGAGTTGATGAACTTTGACGTCGGTAATGCCGCCTTCCTGGTCGATTACTTCAAGTGGTTCCACGTGAGGATCAAACTCCTTCCACTGACGGGTCGAGTAGGACCGGATCTCTTCTTTCACTCGCCACCGATCCCCGCCGCGCCGTCTCCCCGCCCTGGGAAAACACACGCCTCAACCTCGCCCTCACCGCCGCTCAAAAGTCTGATACCACCTCCGCCTTCGCTCACCTCAAAGACGAGGAGGCCACAGTTGCCGCCGTCCTCAACGACGGAGGCCTCATTCTCGCCGGCACTGACTCCCCCCTTGATCTTCCCGCCACGAGTCTTCACCTTAACCTGCGCGCCCAAGTCAAATACGGACGCGCTCCGTGGCAGGCCCTAGAGACCGCGACCATCCTCCCAGCGCAAGCCTACGGCCTCACCAAAGACCTCGGCACCCTGGAGCCCGGCAAACTAGCCGACCTCATCATCGTCTCCGGAGACCCTCTCAAAAATATTAACGATGCGATCCGTGTCCAATGCGTCATGAAGAACGGTCACCTTCAATCCGTAGCGGACATTTCGGCCCTATTCGCCAAGTCGACCATTGGCAGTGACATCTGTCCCGCTCACTAGAAAAAAGCGATCGCAACGCTCCGTCTCTCGGCATTGCACGGCTACCCAGTCTTTTAAAATGACTTACGGTACCCACGCCATTGCACAAACGCCAGCACTAAACACAACACCTGGGCTCTGCTGGCCGTCCCAAGCTCCATTAACTTTGCGTCCGGGGTATCATTAGTCCATCAACTGAGCAACAAATGGATAGTCATATCTGGAAAATGCCAGAGTGACGCAACTGTACCTTCCGAGGAGGACTTATGAGTCTATTCATCAGGAATCGTGTATCGCGTCTATTTGCAGGAGTCGTTTTGTTTGCTTTTCTAATGGCTTCACCGTGGGCCATGGCAGCGCCGGTCGGTAGCGCGGTCGGTGTCGTCAAAGACACCTCGGGCGCAGTCGTTGCCAAGGCAAAGCTCACGTTGAGGAGACTAAGCACGAACGCCGTTTTGACCACGACCAGCGATGCAAATGGCAGTTTCCAATTCCTCGAACTGGTCCCAGATATCTACAACCTCACAGCCGAGGCGGCGGGCTTCAAGCGCGTGGTTATTTCAGACGTCACGGTCCTCGTTGACCAGGGAACGCGCATCGACGTCACGCTCTCGGTAGGCGACGTCAGCGAGGTCGTCGACGTGGCAGCGAGCGCTCCCTTGATTGAGACTCAGCAGAACACCATCAGCAACGTCGTCGACCACCAGGCCATCAGCACAATGCCGCTCAATTCCAGAAACTTCCTCGACCTGGCCCTCCTCACCCCAGGTGCGTCCCCCTCCGCCGGCGGAAGCCAGGTTACAGGCTTCAACGTTGCCGGTGCTCGTACCCAGTCCAACGACTACCTCATCGACGGCATCAGCAACATGGATACCCAGGTCAACGGTGGACTTACCAGCTTCCGCATCAACGATGCTGTCCAGGAGTTCAGCGTTCAGACCAGCGTCCCAACGGCAGAGTTCGGCCGCGGACAGGGTGCCCAGATCAATGCTGTTATCCGCAGCGGAACGAACCAGTTCCACGGCTCGGCATTTGAGTACTTCCGCAATACCGTCCTCGATGCAACCGACTACTTCTCCAAGAAAAACAACGCACCAAAACCTGTTCTCAACCGAAACCAGTTCGGAGCGACCTTCGGGGGCCCGATCTGGCACGACAAAACCTTCTTCTTCCTCTCTTATGAGGGCTTCCGCCAGGTCGCTCCGACGGTCAGCTCGGTTCTTGTGCCGACGACTTCGCAACGCGCGGCGGTGAAGGATCCCATCTCGAAACGGCTGCTGCAGTACTTTCCTTTGTCTCCGACCGGAGACGTCATTCCCTCCGGAGGAACCAACTACACGTCGAACGTACGCAGCGTGCTGAACGATGACACCGGCCTGGTGCGGATCGATCACACTTTGACGAAGAGCGATATGCTGAGCGGGCACTTCATTACCTACAACGGCCGCGTGATCTCAGGCGGCCCGACCCCACTGAGCGGCGGCAACACCAACACCCCCTTGAGCCAGTCGATCTTTCTTGAGGAGAATCACACATTCTCGCCGTCGCTCGTGAACACGTTGCGTCTGGGCTATTCATTCAACCAGACGAACTTTGTGGTTCAGGATTCGGGCTTCAACGCGCAGACCATCTTCACCGACCCCAGCGGCAATCCACTGCCAGGCGTTGTCAACGGGACGCAGAACATACAGGACTCCGGTCTGCCAACCGTGCAGATCTCGGGCTTTGCGCGGCTGGGTTCGGCAACGAACCTGCCGCAGGGACGCAAGACGCGCACCTACGAGATCTACGACACAGTAAGCGCCGCGTCTCTGTTTGGTTCGACGAAACATTCCTTCAAAGTGGGGTATCATCTTCGCCGGGAGGATGCCCGGCGGTTTCTGGACGGCACATCGCGCGGCAGCGTCAACTTCAGCAATGTGGCGAACAAGGTCACAGGCGAGAATGCGGCGCAGACGAGCTTCGACGACTTTGCGGTTGGGCAGGCCAACACGTCGACCCTTCGCAGCGGAAGTACCCTGGCGCACTATCGCCGCTATCCGATGGATATGTTCGTGCAGGACCAGTGGAAAATCCTGCCGAACCTTACGCTGAACCTCGGCATACGGTATGAGCTTCCGTCCGCGATCTACGAGCTGGACAATCGCGCAGCGAACCTGATCGCCAAACAGGGAGTGACCCTGTTTGGAACCAACAAGGTGCTGGACATCGACACCACAAAGGTTGGGCCTTCGTCGATCATCTACAATCAGGGCGCGATCACGATGAGCAACAGCGGCCTGTTGGCAGTAGACCGAAACAATGTGGCGCCGGTGCTCGGGTTTGCTTGGAGCCCCTATCCCGGAAACGATAAGACAGTCGTGCGCGGCGGCTTCCGCGTGGGTTATGACGACATCTTCAACAACATCCCCGCAAACCAGTCTTTGAATCCACCCTTCAACATCACCACAACACAGGCGGCGGGCGTGACCCAGCCGGCCAAGTTCACCTACGGAACAGCCTTCGACCAGAATGTGCCCCTGGTGAAGAATGTCGGCAAGCAGGGATCTGGCTCGCCGACGGTCGGTCTGCTTTCGTTCAACGGTATGGATCCGCACCTGCGCAGCTCGTATAACTACGCGTACAGCATGAGCGTGGAGCAGCAGTTGAACGACCGCCTCTCTTTGGAATTGGACTACATCGGCAGTCTGGGTCGAAAACTGGGAATCTTCGTCGATCCGAACCAGCCGAATGTCATCGTCCGCGATGCGACAAAGCGCGGAACTGTCACTCCCAACGAACAGGTCTTTCCCTATAACCACTACGGTAGTTTCGCCGACAGCTACGGCAAGGCTGCAGTCAACTCAAACTACAGTGGCGCCGTCGCAGTCGTAAAGTACCGTGGCACGCATGGTGTCAGCGCGCAGGGCTCATACACCTGGAGCCACTCTCTTGATTACAGCTCCGCGTTTTTCGGCTCCACTGGCGACTTCGGCTTTCCATCCAACGGCAACAATCTAAAGGCAGAATATGGCAACTCGGCCTTTGATATGCGTCACAGATTTGTTGGCTACTACACTGTTCCGCTGCCGATGGGGCCGGGCCACAAGGTTCTTGGTTCATCCAACATCGTCTCGCGCGAGGCATTCGAGGGCTGGGTGGTATCCGGTATCACAGAGATTCAATCGGGTCTCCCCTTTACCGTGTACCTCAGTACAGCGACAGACTATAGCGGCTTCAACCAGTTCGCTGACCGTCCCAACGTGGGTGCCGGCCGTCTGATTCAGCACAACAAAACCCCCGATGCCGCGTTCGATACAACCTACTTCACACCCATAGGAGCTGGTGCGGTTGGCACAGAGCGCCGAGACCAGTACTACGGCCCCGGACTGGTCAACTTTGATCTCTCCACCTCGAAGGATTTCTTCCTCGGCAGTGAACGTTACAAACTGCAGTTCCGCGCCGACCTCTTCAATCTCTTCAATCACACCAACTTCGCCAACCCCACCGCACTCTTCTCAAGCTCGAGCTTCGGAAAGATCACATCCACCGTTGGAAATGCGACAGCCGGCACAGGAGGAGCAATCGGCGGAGCCCGGCTTGCTCAGTTTGCCCTGCGCTTCAACTTCTAACCTGGTCTGCGTCACCTAAAAGGCCGGCCTCGCACTCGAGGCCGGCCTTTTACATTGCGCAAGTCCCCGACATCACAAGCATTTCGACGAACGCATCAATCACGCGGCATACATGATCTGCTGGCACAAAGTCGTCTAAGACCACAGGGAGAAAGGCGGGCTCTCTCTGTACGGCATGGGCCGGTTCCCGTCCAGAATTCGTATCAGTCGGTTATTCTTTTCGTTAGAGCCCATTTTGATTGCGAAAGCATCTCGCCTTTTGGGTCCCGCGAATGGAACTTGGTGACCACAAGCGCGCTTGCCGTGCTAATGCCAAGCTCGCTTTGATTCCGGATTACCAAGAAGTGAAGAACGAATTTATAGCCCAATCCGATGGCGCAGGCTCTGGAAGCGAGGTTCGGAGCGCAAAGTATCGAATTGAGGAACTACGTTGAGGAAGATCATATTGTTGGAGCGGTCATCGTAGCCCCGGTCGAGCCATGCGACAGCTTGTTCGCGGTCGCCGAGACCGATGTACAAATATGCCTGATAAAAGGGAGAGACGTATCGGCGTGGCGAAAGAGACTTGAGTTGAAGCAGCATCTGCTGGGCCTCAGCGCGTTTCCCAGACGCCGCGTACGCATGGCCCAGAGCGGCCAGCACTGGCGGGCTGTCGGGAGACAACGAAGCTGCCTTCTGCAACTCGGCGATGGCCTCGGAATACTTTCCCTCTTGTTCGTAGCATTGACCAAGCACAATATGGGCCAACAAATACGTTGGATCCATTTCGATCGTGTTGAGGAGTTGGGAAATCGCCTGATCGTATTGGCGCGCCATGTACAACCTCCAGCCCAGACTGAAATTCATGCTCAGGGAGAGAGGGTCGAGAGATCTGGCGCGGTTCATCTCTTCTAAGCTCTCCTCTGTGCGTCCCATGGCTATCAGATAGAGCGAGTAGCGTTGATGAGCCGTGGCGTAGCTCGGGTTTAATTGGATTGCGTGACGAAAGCCTGTTTCTGCGGCCTTCCAGTTCCAGTCGTCGTTGAACTGAACCGTAGCTAGCGCGGTCTGCGTCTCAGCCAGAGCGGGGTCGAGCTCCACTGCCTTTTTCGCTGCGGCTTCGGCCTTTGGTGCAACTTCACTCGTCGGAATCGTTCCAAATATCGCTGCCCCTAGGATTCCATAGCAGTCGGCGAGACCTGCATACGCAAGCGCATAGGTCGGGTCCTTTTCGGTAGCAGACTGAAAATAGTGGATCGCCTTGTCCAGGCCGTCCTGCGATCGTTTTCCCCAGTAATAGCGGCCTTTCAGATAGTCTTCGAAGGCGCCGGCGTTGATGGGACGGGTAGCTGCCAGGGATTCTTTATCTTGCGGTGTGAGCTTGATGCGGATCTGGCTGACGATGGCGGCTGCGACCTGGTTCTGAAGGGCAAGAATGTCGCCCAGCGGACTCTCATAGGTGTCGGCCCAAAGATGGCGGTCGGTAGAAACCTGTACCAGTTCCGCGGTGATCCTTACCCGGTCGCCTGATCGGAGAACCGTTCCTTCAACGACGGCGTCGACGTGAAGGTCGTGAGCGATCTTTTCGAGTGATTCGTGCGTTCCCTTATACTCCATCGCCGTAGTGCGAGAGATCACTCTTAACGAGCTGATCCGGGCCAGGCTCGCAATAAGCTCATCAGTCATGCCGTCGGCAAAGTAGTCCTGATTGTTGTCGCCGGAGAGATTCTCCATTGGCAACACCGCAATCGAACTGATCTGCTTCGGTTCTGAAGAAACAAGACCCAGGTTCTGCCTGAACAGGAAGAGAACGGCCACAACGAACAGGGCCACAGCCAGCCCAGCAAGAATCGCGCGACTCAACGAAACCTGCCGAATCAGGCGGATCGGCACAGCGTTAGATGAGTGGTCGTTGGGCGTTGTGGCGGCTAAATTGAGTTCGTCTTCAACTTCCGCATCGACAGAAGTTAGGGGACGCTGCGTTTCCTGTTCCTTTTTCAAATCATGCACAGGCGCGATAAACCGGTAGCCCTTCCGGGGCACGGTCTCAATAAGCATTGGATTCTCAGATGAGTCGCCGAGCACCTCGCGCAACCGCATCATCGCGGTGTTCAGGCTGTGGTCGAATTCGACAAAGGTGCCAGGCTTCCAAAGCCGATGACGCAGTTCATCGCGCGTGACCAGAGTTCCCGGATGCTCCAGCACTTTACGGGTGCTTCCACTGGAGATGACGACATGACTAGCTACCTGGTTGAGCGCCCTTTGTAAAGATCGACGAATTATAGGAGTCACAATATCTGATGTCAATGCAAATGCTGCTCTTTCGGGATGTTATCGATGCCCACAAGTCATTGATTTTGCGGCGCCAAACGCGTTACCTCGAAATGCCTATCTGCTGATGCGCAAGGCATTGAGAGCTATTCAATTTGCAGCGTATGATCCGCTCGCTTTCGTAATCCAACCCGTTCGGGCGGTCTAGCCGGGCGGTGTGACGATTATCGGGAGTTCTGAATTTTCAGAGTTAGAGGAGAGCCAATGAGATCAAACAAGATACACAAGTCAAAAGCCGCAGTTTTGTTGTGCCTCGCATGGGTCATGTTCCTGTTGATGGGTGTGGTTGCCGGAACGAAGCCTGCCGAGGCGCAGGTCTCAGGAGCGACCCTCTCCGGTGTTGTCACCGATCTTTCCGGCGCGTTGGTCCCCAATGCTGCCATCGCTATTAGCAACACCGATACCGGCGCAACCCGCAACATCACCTCAAACGCCGAGGGCTTCTATTCCGCCCCCAACCTCAACCCCGGCAACTACGAGGTCAAGGTCTCGGCGAAGGGATTCTCCACCACCTTGCAGAAAGGGATTGTCCTGACCGTTAGCTCCGAGCAGACCTTCAGTCCCGTTCTCAATGTTGGCAAGTTTGACCAGATTGTCGTTGTCACCACTGCCCCTCCTTCCATCCAGTCCTCCTCCTCCACCCTCAGTGGCGCGGTCGACGGAACGACCGTCCGCGAGCTCCCGCTCAACGGACGCGACTGGACCACCCTGGCCACCCTCGAGCCCGGCGTTCTCTCTGTCCCCAACCAGGCCACTACCGGATTCTCCGCTAATAAAGGCAATCGCGGCTTCGGCAACCAGCTCTCCGACGGAGGTCACCGCCCCAATGAGAACACCTATCGAGTCAACGGAATGGTCATCAACGACTACACCAACGCCGCCCCCGGCGGCGCCACCGGCGTGAATCTGGGCGTGGACGCCATCGACCAGTTCTCTGTCCTCACCAGCAGTTACACGTCGGAGTACGGCCGCACCTCCGGCGCCGTTATAGACGCCATCACCAGATCGGGCACCAACAAGTTTCACGGGACCGCCTACTTCTTTGATCGCGACAAGATCTTCGACGCCCGCAACTACTTCGAGCCCACCCGTTCCCCCTTCCGCCGCATTCAGTTCGGGGGCGCAGTCGGAGGGCCCATCTACAAGAACAAGACCTTCTTTTTCGTAGACTACGAAGGCATCCGCCAGTCCCAGCCCGTCGCCACTACCATCAAGGTCCCCAACGCCGGAGCCCGGGCGGCGGCAGTCCCTGCCATCGTCCCTTATCTCGCCCTATGGCCCGTCGCGCCCGCCGGATCACCCGATACCAACCCTGGTGGCATCGGCGTCCAGAGCTTCAATGTCGCCCAACCCACGAAGGCAAGCGAGAACTACGTCATTGGCCGCCTCGACCACAAGTTCTCCTCCTCCGACACCATTGACGGCACCTACTTCTTCGACTCTGGCCCCCAGACGCAGGTCGACCCGCTCGGTAACACCGTCCATCAGGTCTTCTCGCGGCGCCAGCTCTACACAGCCGAGGAGACTCATGTCTTCAACTCCGCCATCCTCAATACCTTCCGCGGGGGAGTCAGCCTCATCACGGGGCTCATCAACGATCCCGTCTCGGGTAGTGCCGCCGGTACCAACGCCAAGCTCGCTGTAGCCCCCGGCTCCGTCGCACCTCCGCAACTCCCAGTCTCTGGCCTCACCACTGCCTACGGACTCGGCGGGTTCAACAAGTTCAACCACGACTGGCAGTCTATCCAGTTCTACGATGACGCATTCATCACCAAAGGCAACCACTCCATGAAAGTCGGAGGAGCCTTTGAGAACATGCACTACGATGTCCTCGAACAACTCAGCCCTAACGGACGCTTCAACACCTATACCTTGGCCAAGTTCCTCGCCAATGCGCCCAACAAGCTCAACGCGCTCGCGCCCGGAGGTTCCCATCAGGTCGCATTCCGCGAGAACCTCTTCGCCGCATACTTCCAGGACGACTGGCATATCAGAAAAAATCTCACGTTGAACCTCGGACTGCGTTATGAAGCCACTACTCGCCCCACCGATGCCAACACCGTCCCCTCCTATACCGTCAACGGATACACCGTTGCGGCAGCCGGATTCCAGCAGATCACCACGCTATCCAACTGCAGTGCCAGCAGCACCGCCTGCGGGCCCGTCGGAACCGATAGTCCCATCGCGTCCAACCCCACAACAAAAAACTTCCAGCCGCGGCTTGGCTTCGCATGGGACCCATTCGGCGACGGAAAGACCGCAGTTCACGCCGCATTTGGCATGTTTGACGTCCTCCCCCTTCCCTACGAATTCGGACTCAACACCGCCGCCACCGCTCCGTTCCAGATCGTCGGCGCAGACCCCGCAACTATCCTCGGCACCGGAGTTCCCGACGCCAACATCAACTTCAACCAGCAACAGATCCGCAATCGTTACATCCAGCAGAATCCCAAGCGCGCTGCCGTATACAACTGGAGCGCAAACGTCCAGCAGGACCTCGGCCAGGGCTTCGCTGCCACCATCGCCTACGTCGGATCACGCTCCACCCACCTCTCGGTGGCCGCCGATGACATCAACCTCGTACCCGCAAACAACGTCCCAGGAATCGGTATCGTCTTCCCCGCAACGGGAGGCGCTCGCGTAGACTCCAACTGGGGCGGCGGAGCCGGCATTCGTCCCGTCATCTTCGACGGTGCATCCAGCTACGAGGCCCTGCAGGCTCAGCTCAGGAAAAGCATGACCCACAGTGTTCAGGGACAGCTCTCCTACACGTGGAGCCACTGCAACGATCTCAGTTCAGCCCCCGTCACCGGCGATACCTTCCTCAATTCCATCGCCGTTCCGCTCCTCACTCAGAAGTCTTACCGTGTCGGCCCATGCGACTTCGATCTCCGTCAGGTCGCCACCGGCAACCTTATCTGGAACATTCCCGCACCCACCCTCCAAAACGCCTTTACAAACGGCCTCGTCTCTGGATGGCAGCTGGGAGGAATCCTCACTGCTGAAACCGGAGCACCCTTCACCGTCACTGTAGGAGGAGGAAACGATCCTCTCGGCACAGGTTTCAATGGAGACTTTTCCATGGATCTCGCCGACCTCCTTCCCGGATGCAATCCAACCGGAGGCAAAGGAGTAAACTTCATCAACACCAACTGCTTCACGCCTCCCACCGCACCCTTGTCTCTCGCTCCAGCATCGGCCACCAACCCCTTCGGCTGCGCTCCCAACTCCTTCCCCAACTACCCGGCCTCAGCACCCAAAGCACCCTCCGGTCGGCAGTTCTGCTCGAACGTCGTAGGAAACTCCGGACGCAACCACTTCTATGGTCCGCGCCTCAACACATTCGACATGTCCATCTTCAAGAACACCAAAATACCCGCCATCTCCGACGCCATGAACGTCCAGTTCCGCGCCGAGTTTTTCAACCTACTCAATCACACGAATTTCCTCTCCCCCGGCTTCCTCAACACCGGTGGACAGAACAACTCCGTCTACGACGCCAACGGAAGCACCCTGCCAACCGCGCTCAACCAGACCTCTACCAGCTCACGCCAGATCCAACTCGGCATGAAAGTCATCTTCTAGGGAGCCAGGCAACCGCCAATGGGAGAGCTGGATTGCATCCGGCTCTCCCTTGGACAACGAGAGACGACCTGAACATTACTGCCCGTCGGATGCCCTATCCCTGTTGAACATCGAAACTTCGTTTTGACTGTCCAAACTAGCCCCCTAATCTGGAGACCGCTGACAATGCTAATCGAAGATGAATTATTGGTGGGGAAGAATGAGCTGAATACGAAAGGATGGCAATTTGCGGTGGCATCGAGCATTCTCGGCTGGGTGCTCGATGCCTTCGACTTTTTCGTTGTTGTCTTTCTGTTCGATGCGCTGGCGGCCAATTTTCACGTTGAGAAGAAAGCTATCGTCTGGACTATCTCCATTACGTTGGCGATGCGTCCGGTCGGTGCTTTGCTGTTTGGCGCACTGGCAGACCGTTATGGGCGCAAGAAGCCATTGATGGCATGCGTTATATATTTTTCTACCGTTACGGTCCTCAGCGGTTTTGCTCCGAATTATCTCTTCTTCGTCGTCATGCGTGCACTTTACGGTATTGGCATGGGAGGCTACTGGGGAATCGGTGCTTCGTTTGCCATGGAGAACGCTCCCCGCAAGCAGCGTGGTGTCCTCTCTGGCATGATGCAGGGTGGCTATCCGTTTGGATATCTGCTTGCTGCAGTGGGTATGCTCACAATCATGCCGCACTTGGGTTGGCGAGCCATGTTCGTTGTCGGTTCGTTATTGGCCGTTGTGATTGTGATTCTCACCTACCTATCACCTGAGTCGGAAGCGTGGAAACAGCACCGCATGGGGTCTATTGCGAATATCTTCAAGACCTTGTTCCAGCACATGGGCAGTTTTTCCTATCTGTTGGTAGTGATGGTCGTTATGTCCTGCCTGTCGCATGGAACTCAGGATTTGTATCCTGATTTTCTTAAGTCATTGCCCAGCATAAAAGACGCACTGGTCGTGGGCATGAAACCTCTGTACGGCATTCCTATCATTTACAACATCGGCGCCATTATCGGAGCCATCTTCTTCGGATATATCTCTGAGAAGATAGGGCGGCGATACGCCATTATGGTAGCTCTGCTTTTGTCCCTCTTAGCGATCCCGGCATGGGCGTTTGGTAGCTCTGTGCTCATGTTGGTAGTTGGGTCTTATGTGATGCAGACTGGTGTACAAGGAGCATTTGGCGTCATTCCGGCACACCTGAATGAGCTCTCTCCCGATGCGGTGCGCAGCTTGTTTCCGGGATTTGTGTATCAGTTGGGCGTACTTGTGGCATCGCCTGCGGTTTCATTCGAGTTTTTCTTGCGAGATCACTTCGGCTATCCCTGGGCTCTGACCCTCTTCGAGGTCATTGTCATCGTTCTGCTTCTAATCATCTTCGCCCTTGGACCGGAGCAACACGGCAGACACTTCCTGAGACGCGTTTCATAGTAAGGTCGACAGGAACCTGCAGACGAGGCGCCTTCTAAGCGTTGTGTCAAGTTGGGCGCTGAACTGTTCGCGGGGGATGTATTTTCACAACCCACACCTCACAAGACAGCCGACCTAAGGAGCGACAGGATCGTATATGAGAAAGCTATTCGTAAGCCGTTCGGCGATGTTGATTCTGTTCTTTCTTACTGCCACTGTGAACCTTCACGGGCAGAGCGGGCAGCCTCTATCGCTTGTGGACACGATTCCCATGCCCAATGTGAAGGGGCGACTCGACCACCTGTACGTGGATGTCGGGAATAAGCGGCTGTTCGTAGCGGGACTCGAGAATGGATCAGTGGAAGTGGTCGATCTGAAGGCAGCCAAGTGGTCACGTACTATTCCAGGCTTCCAGAAACCACAGGGGATTTTGTTTGTACCTCGTCTGGACAAGATTTTCGTGGCCAGCGGGGATGACGGAATGGTCCGGGTCTTCAGCGGGAAGGCATTTCGTTTGCAGGATTCGATCAAGTTGGACCGCGGAGCCAATCGTATTACGTACGATCCAGTCAAGAAACTCCTTTACGTGGGGTATGGAGGAAAGGACGCAGGACAAGATTACGGTGAGGTTGCCATTATAAGTGCAGCCACAGACAAGGTTGTAGCCACGGTTCAAGTGGATGCACATCCGGCCGAATTGCTCCTGGGCGACTCAGGAGAGAAACTGTTTGCGTTCATTCCCTTGCGCAACGAAGTTCAGGTTATCGACACACCGAGTCGCAAGATCATCGCTACGTGGCCCGTCAGCAGCAAGAGTCCCGGAGATGCGGCGTTGGACGAATCTTCGCAGAGACTGCTGATTGGTACGCACACCCCCCCAAGCGTGATCGTGATGGACGCGCGCACTGGCAGGGAAGTCACAAGCCTGCCCACCGTGGAGGGTATGGATGGCGTCTACTTCGATGCAACACGAAAGCGAGGCTATGTTTCTGGAGGAAGAGGATTTGACGTAGGCAGTGTCTTTGTCTACCAACAAACGGGCTCCGACCAATACACGAGCATCGGCGAAGTACCCACAAAGGCGGGGGCTGGAACATCTTTTTGGTCTCCCGAACTGAATCGCTATTATGTTGCAGCGCCCGCACACAACGGTGAGCAGGCGTCTATCCTGGTCTTCCAACCACAACCGTAGGTTATCGATTGGCTCCGATTGGCCAAGCATACAGGTCCGACAAAAATGATTGCTCAGGAGAGGTTCATGACAAATGCGTTATGTCTGAAGGCGTTCACGTTGGCTGCAATAGGTGCGCTCTCGATTTTGAGCGTGAGGAATCTCCACGCACAGACGCCATCCCGTACGATCCTTCCTCTGCAACTCGAGGAGCAGATTCCGGTACCGGGGGTCGCCGGACGCCTTGATCATTTCACGGCGGACGCCAAGCGCAAACGGTTGTTCGTATCGGCACTTGGCAACAATACGGTAGAAGTCATCGACGTCTTCTCCGGCAAAGTTATCCACAGCATTAAGGGGCTCGCGCAACCTCAAGGGCCACTCTACGTTGCCGATGTCGATAAGCTCTATGTTGCAAATGCAGAAGACGGCAAGGTGAGAGTCTACGACGGCGCGAGCTATGCACTCCGCAAGACGATCGACTTTGGTGCTGACCCGGACAATATGCGCTACGATGCGGCCTCGAAGAGGGTATTTGTCGGCTTTGGGGAAGAGGATGGGGGGATCGCCATGATTGACCCCAGCACGGATGAACGCGTAGGCCAGGTGTACAAGACTGGCGGGCATCCCGAGTCGTTTCACGTGGAGGCTTCGGGGGCGCACATCTACGCTAACGTTCCGGACGCTGGAAACGTGGTGGAGTCAATCGACCGCAAGACTGGCGCAGTCACCAAGTGGCCACTGAAAGGGCTCCGCGGAAACTACGCCATGGCGCTGAATGAAGAAGATCACCGGTTGTTCACAATTACTCGGAAGACGCCAATGCTCGTGGTGTTCAACACGGAGACAGGTGCGGAGGTCGCACGCATACAGGCAGCAGGCGAGAGCGATGACGCCTTCTTCGATGCCTCTCGCAAACGCATTTACGAGATCGGGGGCGAAGGTTTTATCAGCGTGTTCCAGCAGAACGATCCAGATCACTACGAACTGCTTGCCAATGTTCCGACCGGTGTAGGCATTCGGACTGGTTACTTCTTCGCCAAGCGCGATCGCTTCTATGTTGGAGTGCCAGCCAAAGGAAACGAGCCAGCACAGGTCTGGACATATGAGGCGGAAGACTAAGG